>LNAP01006041.1_pt1 | contig 29865 bp, 35 predicted proteins | sample 602601 | NCBI WGS metagenome assembly LNAP01 (sample SAMN02440304, study PRJNA202911) | soil metagenome | biome: Subtropical and temperate rainforests or woodlands; isolation source: soil samples (1 kg each in a 20% v/v slurry with milli Q water) were... ... | reverse complement strand
TTCCATTACTGATATTTTTCAAGAACTGCATCCAGTTTGTCCTCCAATGGGTAGTACAGGTAGTAGCCAACGCTGCTGAACTGATCACCTTTCTGGAGAGACTTGTATGAACGCTAAACGATTTCTGGGCATTGTCAGTACTACGCTTGCTGCCTCCTGCTTGTTAGTCACATTGCCAGCTGCCTACGCCCAGTCAGATCTGCCCGACAGCATCAAGGTTCCTGACGGTCATAAGGTCGCGCTGGAAACCGTGGGCGTAGGCGAAATCACGTATGAGTGTCGCTCCAAAACAAACGCCACCGGCCAGACTGAATGGGCTTTCGTCGGGCCCAAAGCAGTACTAAATGATCGCAGCGGCAAACAGGTCGGCACCTACTTCGGACCGCCTGCCACCTGGCAAGCTAATGACGGGTCTAAAATTACCGGGACCCAACTGGCGGTTGCACCCTCAGGTACTGGCGACCTCCCTTATCAGTTGGTCAAGGCTACCCCTGCGGAAGGCAATGGCGCGATGAGCGGTGTCAGTTATATCCAGCGGGTGGCCGTAAAAGGCGGCGTAGCGCCAACGACTGAATGCTCCACCGCTAACAAAGGCAAACGTGAGGTAGTGAAATATCAGGCTGACTATATTTTTTGGGCAGCCAATTAAGCCAACTACCTGGAACAGGTTGTTATCGCACAAAGTCGTCTACTCTGCTCCGATGGAACTCCAGCCCAATGGCTGGGAAATTTACTACCAGCTGGCGGCTGAAAACTTTGTCCCTACCTGAGCCCTGTTTTGACTATGAAGCCTGTCTGGCTGCTTGCTCCCGGGGCGAGCAGCAGGCACTGCGAGACTTGTATGAGCAGGAAAGTGCTCGACTTTTGGGGGTTGCCAAGCGAATCGCTCGCAATAACTCCTTGGCGGAAGACATTGTGCACGATGCCTTCATCAAAATATGGACCCGTGCCGCCAGTTTTGATCCGGCACGAGGCTCTGCCCGTGGCTGGATCTTCAGCGTGACGCGACATCTGGCGCTCAATTTCATGCGAGATAACGCCAGAGAGGTACAAGTCAGCGAGCAAAGTGAAATGGCACTGCAAGCTTTGTCATCCATGGAGACATCGTCAGAGAGTGTGGAGGCCTTCGATTTTCGAACCCGTTCAGGACGTATTTATTTATGCCTTGAACAACTGGAGCCGGTACGTCGCAACTGCATCCTTCATGCATATGTAGACGGCTATTCGCATTCTGAAATATCGCAGAAACTGGACGCACCGCTGGGGACCGTCAAAGCCTGGATCAAACGCAGTCTGGTTGTATTGCGGGAGTGCATGGGATGACCATAAGCCCAGAGGATGACCATCCCGAGAACATTGACGAACTGGCGAGTGAGTATGTATTAGGCACGTTGCCGGCTGAGCAGCGCATCGAGATACAAAAGCGTCTCGCTCAGGAATTCGATTTGCGATCTGCTGTAGATGCGTGGGAACAGCGCTTGCTTACGTTGACCGAATTGGCTGAACCGCAGAATCCTACCCCGCTGCTCTGGAGGCGGATCGAGCGTAGCTTGAATAGCAATGACCGGCGAGCATCAGCAGTGGCAGCCGCCGCGAAGCCAACTTCATGGTGGAACCTTCTTCCCCTATGGCGTGGGCTCGCGGGATCAGGTCTTGTCGCAACGCTCTTGCTCGGATCAGTACTACTGACACGAACAGCTCCGGTAAATCCGACCACCTACCTGGTCGTTCTGGTGGCTCCACAAAGCCAGGCGCCCGGCTGGGTCATTCAGGCGAGCAACCCAAGGGAAATCCAACTGATACCCTTGGTGGTAGCGCAAGTCCCAACCGATAAAGCACTTGAGTTCTGGACCAAAGCGGACGGCTGGCAAGGACCGGTATCCCTTGGATTGGTCAAACCAGGGCAAACGCTTTCAGTCCCTCTGGATAAATTACCCCCGCTGGAACCCAACCAGCTCTTCGAATTGACTCTGGAAAGTCCAAATGGATCGCAGACCGGCAAACCCACGGGTCCGGTGCAGTTCATTGGCCGGGCCATTAAAGTGATCTGATCATGAGCGCCTTGAAGGAAAAGGCCGCAGAGGCGGCATTCCCCTTCCCTCACCTCTCTACCTGAGTTCCCAATGAAGTCCTCTCTTTCCCCTAAACGGCCGTAGATGATCCCTTTGTCCGCCGCCCCTTGCATAGGCATAGGGGGTATACCTATCATTTGCGCAACATAGGTGGGGGGGTATCCAATGGGCCATATCGCTGCAAACAAAGACGATCTTCTCAAGCGTGTTAAACGCATCGCCGGACAAATTCAGGCCGTTGAACGGGCACTGGAGTCGGACCTCGATTGCGCAAAGACACTGCACCTTGTTGCTGCCACTCGCGGAGCCATCAACGGCTTGATGGAGGAAATCATCGAGGATCACGCGCGTGAGCATGTTGCGAACCCTGGACTCAGTGAAGAGGAGCGCAATACGGGCGTCGAAGAGCTTCTTGAAGCCATTCGCCGTTACTCCAAGTGAACACATCCCGGCACACACTCATGAACAGCAAGAACATCAACTACACGCATGACCACGTGTTCCTTGGCTCAGCGCATGACGAAAACGCAAAGCGTACGCTTTGGGTAGTGGCTCTAACTGTTGTGATGATGGTTGGTGAAATCACCACCGGGTATATCACAGGCTCGATGGCGTTATTGGCCGATGGGTTTCACATGGCAACTCATGCCGGCGCATTGGGCATCGCGGCAGCCGCGTACGGATATGCTAAACGCCACGCCTCCAGCCAGCGTTACAGTTTCGGTACCGGAAAGGTTGGAGATTTGGGCGGGTTCGCTTCGGCGTTGATTCTCGGTATGGTTTCCCTGGGCATTGGCGTTGAGTCCGTCATGCGCCTCTTGCAGCCAACGAACGTTCAGTTCGGCATCGCTACGCTCATCGCAATTGCCGGTTTGATCGTCAACATCGTCAGTGCCCTGCTGCTGGGCCGCGGGCACAGTCATGGGCACGATCATGATGATCATGGCCATACCCATGCTCATCATGGAAACGACAACAACCTGAAATCGGCCTATGCCCACGTCATCGCAGACGCGCTGACTTCGGTACTGGCCATCGCTGCACTGCTCGCCGGTCGGTATCTGGGTTGGGTATGGCTGGACCCGGTCATGGGCATCGTCGGCGCCATCGTTATCGCGCGGTGGGCATGGACCTTGATGGGGGCCACCGCAGGTGTATTGCTGGACCAAACAGACGCCCACGTTGCCGAGGAAATCCGCGAACTGGTTGAAAAACCGGGGGATGCCACCATCACGGACTTGCACGTCTGGCGGGTTGGACCGCAAGCCCATGCCGCCATCGTCAGCGTCCTTGGTGAAGCCACTGCGAACGCCGACAGCATTCGTGAACGTCTCAAGCCGGTTCACGAGGTCAGCCATCTGACGGTCGAATTTCGACCTGCCTGATCAGGACCTCCCCCATTAACTCCAAAGGAAATTGCGATGCCTCCAGGGAAACGTGAACTGGCGCGAATTGAACGCCGGTTGATAACCGCGCTGACCGAAGCGTGCGAAACAGCAAAAGGTAAAATCAAAGGCTTTATCTGGCTCACCCACATTGCTGACCTGAACGCGTTGGCTGAAACCCTGAAGGTAATCTGGGTGTTCGAAACCCTGGCTGACAGAAAGCTCGCCCAAGTTGACGCGAAGGCTCACATCTTTGAGCTGACGGCCATCGCGTTGAATGAGGTCGGCATCGATCTGAACCTTTCAGATCGCAATGTCTGCCTTGACTCTGAAGAAGAATGCCAGCGTATCCAGGGTGGTGATTGGCAGAAGCGCCTGGCTAAAGGTTATTGACGATGGCTAAAGAAATCGAAAATCCCTGCGTCTCGGTGTGCCAACTTAGGGGGGATCTGTGTGTGAGTTGTGGGCGGAGCAAGGAAGACATTAGAAAGTGGAAACGCATGAAGCGACCTGAAAAAATGGCCGCGGTGCAAAGGGCGAATGTACGTATGAAAGGGCTGAACTAAGCAGACCTCGGATCTAATTACACCGAAAGCCAGAAAAAGCTGATGTGGGATTAACTGGCAGGAAGGCGACTCTCTCAGCCCATATCCCAGTGTTCCTGGTCAGGCTCTGTATCAACTCTTGGCAGGATCTGGATGAAGTTTGCAATGCAGTTTGAGATAACCCTCCTTAGCTGGAACGACTGGATTCAAATTTGCAGTGTTCCCCTTACCAAGGCTTCCAGCCTGGGCAAAATACTCGCTTCGTCATTGCCCAAAATGGCAATCGAAGAACCCCGCAACCCTGCCGACGAAGCGGCAGCTGCGTCGCCGGCCAAGGCCACTGGGCACGTAACGCCCATTTGAAGGGCGCGCAGTCGCTTGAGCGCATCTTCCTGCAGCGGCGCCTGGACCAATAGCACCAGCGCGGCGGGCTGAATTGCTTCACATAGCAACGGCAGTTCTTCCAGAGGCTGGCCCGTGCCCAACACCTCGATGCGAAGCTGGTCGCTGCTCATCAACAAACCAGCACACAACAGCTCCAATTCGCGCGCATGGCCCGAGCCGTCTGCCAGCAGCACGCAAGCACCGTTGCTCTGGTTCATCTGCAGTCGCAATAACATCCGCGCACGCAAGAAGGCGTCAAGGAACAACCACTGGCTGCGTCGACCGAAATTATTACCGGATGCCAGGCTGCGCCAAACCGGCAGCAGAATAGCCTCCAGTGCAGTTGCTTTCGGATAGATCGTAAATAGTTGCCCGTGCAGGCGCTCCAGCTCAGCGCCGTCAAAAGCCTGCGTGGCACGATAAACGGCCTCTTGCCACTGGACCAGGGGAGCTTCCGCCGAGCCAGATACAGTGACATCGGGTGTGTCCTGCTGCCGGACGAGCAAAGCGCCTATCTTGCTGATGGGCAGGCCCCGGCTGGTCCAGAGCATGATGCTACGAATATGTTCGATGTCCTGTTGCGAATACAGGCGATGCCCTCCCACAGTGCGTACGGGTCGGATCAGCCCGTGGCGGCGCTCCCATGCCCGCAAGGTGATCGGGTTGACGCCAGTCAGGCTGGCGACTTCCCGCATGGGGAGCAATGCGTCGTCGGAGGTGGATTCGATGGGCTCGGTCATTGAAAGTCGTTGCATCCTGAGTGTGTCGGCATTCTAAACCAGGCATGACGCTTTTTAACCAGCACCAATCGATGTCCGACGGTCCTGCGTCCTGCCATCTAGGCATGGCTGTCGCTGGCGACTACGCTGTGGGGCAACCCCATGAATCACAATGAGCCCAGATCATGATTGACGCCAAACTCCTGCAACTTATGGTCGAAGCCTCCAATGACGGCATCGTCGTGGCCGAGCAGGAAGGCAATGACAGCATCCTCATCTATGCCAACCCCGCCTTCGAGCGCCTGACCGGCTACAGTGCAGACGAAATTCTCTACCAGGATTGCCGCTTCCTGCAGGCAGACGATCATGCCCAGGCCGGCCTGGAGGCAATCCGTGATCAGCCCTGCCGTCAGGTGCTGCGCAACTATCGCAAGGATGGCAGCCCGTTCTGGAACGAGCTGTCTATCACTCCCGTGCACAATGATGCCGACCAGTTGACCTACTACATTGGCATACAGCACGACGTCAGCGACAAGATTGCCGCTCTGGAAAGGATACAGTCACTTGAGACCGAAGTGGCCGAGCTTCGCAGTAAACTGGCAAGGCTTGGTGGCTAACGACGAGTAGCACTAAAACCTACACAAAAAGTGTACAAGAATATTGACTTGTACAATTTTCCCCGTAGGCTTCAGATAAATCTGTACAGTTTTCTCGAATTGTACAACTTTACCTGGAGCCTGCCATGTCTGCATATCTCCACCATTTCGCGGATACGTTCGCAACGCTGAACGCTGATTGCCTGGACCGCCTGGGCGAGCTATATAGCAACGACGTTCAGTTTCGTGACCCGTTGCATCAGCTGGATGGCTTGCCCGCACTGCGCACGTACTTTGAAAAGCTGTACACCAACGTACAGGATATCCGCTACGACCTCCTTGACGCGGATGAAACCGCCCCCGGCCAGGGTTATCTGCGCTGGATCCTGCATTTCCGTCATCCGCGCCTGTCCCGCGGTCAGCCAATCAGTCTGCATGGCTGCAGCCACCTGCGCTGGACGACACATGTCTACCTGCACCACGACTACTTCGATGCCGGCGCCCTCCTCTACGAGCACGTTCCCGTACTTGGCGGAGTGATTGGCTGGATCAAGGGCAGGCTCGCATGAGCCGCTGCTGGCTGACAGGCGCCAGCAGCGGCCTCGGTGCTGCCCTGGCTGAACGGCTGCTGGAGCAAGGCCATGAGGTGGCCTTGGGTGGCCGGCGGGCGGAGGCACTGATGCCGCTGGTGCTGCGCTACCCTGGGGCCCTGCTCACTACCGGCGACGTGACTGACCCACGACACGTCTCGGCTATCTGCGAAAACATCGAGCATGCCTGGGGCGCACTCGACCTGGTGATCCTGAACGCCGGTACCTGCGAATACCTTGTGCCGGGCAGGTTCGAAGCCGAGACCGTCGAGCGGATGATGCGCACCAACCTGCTGGGGGTCAGCTACTGCCTGCAGGCGGCCCTTCCACTGCTGCGCCGGGGGCATAGACCACATCTGGTAGTGATCGGCAGCTCGGTAACCTGGCTGGCGCTACCCCGGGCTGGAGCCTATGGCGCGTCCAAGGCGGCTCTGCGTTATCTGATCGAATCCCTGCGCCTGGATCTACATGCCGAAGGCATCGATGTAACGTTGGTCAGCCCAGGCTTCATCGACACCCCCCTGACTCAGCGCAACACCTTTGCCATGCCCCAACTCTGGACGGCCGACCGCGCCGCGCGGCATGTCGTCGCGCGCCTGACGCGACGACCGTTGGAGATCAACTTTCCACGCTTCTTCATTCTCATCCTGCGCTTGCTTGGCGCCCTGCCAGCGCGTTGGCGCCTGGCCCTGGGCCGTCGACTGGCGCGAACCGAAAAGGAATAGCGTCATATGCGTATCGCCATTATCGGCAGCGGGATCTCTGGGCTGACCTGTGCCTATCTGTTGTCACGTCGCAATGAGGTGACCGTGTTCGAAGCGGCTGATTGGATCGGCGGTCATACCCACACTGTCGACATAGAATGGCAAGGCCAGCGTTATGCAGTAGACACCGGTTTCATCGTATTCAACGACTGGACCTATCCCAACTTCATCCGCTTGATGGATCGCCTTGGAGTCGTCTCACGCCCCACCGAGATGAGCTTTTCCGTGAACGATCCGGAGAGCGGCCTGGAATACAACGGCAATAACCTGGACACCCTCTTCGCCCAGCGCGGCAATCTGCTGTCGCCGGGCTTCTGGGGTATGTTGCGCGATATCGTGCGCTTCAACCGCCAGGCGGTGGCCGACCTTGACGGCCACCGCATTGAGCCGGGCATGAGCCTTGGCGATTACCTGCACACGCGACGCTACGGGCAGCGTTTCATCCATCACTACATCGTCCCCATGGGCTCGGCCATCTGGTCGGTATCACGGGCCGATATGCTGCGCTTCCCGTTGCACTTCTTCGTCCGCTTTTTCCGTAACCATGGACTGCTCTCGATCAGCCAGCGACCACAATGGCGAGTGATCGAGGGTGGCTCGCGCAGCTATGTGGAGCCGTTGTGCAAGACCTTCAGCGAACGCATACGGCTCAGTTGCCCGGTGATGAGCGTCCGCCGGGACGACAACGGCGTGGTGATCACTAGTGCGGCAGGCCAGGAGCGTTTCGACAAGGTCGTATTCGCCTGCCATAGCGACCAGGCTTTGGCGCTGCTGGAGAAACCGACCGCCACCGAGCACGAGGTGCTAGGCGCCCTCGACTATGCCGCCAACGAAGTATTGCTTCACACCGACACCCGCCTGCTGCCCAGCCGGCGCAAGGCTTGGGCCAGCTGGAACTATCGCCTCGGTGGACCCGCGCACGCCCCGGCGGCCGTGACCTACAACATGAACATACTGCAAGGCCTCGACGCCCCGGTAACCTTCTGCATAAGCCTCAATCAGGGCGATTGCGTGGACCCGTCGCAGGTGCTGGCTCGCTTCGAATATGCACATCCTCAATACAGCCTTGCCGCCATGGCGGCCCAAGCGCGCCAGGGCGAGCTACAGGGAAACCAGCACAGCTACTTCTGCGGCGCTTATTGGGCAAACGGCTTCCATGAGGATGGCGTGGTCAGTGCACTGGACGTCGCTCAGAGATTCGGGGAGCGCCTGTGAACAGCAGCCTTTGCAACGGTTGGGTCATTCACCGGCGTCTGGCGCCGCGATTCCATGGGTTCCGTTATCGCATTGGCATGCTTTATCTGGATCTAGACGAACAGGATCTGCTGCTGGGCCTGTCTCCGTTACTCGGTGCTTCTCGCCTGGCGCCGTTGTGTTGGCGAGAAACCGATTACCTGCCAGCCTGGACTCGTCGCGGTATCCCCTTGAAGGAAGCGGTGCGCGAAGTGGTGGCCAAGGCCTTGGGCCAGGCGCCCTGCGGCACCATTCATTTGCTGACCCAGCCGCGCAGTTGGGGGATTTCATTCAATCCGGTCAGTTTCTATTTTTGCCACGACAGTGACGGTCTCCTGGCGGCGATTGTGCTGGAGGTACGCAACACCCCTTGGCGAGAACGTTTTCATTACGTGTTGCCTGTGCTGCCCGGGCAGCCCCGTCAGTTCTCGGTCACGAAGGCATTCCATGTCTCGCCATTCCTGCCAATGGATATGCAGTACCACATGCGCTTTTCCATTGATGAGGCGCACATGCGCATCCACATGGAAAACCGCCGCGAAGGACAAAAAGTGTTCGTGGCCGACCTGTCCCTGCACCGACAGCCGCTGGATGCCGCCGCACTACAGCGTCACGTACTGGCCTTCCCCTGGATGAGCCTGCGCACCCTCGGTGCGATTTATTGGCAAGCCATGCGCCTGTTACTCAAACGCACCCCGCTCTATGCCCACAAGACCAGTCAGAGCAGCCAAAACCTTCGCCATCACATCCACGAGGAGCCCAAGCATGTCCGATCCAACTCTGAGCGTTAGCAAATCGTGGGGCCTGGCGCCGTTATTCGGCGGCCTGGCCAGGAGCGCCGTGCTCACTCAGCTTCGCAACTTGCGCCAAGGCCGGCTGCGCCTGATCTACCAAGACCGGCAGTGGCTGTTTGGCGACGTCGGCAGCGCGCTGCACGCTGAGGTCGAGATCTTCGACGAGGGGTGGCTGCCAACGGCTCTATCGGTGCCGGCGAAGCTTACATCCATGGCTACTGGCGCAGTCCGGACCTGGCCGCGGTCACTCGCCTCTTCGTCGCCAATCTGGAAGTGCTCGACGCCCTTGAAGGCGGGTTGGCGCGCCTGGGCCGTCCGATCCTACGCCTGCTGCACTGGGTAAACCGCAACAGCCGGCGCGGCGCGCGACGCAACATTCTCGCCCATTACGATCTGGGCAATGCCTTGTTCGAGCGGCTGCTGGATCCGACCATGATGTACTCGGCAGCCATGTTCGACAGTCTGGAGCAGAGTCTGGAGCAGGCCCAACTGAACAAGCTCGAGCGTATCTGCGCCAAACTCGCGCTGCGCCCCGATGACCACCTGCTCGAGATCGGTAGCGGATGGGGTAGCCTGGCGATCCATGCCGCTACCCACCACGGGTGCCGGGTGACCACCACCACGTTGTCCGAGGCGCAGTACGCCCATACCCTGCAGCGCGTCCAGGATCTTGGTCTGCAACACCGCATTACCGTCCTGCGCGAGGACTACCGTGATCTTGGCGGACGCTTTGACAAGCTGGTCTCTATCGAGATGATCGAGGCGGTCGGGCACCGCTATCTACCTGTTTACTTTCAGCGCTGCGCGTCGCTGCTCAAGGATGACGGCTTGATGCTGCTGCAGGCCATCACCATCCGTGACCAGCGTTATGAACAGGCCCGGCAGTCGGTAGATTTCATTCAGCGCTATATCTTTCCCGGTGGCGCCCTGCCCTCCCTGAGCATCATGCTGCAGACCGCCAGTAGCCATACCGCGTTGAACCTGGTGCACATGGAGGACTTCGGCCTGGACTATGCGCGGACTCTGCAGCACTGGCGGGACAACTTGCGTCAGTCGCGCACCGCCTTGACCGAGCTGGGCTATGACGACACCTTTCAACGCCTCTGGGAGTTCTACCTTTGTTACTGCCAGGGTGGTTTCGAGGAGCGTACTATCGGCGTCGCGCAACTACTCTGGGCAGCTCCGGCCGCACGCCGCGCAGCGCTGCCGAGCGCCTGATTTGAGCCGGGCCTGGTTGATCGGCAACGCGCTATGGATGCAGGCCGCCTGGTGGGCTTGCGTACTGAGCGAGCGGCATCCTTGGCTGCTACTCCCCGTGGCGGCAGGCCTGTTGGTGCATGTGGCTGCTTGCCCACGACCAGGCGACGAAGCAATCACTCTGGCCTGTGTGGGGATGGCAGGCTGTTTACTGGATGCCAGCCTGGGTGCGCTGGGAGTCTTCGATTTTGCCCAGCAACCCCTTCCCCTGTGGCTTGCCATGCTGTGGCTGGTACTGGCGAGTGGGCTTCGCCACAGCCTGGCGTGGGCTCGACGTCCCATCTGGTACGGGGCGCTACTGGGTCTGTTCGGTGGACCTCTGGCTTACATCGCCGGCGCAACGCAGGCCGGTGTAGGCCTGCCCTTGGGCACCCTTTGCACGGCCCTGCTACTTGCAGCGCTGTGGGCTGTATGGATGCCAATCATCCTGCGACTGGCTGCGTCCCGCTGATAAGCAACGGCCTGCGTGAATATCGCCTGCTTTGCCGGTTATTGTGGGTTTACGGAAGCGACTCCGGCTGACGGCGGAAGAACAGGATCACTTCTCCCAACTCGACTCCAAGCTTGCTCATACTCGAGCGATTTATCATCGTGTCTTCGTCCATCAGGTACATCCAGTCGTCCAGATCCACTTCCCAATGCCTGCCGTCAACCGGCAGGTCAAGGCGATAGCGCCAGCGCAGCGCGTTGCCAGCGACCTCGCCGCTAGCCTCACCGACTACATCGTCCGCACGACCACGCCAACGCCCGGCGCCGACCGGTTCCAGCGTCCAGACGCGCCGCTGACGCGTGCCATCGCTGTAGAGAAATCGCTCGTCGAGGATCAATTGCTGGCCCTCGACGCGGCTTTCAATCTGGACATGGAAACGCTTGACCACCTCGCCCGAGCGATTCTGGAACAGGCCCCAAGCCTGTACCGGCCGAGAGAAGAACGCCACGAGATCCAGCGTGGGTCGCTCCTTTGCGTAGTGCTCCACGCCAACGTTGTTACAGCTGACCAGCAACAGGCTAACGAGCACTACCAGTATTTGACGCATCCCAACCTCCTCACTCCGCCGGCCCGGCCATCCCCAGCAGTCGTTGACGCAGTTGCTTGTCCCGAGTGCGCGGATCAAGCCAGATATTGAAGAAGGCGCGGGCGAATGCAGGGTCGTCGACCCGATGGTGCAACTGGCCGTCGACGAAGAACGTGCAGCCTTTGCCGGGATGGTAGACCCCGGTGATGCGCATTCCGGGCCGAACATCGACGAAGGCTTCACGCATTTCATTGGACCAGCGCTGGAGGGTGGACTCCTCTAGACGAGCCTCTGCCATGCGCGCCATTTCAGTGAGGCTGGCCTCCACCAGCGTGTCCCGGGAAAAGACACGGTGATAAGTCAGTTCGAGGGCAAAGGGCTGATCCCAGGTCAGCGGCGACCCAGAGTTCCACAACCGCGCGGTGTATAGACTCACGCCGAACCAGGTAAAGTCGCCGCTGCCCACCAAACGCCTATCGGGCAGCGCGGGATGCCAATCCGCCCAGGCAGGTACGGCGAGTAACATCGCGAATAGCCAGCATATACGAGAAAGCGTCTGGACTCAGCCACGTTCATCAACGTCTCGGCCTTTTTTAAAATTCTATACAAGATTAGCTCAATGTATAGTTTTTACGCCATCAGAGCAGATCGCGTACAACTTTTTACCCCAAGGGACGCGGTTGAGAACGCAGGCCCCGTTGGCAACCCACTGGAGGTCTCCAACTTTATGCGCTAGAGGCTTCTTTGATGATCGTCTTTATTGGGTCGTTTTAAGCCGGTCACGACAAGTAGAAATCGGTCATTTGCAGTCGTCAAAAGGCTGCAATGAGGCGTTCAATTCCGTTTGCGACAGATAGCAATCGGCCAGAAGCACTAGGGTCAGCAAATCACCACCAATCGTGACAGCTATCTGTCACGTATTGACTTAATGCCAGAAAACACGCATTTTCTTTCGTAAGCGCTGAAAAACAACAGGAAGCAGCCTTGAGCCAGCCCATCAAACAACGCCTTGAAAGCAGTCTTTCAACCGCCGCCGCCTCTGGCCGGGCGATTGCTAACTATATGCTGGCCAACCTCTATGAACTGCCGTTCCAGACCGCCGCTGATATTGCCGCGAAATTGAACGTCAGTGAATCCAGTGTGGGGCGCTTCTGTCGCTCACTCGGATACAGCCACTTCAAAGACCTGAAAAACGACCTCAAGGTCGACCTGGGCGATGGCCCATGGCTGGTGGGCGATCGCTTGCAGGAGTTTCGCCATCAAGCCAGCCAGGGCCCGCAAGGCCTACCGCGCAGTTTCGAGTTGGAAGTCGCGGCCCTGGTTAAGGTTTACGAATATAGCCTCACCCCGACCTGGCACAACGTCAGCCAGCGCCTGGCCACCCGGCGCAAGGTGTTCGTCGCCGGGTTCCAGACAGAGCGTGGCATCGCGGCATCCATGGTGCATCTGCTGCAGTACCTGCGCGATGACACGCACTGGGTCGACGGTGCCGCCGGGCATTACGCCGACGTGTTACTCAGTGCTCCTGATGACAGTGCGCTGGTGGTGTTCGAAGCCCGCCGCTATTCCCGCCACGCCCTGACCCTGTGCCGCAAGGCCCGTGATGCCGGAATCCCTGTGACGCTGATTACCGACACCTTTTGCGACTGGGCCGAACAGAACGCCGATGAAGTGTTCCGCGTGCCCACCGAGTTCAACCTGTTCTGGGAATCGACAGCGGCGATGCTGTCGCTGGTCCACCTGCTGGTCAACGACGTCTGCAAACAGCTGGGTCCCGAGGTCGAAAAGCGTCTTGAAGCCATCGCGACCTTACACAACGAGTTCGTTGGATACACATCATCACCAAACTCAAAACAATAAAACGAGGTGCTAGATGAAACACGTCATTCGCTTTGCCGGTGTATGCGCAATGGTCCTGGCCGGGGCCACCAGCGCGCAGGCTGAAGTACTGAAGATCGCTACCGAAGGCGCTTATCCGCCGTTCAACTATGTTGACTCGGACAACAAGCTGCACGGTTTCGATGTGGATATTGCCAACGCGCTGTGCGAACGGATGAACGTGAAGTGCAGCATCGTCGCCCAGGACTGGGAAGGGATTATCCCGGCGCTGATGGCGAAGAAATACGATGCGGTCGTGGCTTCGATGATCGCCACCGATGAACGCAAGCAGAAAATCGATTTCACCCACCACTACTACCGCACCCCCCTGTCCGTGGCGGTATCCAAGGATTCGAACATCACCGACGCCCAGACGAACTTCAAGGGCCGCACGGTCGGTGCCCAGGCCTCCTCGACCCAGGCCATCTATGCCGAAGATCATTACGGCCCAGCCGGCGCCGACGTGAAGTTCTACCCTACCCTCGATGAAGCCAACAGTGACTTGGCAACTGGCCGGATCGACGGGGTGATTGCCGACAAATTCCCGCTGCTGGCCTGGGTCGAAAGCGCTGGCAAGGAGTGCTGCAAGATCATCGGCGACGTCAACGGCACCACCGCCGATGCCTCGATCGCCGTGCGCAAGGGTGACGATGTTCTGCGCGAACGCTTCAACAAGGCCCTGGATGAGATCATTGCCGACGGCACCTATAAGAAGATCTCCAGTCGCTACTTCGCCTTCGATATCTATTGATCCCCTGGCCCTCAGCCGCGCCTGAGGGTCATTCCTTGCCGACATGTTGCACCGCACCCACACACGGGCGCGGTGAGAGCGTGCGAGCGTAATTGACCGAGAGGGTTCGAGCATGTTCGAAAACCTGTCATTGCTATCCTTCGCCAGCGGCGGCTGGGGTTCAGCCTTGCTGGCCGGCGCTCTGGTGACCATTGTCCTGGCCCTGAGCTGCCTGCCGATTGGCCTGCCGCTGGGCCTGGGCCTGGCCTTGGCCGCCCGTTCCCGACGACGCTCGTTGCGCTCCATGAGCACGGTGTTTGCCACCGTGTTCCGCGGGCTACCCGAGCTGCTGACGCTGTTGATAATCTATTACGGCTGCCAGATCGGTGCGCAAAAACTGTTGGCCGCGATGGGCTACGAGGCCGAAGTCGCGATCAACCCCTTCGTCGCCGCTATGATCGCCTTCAGCCTGGTGTTCGCCGCGTTTTCCAGCCAGATCTGGCTGGGCGCTTTCAAAACCGTGCCCAAGGGCCAGTTCGAAGCTGCAGCCGCCCTGGGCCTGTCTCGACGCACAACCTTTACCAAGGTGGTACTGCCGCAATTGGTACGCATTGCTTTGCCGGGCCTGTCGAATAACTGGCTGTCGCTGCTCAAGGACACCTCGCTGGTGTCAACCATCTCCCTGGTCGACCTGATGCGCCAGACCAACCTGGCAGTCAGCGTTACCAAGGAACCAATGCTGTTCTACACAGTGGCCTGCTTTGGCTACCTGTTTTTCTCGGCCATTTCCGGCCGCCTGTTCCAGTTCCTGGAGAAGTATTTCAGCCGCCATCAACGGAGCGTTCGCCCATGAGCTTCGATGATTTGCAAAATCTGTTCCTCAGCCCTGACTTGTTGGAGCGTTACGGTCCCCGCTTCATCGAAGGTCTGTTGGTGACTGCCAAGCTGGTGGCCATTTCCTTCACCCTTGGCGCTCTGCTCGGCCTGGTGATCGCCTTGGGCCGGTTGTCGAGTAACCGCTTTATCAGCCGTTTTACCGGCGTCTATGTGTATTTCTTCCGCGGCTCGCCGCTGCTGGCACAGCTGTTCATGCTCTATTACGGCCTGGGCTCGTTCAAAGGCTTCTGGCAGGACGTGGGTTTGTGGTGGTTCTTCCGTGACGCTTGGTTCTGCACGCTGCTGGCCTTCACCCTGAACACCGCGGCCTATCAGGCCGAGATTTTGCGCGGCAGCATCCTGGCCGTGACCCAAGGCCAGCGCGAGGCCTCGAAAGCCCTCAGCCTGTCGCGCTGGACCACCTTTCGCAAAGTCATCTTGCCGCAATCCCTGCTGGTCGCCATTGGCCCGCTGGGCAATGAACTGATCCTGATGATCAAGGCCAGCGCCATTGCCTCGCTGGTGACCATCTACGACTTGATGGGAGTGACGAAGTTGGCCTTCTCGCGCAGTTTCGACTTCCAGATCTACCTCTGGGCCGCCGTGCTCTATCTGCTGATTGTGGAAGTCGTGCGGCGCAGCCTGAACGCGCTCGAGGGCCGCCTCGGCCGTCACCTTCAGTAAACCAATTTTCTCGGGCTGCCATGCGCGCCCCAGCATCAGGGATACACCATGCATTGCGAAACCATCGTTCTGGGCGCAGGGATTGTCGGCGTCAGTACCGCGCTCCAGTTACAGGCCCGTGGCCGTAAGGTCGTGCTCATCGACCGCCAGCAGCCGGGTAACGGTACCAGCCACGGCAACGCCGGGCTGATCGAGCGCGCCAGCGTAATTCCGTACGCGTTCCCGCGCCAACTGTCGACCCTGTTGCGCTATGCGGGCAACCAGCAGTCGGACGTGCGCTACAGCCTGAAATACCTGCCCAAGGCCAGTCCATGGCTGCTGCAGTACTGGCGGCACTCCGGGACCAAAGGCTTGGCCGCCGCAACCCGGGCCATGCTGCCGTTGGTGGAGCACTGCGTCAGCGAACACGACCTGCTCTCTGCACCGGCCGGCATGGATCACTTGATCCAGGCCAGTGGCTGGGTCGAGGCCTACAATTCTCCACTGGCGTTTGCCAAGGCCCAACGCGACGCTGCTGCGCTCATGGACTATGGCCTCAATTACGAAGTGCTCGACCACGACCAAATGCATGCCCGTCAACCGGGCTTGCACAGTTGCGTGGTCGGCGGCATTCACTGGCTTGACCCCAAGACCGTCAGCGACCCCGGCGGCCTGACACGCGGTTATGCCGAACTGTTCGTCAAACGCGGCGGCGTGTTCGTCCTTGGTGACGCCCTATCCTTGCGCCAGCGCGTGGGTAAATGGGAAGTGCAGAGCGAACAAGGCCTGGTGATTGCAGACGAAGCCGTGGTCGCCCTCGGCCCGCAAGCCCGGGGCATTTTCGAGCCACTAGGGTATGACATTCCACTGGCGATCAAGCGCGGTTATCACATGCACTATGCCGCCCTGCCTGGTACGCGCTTGCAACGACCGCTGCTTGACCCGGTGGGCGGTTATGTCCTGGCACCGATGGTCGGCGGCATTCGCCTGACCACCGGGATTGAGTTCGCCGACAGCCAGGACCCGGTCAACGAAATCCAGCTACGTCGCTGCGAAGAGCTGGCGCGCGCCTTTTACCCGCTGGGCGAACGCTTGGATGCCGAGCCTTGGCTGGGACGCCGTCCATGCTTGCCCGACATGTGCCCGGTGATCGGTCCGGCGCCACGACACAAAGGTTTATGGTTCAACTTCGGGCATGCCCACCATGGCCTGACCCTCGGCCCGGTCTGCGGCCGTCTGCTGGCCGAGTTGATGACCGGTGCCACCCCCTTTACCAACCCAGCCCCGTACAGCGCCGAGCGCTTTCACTGATTGCCGGAGACAAGACCATGCATGCCCTCTCTGCCCTTCTAAACACGCCGCTCGCCGCAAGCCCGGACACCCGTAAGGTGGTGGTTGATATCGCCGGCCTGAATAAGTTCTATGGCGCCTTCCATGTGCTGCAAAACATCGATCTGAAAGTGCGCGAAGGCGAGCGCATCGTGCTCTGTGGGCCTTCCGGCTCTGGAAAATCGACGCTGATCCGCTGCATCAACCGCCTGGAAATCGCCGAAAAAGGCCGCATTCTGGTCAACGACACCGACTTGGCCCAGACCAGCCGCGAGGCCGCCAAGGTCCGCAGTGAAATTGGCATGGTGTTCCAGCATTTCAATCTGTTCCCGCACATGAGCGTGCTCGATAACTGCACCCTGGCCCCGATTTCGGTGCGTGGTCTGAGCCGCAAGAAGGCCGAGGAACTGGCCCAGCACTTCCTGCAAAAAGTTGGTATCGCCAGCCAGGCCAGCAAGTACCCCAGCCAGCTCTCGGGGGGACAGCAACAGCGCGTGGCCATCGCCCGGGCGTTGTGCATGGAACCCAAAATCATGCTGTTCGACGAACCCACCTCGGCGCTTGATCCGGAGATGGTAAGCGAAGTGCTGGATGTGATGGTCAACCTGGCCGGCAGCGGTATGACCATGCTCTGCGTGACCCACGAAATGGGCTTTGCCAGGCAAGTGGCCGAGCGCGTGCTGTTTCTCGATGGCGGCGAGATCATTGAGGACGCGCCGCCTCAGGACTTCTTCAGCGCACCGAACAGCGCGCGGGCCAAGGCCTTTCTTGCGCAAATTTTACACTGAGGACACATAAGAGCACGGCTTGCCTTCGCTGGCTGTGCCGTCCCTACGCCAGGCGTAGGCGTTTATCAACACACTTGCGCGCACAGCAGTTTCTTTTAGACATCCGCCACTACTGATATCAGCAAAAGGAATATTCAATGACTAATATGCTGGCGAATAATGCCGCCCCGAAAACCTCTTCGGTTACCGTCTGTGATCAAGCGCAGACAGCGGCACTGCTAGATTTCAAAAAACTCGTTGACGCTATTGCCCAAGCCGCAACCGAGCTCGAAGCAGGTTCAATTCTCAGCCCTGAGCGCATGGTTGTACCCTTGGGTGACGGCGGTGTTTTGCTGAGCATGCCCGCCACCGCCAAGGACATCGGCATCCACAAGCTGGTTAACGTCCAGCCGGGGAATGTGCAGCGTCAGCTTCCCACGATCAACGGCATGGTAACTGTATGTGATGCCGTGACCGGACAAATAAAGTGCTTGCTCGACGGCCCAGAGGTCACGGGGCGTCGTACTGCGGCAGTAACCCTTTTAGCGATTCGGACGCTGTTGCAGCGTGAACCGGAACAGATCTTACTGTTCGGGACCGGCGCACAAGCACGTCATCACGTACAAGCTATCAATGCCCTGCACCCACAGTGCAAGCTGTGGGTCCGAGGAATTGACGCGCAAGCGACGGCAGACTTCTGCAACAAAAATCGAGACCTGCACGAGCATTTGCAACCGTGCGGCGACAGCATTCCCGACGTGGATGTGGTAATCACCGTAACCACCAGCACAGAACCGGTCTACAACGAGCCAGCCAAGCCTGGTCGATTGATTATTGGTGTAGGTGCATTCAAGCCAGAGATGGCGGAGCTTGGCAAAGTCACTTTAGACGGTAGCGTTCTCTATGCGGACGATACTGCCGGTGCGCAGCACGAAGCAGGCGACCTGCTGCGGGCAGGTGTGGATTGGTCTCAAGTCAGATCGCTGGCCGCAGCCATTCGCGGTCCAATCGACTCCTCACGACCCCTAGTATTTAAAAGCGTTGGTACCGCGGCTTGGGACCTGGCCGCTTCGCGGGTCGCGCTCCACTCCCTTGCCAGCCAATAGCCCGATTCGGGCGGTGCGGTCGGCGGGACGATGCCCTTGTTCGCGCCCATCGGCGCGGCGCACCCAATCGTTCTCGGCCACGCCGCGCCAGCACGTCCATGTCCCAGAGGCTGTAATTTTTTACGAGTTTTTTTGCGTGGCCGATTGCAGCCAGTCGTGGATATCAGCTATCGGCCGGCCAGAAGCAGCCATTCAGTACGTTTACGAAAGTAGGTCGATTCTGTAGTTCCAACCTTGTTTGAATTGACCGCAGGCCAGCAGCGATTACTACTCCTTTTCAAAACAATCTCACTATGGACCAAGGAACATGAACTCCCGACGGCCTGAAGCTCCTTCATTTGAGTTTTGGACCCGATCCGTCGTATTTCCAGCCGCTTTCCATCCGATAACTCACCGCGCGTAAAAATTACCGCGAGCTCCTAGTCATGGATTGATATCCATTGGGTATAGCAGCCTCAATCAAAACACATCAGTGACCACCGCCGGGTCGATTGCTGCTCTTAGTAATAGGCCGAGATCGTCCAAAAGCCGTCATTCGTGAGCCGCAGCTTTCGACCCAAAATTGACTTTCTGGTCCGAGCATAAAATTGAACTTCATCCGAAAACTCCGCCCTTCTAAACCGCTTCCACATCATCGTTCGGCAACGAAGCAAACATTTCAGCGCGGCACACCTCAAGGATCTCATCCGCCAGCGCGGAATCATCCGGGCAGGCACGCGACAAAATAATCGCGCCGACAGCACGTGACAGCAGGTCAATCATTTTCTTTCTTCCCTCACCCGCCGCGGAGTCCGGCCCCGTCGGGTATTTTTCCCCCAGCGTTTGGAGAGTGTGTTCGATCCCTTCAGCAAACGTCGCTTTCAAATCATCCGATTGACGCGCCGCGTCGCCACACAACGCGGCCATGGTGCAACCGCTGCCACGTCCGTCCCGATGCTCCCTCGTCACATAGACGTCGATGAAGCCGGGAACGTCGAGCGCTTGGGCACCTGTCAGCGACTTGGCAAGACTGCAAGCAGAGGCTTCGGCCATCAGGTCGGCCTTCGAACCGAAATGCTTGTAGAAACCTCCATGGGTGAAACCGGCAGCCGCCATGAGATCCGACACACCGACGCCGTCAAAGCCACGCTCACGGAACAGCTCAGAGGCTGTCTCGACGATGTGCTCTCGATTGGCCTGCGCCTGGGCCTTGGTCACTCTCACGTGCAATACCTCATGTTCACTGGGAAATCATGCGGCCAAGCATACATAGATGCTGGTCATAATCAAAGCCGTTGACAGCTTAGATTAAGATCATCATCCTAATTGCACGCACCACCGACCTCCATCAACGGGCACGGAAGAAATACCAGATGACCGATCAGAATCTGTTCACCCCTTACACGCTTGGCGCCCTCACGCTGTCGAACCGCATCGTCCTGGCGCCGCTGACACGTAACCGCGCCGGTCAAGGCTTTGTCCCCAGCGAGTTCGCGGCCAGTTATTACAGCCAACGTGCCAGCGCAGGCTTGCTGATCAGCGAAGCCACGCAGATTTCCCAACAGGGCCAGGGCTATCAGGACACCCCCGGGATCTACACGCAGGCGCAGATAGACGGCTGGCGCACAGTGACCGATGCCGTCCATGCCAAGGGCGGAAAAATCTTTCTGCAACTGTGGCATGTCGGCCGCGTGTCGCACGTTGATCTGCAAGAAAACGGCGCCGCACCCGTGGCCCCTTCTGCGCTGCGCGCCGCCACCAAGGTATTCGTCAACAACCACTTTGAAGACGTCTCCGAGCCGCGCGCACTGGACATCAGTGAACTACCAGGGATCGTCTCAGATTTCTGCCAGGCCGCCGCAAACGCTGTCGCTGCTGGGTTCGATGGTGTAGAGATTCACGGTGCAAACGGCTATTTGCTGGATCAATTCCTCAAGGACAGCGCCAATTTGCGTACCGATGCTTACGGCGGTTCGATTGAAAATCGAGCGCGTCTGTTGCTCGAAGTGACGGCGGCCGTCGTCAATGAAATCGGCGCGGATCGCACTGGTGTGCGCTTATCGCCGGTGTCGCCGGCCAATGGCGTTTCCAGCAGTGATCCGCAGGCGCAATTCGATTACGTCGTCGACCAACTCGACGCGCTCGGCGTGGTTTATCTACACGTGGTCGAAGGCGCGACCGGTGGCCCGCGTGACGTGGCGCCATTCGATTTCGGCGCCCTGCGCCAGCGCTTCAAAAACACCTACATCGCCAACAACGGCTATGACCTGAATCTGGCGACATCAAGGCTCGCCAAAGACCAAGCTGATCTGATCGCATTCGGTCGCCCGTTCATTGGCAATCCGGATCTGGTAGAGCGCCTCAAAAGTGGCGCGCCGTTGTCCGCCTTCAATCCCGCCACGCTCTATGGCGGCGGTGCAGCAGGCTACATCGACTACCCGACGTTGGCTGAATCGAACGCTACCGCAAGCTGAGCAATCAGTGATCGCGCTTTCTGTTTCACACATCCTCAAAGAGAGATAACCCATGAGCACTCGCCCTGCTGTTCTCATCACTGGCGCCTCCACCGGCATTGGCGCCGTCTACGCCGAGCGCTTCGCGCAACGCGGCCACGATCTGGTACTGGTCGCCCGAGACCAGGCACGTCTGGACGCACTTGCAGCCCGATTGCGCAGCGAACACGGTGTCGCCGTCGATGTCATTCCGGCGGACCTGACCCAACTCGGCGATCTGACAACTGTTGAAACCCGCCTGCGCGACGACGCCCGTATCGGCATCCTTGTCAATAACGCCGGTGCCGCCCTGTCCGGTAGCTTCATCGACCAAAGCACCGACAGCGTTGCGCAACTGGTCGCCCTCAACACCACAGCGCTGGTGCGCTTGGCCAGCGCCATCGCCCCACGCCTGGCCAAAGCAGGCGAAGGCGCGATCATCAACATCGGTTCGGTGGTGGGCCTGGCGCCAGAGTTCGGCATGTCGGTCTATGGTGCAACCAAAGCGTTTGTGCTGTTTCTTTCCCAAGGCCTGAGCCTGGAACTTTCGCCTCAGGGCGTCTACGTGCAGGCCGTGCTGCCGGCGGCCACCCGCACGGAGATCTGGGATCGCTCCGGCGTCGACATCAACACCTTGAGCGAAATCATGGAAGTGGACGATCTGGTGGATGCCGCACTGGTCGGTTTCGATCGTCGCGAACCGGTGACGATCCCGCCGCTGCACGAAGCTGAACGCTGGGATGACCTGCAGAGCGCACGTCAGGGCTTGCTGGGGCAAATCCGCCAGGCTGCGGTTGCCCAGCGCTACCTAACCCAACAGTGATCTTTTGGTAGCGAGCATTCGCGCCGGATTCGATGCAGGCGCGTCAGGCTCGCTGTCCGGAGTAGAAATGCATCCAACGAAGACAAATACCCCCTCGGGTTCGCAGACGTCGTTCATCAACGCGGCGAACCAGTCGATCACGGTCAACGGCATTCCCTTCGCCTACCGCGATACCGGTCCCACAACCGGTGTGCCTCTCGTACTGTTCAACCATTGGGGCGCGGTGCTGGACAACTTCGATCCCGCGATCATCGATGGCCTGGCACAAACCAGGCGCGTCATTACCACCGACTATCGTGGTATTGGCGGCTCAGGTGGAACCGCACCACTGACGGTCGGCGAAATGGCTGACGATGCCATCCAACTGATGCATGCGCTGGGGTTCGACACCGTTGATATGCTCGGTTTTTCGCTCGGCGGTTTCGTTGCTCAAGACATCGCCCTGAAAGCGCCAGAATTGGTGCGCCGCTTGATTCTGACCGGCACCGGGCCAGCCGGCGGCACTGGTATCGACAAGGTCGGTTCGGTCACGTGGCCATTGATGCTCAAAGGCTTACTGACCTTGCACGATCCCAAGTTCTACCTGTTCTTTACTTCGACGCCCAACGGCCGTCGATCCGCCTCGCAGTATTTGCAACGCTTGAAAGCGCGGAAAAAAAATCGCGACAAAGGCCCGACGCCCTACGCTTTCCTGCGGCAGTTGAAAGCCATCACCGCGTGGGGCAATCAGGCACCGCAAGACCTCGAGCGCTTGCGGACGCCGACGCTGATCGTCAACGGCGACAACGACATCATGGTGCCCAGTGAAAACTCGCTGGCACTGGCCAACCGCGTCCCGAACGCACAGTTGGTTATTTATGAAGATGCCGGGCACGGCGGAATTTTCCAGAACTACGCTGACTTCGTGGCCAAGGCACTGGCGTTCCTCGATGCCTGACAACGCCGCACATCAACGCCGAATACGTACCGCCCTCCCTCCAACCGACAAGAGCCGCACCATGATGAAGGCATTTCTAATTGATCGCTATGGCAAGAACACTGGGCGCATTGGAGAAGTGCCCGTCCCTGAAGTGGGCGCCCACGACGTATTGATTGAGGTACACGCCAGCAGCGTCAACGTTCTGGATTCGAAGATCAGTAAAGGCGAATTCAAACTGATCCTGCCCTATGCATTTCCGCTGGTGCTGGGCAATGACCTGGCGGGCGTAGTGGTTCAAATTGGAGCACAGGTGACGGGGTTCAAGCCGGGAGACGAGGTCTACGCTCGCCCGCCTGAAGCGCGGATCGGAACGTTCGCCGAATTGATCGCAGTGGACGAAAACGCGGTCGCACGCAAACCCGCCAATACCACCATGGCACAAGCCGCGTCCCTCCCCTTGGTTGCACTGACCGCCTGGCAAGTGCTGGTCGAAACCGCCCAACTGAAAAAGGGCCAGAAAATACTGATCCACGCCGGCTCCGGCGGCGTCGGCACTCTCGCCATCCAGCTCGCCAAACACCTCGGCGCCTTTGTCGCGACCACCACCAGCACCGCGAATGTCGAATGGGTGAAGGCACTCGGGGCCGATGCAGTAATCGATTACACACAGCAGAACTTCGAAAGTGTCTTGCACGACTATGACGTGGTGTTGAACAGCCTTGGCGCCGATGTACTGGAGAAGTCACTCAAAGTCCTCAAGCCCGGCGGCCAACTCATTTCCATCTCAGGTCCACCCACTGCACAGTTCGCGCAGGAGCAAGGACTGTCCTGGCCATTGAAGCAAGTCATGCGCCTGTTGAGCCTTGGCATTCGTCGCAAAGCGCGCAAGCAGGATGTCAGCTATGCATTCGTGTTCATGCGGGCCAATGGTGCTCAACTGCAACAAATCACCGCGCTCGTTGAGGACGGCATCATCAAACCTGTGGTTGATCGTGCCTTCACCTTTGAATCAACGGCAGAGGCGTTGAAGTACGTCGAGCAGGGACGAGCCAAGGGCAAGGTCATTGTTACGCTCAAATGACGACGCCACATATCGATGAGCTAACCGATTGGTCTGTACTGGCGCTTAAGGACTTCAATGAGCAACGCAGTACGGATACGCGCAAACTTCCCTCCAGGCGGATCTGCGACCGCTTTGCTCTGCTGGCGAGCCTCACTCAGTAGGCGCTCGTTATCTCTGTTTGCTCGTCGCCCTCCTGCGCAGTACTTAAATAAGTGCCTGATTCCGACACCCCTTGCCGGCAGACGACAGACGCTCCGAACTTGTTTTCTTAGTCTCCCCTGGACCGACGTTCAACGCTTCACGTCGGCTTAACCAGTCTTGCCACTGCACATCCCGTCATAGGCTCTAGCCGAGCGCACCAGGGATGGGTTCAAGGAGAATAAGAATAATGAATCCGGCTTTCACTTCATCAATCAATAACCTGCTCGATACCGTCACCGCGGGACAACAGCGCGTGCCAGGCGTAGTTGCAGCAATAACCGGGCGAGATGGTTTGCTCTACGAGGGAGCTTCAGGACAACGAACGCTCGGTCAAACTGATGCAATGACGACCGACAGTGTTTTCGCTATGTTTTCGACGACTAAAGCGATCACCGCCACGGCGGTGCTTCAGTTGGTCGAGGACGGCCGACTGGATCTCGATGCGCCTGCCAGGGACTATGTGCCGATGATCGGCGAACTTAAGGTGCTTGACGGGTTTGATACCGACGGCACCCCGCGGCTTCGCGCGCCCAAAAAACACATCACCACGCGGATGCTTCTGCTTCATACAGCAGGCCTGGGTTATGAATTCTTTAACGAAAACTACAACCGGCTAGTCCAGGAAGGACGCCAACCCAGCATCATCAGTGGATCGTTGGCGGCACTTATAACGCCCTTGCTGTTTGAGCCTGGTGAACAGTGGGAATACGGTTCCAACATGGATTGGGCTGGTCTGGTGGTCGAAGCCATTACCGGCAAACGTCTGGGTGAAGTCATGCAACAGCGTATTTTTGAGCCGCTGGGCATGACCGATACCGCCTTTAGCATGAGCGCATCGATGATCCAGCGACGGGCTGGAATGCATCAGCGTGAAGAAGATGGATCGCTGACCGCAGTCGAGGGCTCCCTCCTTCCAGAGGAACCAGAAGTGCACATGGGAGGCCATGGCCTGTTCTCGACAGTGAAGGATTATTGCCTGTTCATCCGGGCCTGGCTAAACGATGGACAGGGTGATCACGGACGAATTCTGAAGCCTGAGACGATTCGTTTCGCTGAAAAAAACGGGCTCGACAACCTGAAAATAAAAGCCCTTCCCTGCGTGATTCCGAGTATCTCCCACACTGCGGAATTCTTCCCTGGCATGCCAAAGTCATGGGCGTTGAGTTTCATGATCAACGAACAAGACGCACCCACCGGTCGTCCTGCGGGCTCTTTGGCGTGGGCTGGATTGGCCAATCTTTTCTATTGGATCGATCGCAAGAATGGCATCGGTGGTTTTTGGGCCACTCAGATATTGCCATTCGTAGACCCTGTTTCGACCAATGGATATCTGGATTTTGAAACGGCGGCCTACCGCAATCTGACCACCTGAACCCGTACCTGATTCGATTCGCATGAGAGCCCCCCAAGGGCTCCAGGCGATGGCGCAAGAAAACTATCCCCTTCTCCGAAAACAACAAAAACAAAACAGGTGACTCATGGAGATCTCCACACGTACCCCTGCGCGCGCTCGATCCACAAAATGCGCATTTGGCACTTCAACAATCAGTACCGGCATCCTGCTGGCGACTCTGGCGGGTAACGCCGGAGCCGTCGATGTGGACGCCGGCGAATACGCCGCTGCGCTTCCAGCCGGCAGCAATATCGGCTTGCTTTACCTCCAGCATGCCGAACGGCGGTCACTTTACGGTAATGGTCACAAGGTTGCGATAAAAGCGGGACTCGACTCGGATATCGGCATATTGCGCGTCGCGAATTACCAGCAGTTGGGTGACTACACGATTAATACGCAGTTCCTGTTGCCATTCGGGCGCCTGGAAGGAACACGCGATAACGACTCGTTGGGACAAACCAATGGCGTGGGCGACTTGGTCCTGGCGTCCACTCTGTGGCTCGTGAATGATCCGGCGAAGAACCGATATTGGGGCATTGCGCCCTACCTGTTCGTGCCGACCGGTAACTATGACCGAAACGATGCACTCAACCTTGGCGAAAATCGTTGGAAGATGACGTTGCAGACAGGCTATGTGACCGGCCTCACTGAAAAGTTGTCTCTGGACCTCACCGCCGATGTAACCCTGTTTGGCAAAAATGATGACCTCACGAGTCAAGGCCTGACGTTGCGACAGAAGCCTCTATGGCAAGCCCAGTCCTACCTGAGATACGCCGTGACACCCAAGCTGTCGGTGCATGTCGGCGCGTCTCAACTCTGGGGTGGTGAGACGCGCGTTGACGGTCAGGATCTGAACGATGAACCCAACACCAGCAAGTACCGTGTCGGGGGATCGTACTGGATGACCCCTACGTTCCAGGCCCTGCTCAATTACGGCCAGGACGTATCGGTCGACAACGGCTTCAAGGAAAAGCAGCGGGTTAACCTCCGGCTGTTGTGGGTGTTCTGACCCACAGCAAGTGGTTGGCTTCCTGGGTACCGAGAGCGTCTTGGACGTCACTCTCGGTGCCCTTTTCTGCCTCGCATCGCTAACGCAGTCGGCGCTGCAAGGTTTGGGAGGGTAATTCACTGAAACGCTTGCGATAGATTCCCGCAAATTCACCCAGGTTTAGATAACCCCACCGAAAGGCGATGGTGGAAACAGTCGTACCCGACTCCGGACCCGTTGCCAATAAATCGCGGCGCACACCCTGCAACCGCTGCTCGCGCAAGAACGCACCGGGCGTCATGCCGCGAAAACGCGAGAAGGCTCCACTCAATGCCCGCACACTGGTCCCGACGGCACTGGCAACCTCTGCCATCGTCGGCAGGCTCGCTGCGTTGGCACTCATGAACTCTTCAGCGGCCCTGACATAACGCGGTGCAATCCGGTTCATTGGACTATTGAAATCAAGCCCTGCTTGCTCGGCGCGGCCAGCCCACTCTCGCAATAAATGAACGCAAAGACTTTGCTCCAGGTGAGCCCCCATACGTCCTTCAGCCATGTGTTCGGAAGCCTCGGCAACACAACGAACCGTGTACTCCAGCAGGCTTAGCCAGCTAGAACCGATTCCGCCGATAATGCATTTATGTCTCCAGAACCGATCATCGGGCACGAACCCAAACCATTGCTGCGCCATCCGTTCCAGAACTGCATGAGGAATAGTCAGATTCAGTTGCAGGTGATCCGGGTCGAGGTCGATCCGGTAATCGACACGACTGCAATTGGCAATGAAGGATTGACCTACTGCCGTATCCTCAGTGACCGAACGTTGAGCCCAGTGCCGGGCATTGCCGCGAATGGTCGTCAGCAGTAATGCATTCCCCGACTCGGGCGAAAATTCATCGACGCTCACGGCGACTCCATAGGCAAAACGAGTCAGCGTCAACTCGCCAATCCTGGACGAATGCATGGTTGCGTGCGGCTTGATGGCATGCCCGATGGGGGCCACACGATAGGGCATGTAAACGCGATCCGACCAGTCGCTGATTTCATCCCACTCGGTTGAAAAGATTTTGTGTTGCTGGCGTATCGGCTTGCCGCTGACATCGGTTAACAACGCATGCTCAAGAGGCATAGAGACACCTGTTTTTATTTTTTTAGGGTCAGGTTGCAGGTTCGAGATCATCCAGCGCCTTTGCGCCTTCGTAAAGGGCTTTTTGATCGCGCGACGGACCGTTGGCGGCGGCTTCACTTTTTGCTGGTCTGGTCGAATCAGTGCGGGCGTCGTTGTCCCATTCCGAGACAGTTGTACGAGTTCGATACAGCCCTTGCTTTGCCTTTCCTGCCTGGGTTGCCTCCTGGGTAAGGCCTGGAGCCCAGTGCCCACGGCGCTTTCGGTCAGGCTGGCACAGGCGTTGCTCCTGAGCCGTGCCGTTCCTGCGACGAGAAAGAAAAAGACTTCAGCGGCTGTCGCTGCCAGGCCTTCATGCTCACGGGGGACGTGAGCAATGCCGACCCGGTGTGCAGCAAATCGGACCATCACGGCGTAATCCTCAAGGCTCGCGAAGAAGCCGAGCACGCGACCCAGACCATTGAACAACTGGCCTTTCGCAATGAACGTAACTCGCGGCTGATCGCCAAGGTCCGCTGAATGCATGAATCCAGGCTCACCGTGGCCAGGTCAATGAGCCCTCGCCGGCGGCTGTAGACACCGCGCCGGCAGCCGCGGCCAAACTTGCAATTCAGGGCGACGGCAGGTAGGCCATCGCGCGGGACTCGCCCATCAGCAGCGGATGATTGAGTTCAGCACAGGCGCGCAAATAGTCGGCTACCAAGGTGATCCGCTTGAGCTTGCGCAGGTCCTCGCTGTAGTACATCCAGAACTGTCGAGTGACCTCCACCTGATCCGGTAGCACTTCGCACAGGCGCGGGTCGGGACCGGCGAGGAAGCAGGGCAGGATGGCCAGCGCGCGCCCTTCCAACGCCGCATGGTACTGGGAAACTACGCTGGTGCTGCGCAGGCGGCTGTGCGCGCCGGGCAGCAGATCGTTCAGGTAGAGCAACTTGAAGCTGAAGGCCAGATCCTCGACATAGGTCACGAATGGGTGACCGGCCAGGTCCTCGCGACTGGCAATCGGCGAATGATTGGCCAGGTACTCCGGTGTCGCATACAGACGCAGACGGTAGTCGCACAGCCGCGAGCACACGTACGGACCGCGCTCAGGCCGCTCCAGAGTGATGGCGATGTCTGCCTCACGCCGTGACAGGTTGACGAAGTGCGGGACCGGCAGGATGTCCACGGAGATATGCGGATAGTGGATGATGAAGTGGCTCATCTGCGTGGTGACGAAACAGGAGCCGAAAGCTTCGGTACAGCCAATACGCAGGTGCCCGGCGAGCCCCCCGGTGGTTCCGGAAACCTGCTCGCAGGCTGCCAGCAGCGTACTTTCCAGAGTTTCGGCGTGACTGACCAAGCGCTGCCCCTCGATGGTCATGACGAAGCCCGACGCTCGGGACTTCTCGAAAAGCAGCGCACCAAGGCTTTGCTCAAGGGCGCGGATGCGCCGCGACACCGTGGTGTAGTCCACTCCCAAACGGCGTGCTGCGCCACTCGCGGTGTGAGCACGGGCGACTTCGAGAAAGAAGCGCATATCGTCCCAATTCACATGACTTTGGGTTGTGCGTTTTTGCATATTCATCAGGCTTTTCTGCCAATACATATTGGAAATTAGCCAACATATACTCGCATTCAGCCTGGTTTGACCAGCATCGTTTTTCAACCGAAAAGGCCCAATTTTCAATCAAGGCTGACGGCATGAATGCAGGGTAAAAACACTGTTTTCAAGCCGAAAACAGGCAGCTGTGCGACAGCGCAATCACTGCCACATTCGGACCCGTCGAGAGCTCATAGGCGGGTTCCCTGTCGGCACCTGACCGACGTCATTTCAGCACCCCTCGCCTCCGGAAGATCGCCAGGGCAGATACGACTCCAGCAGCATTCAGGTGACGCTCCGCTTCGGGACGTCGCCCGGGTACCCGTACGCCTCTCAAAAGGCGACATACAACAACAATTAAAAGCGGAGCCTCATCATGACGACTGACCATCCGAACCACGCCCTGACCTGCGCCCAGGTCAGGGCCAATCCCAAGTTCCAGCGACTCACCCGCCAGCGCGCACTGCTGGCCTGGTCACTGAGCGCCGCGGTCCTCGCTGTCTATTACAGCTTCATCATGGTAGTGGCCTTCGCACCTGCCTGGTTGCACCTGCCACTGTACGACGGCAGTCACCTCAGCCTCGGCATGCCGGTC
>LNAP01001520.1_pt1 | contig 29866 bp, 30 predicted proteins | sample 602601 | NCBI WGS metagenome assembly LNAP01 (sample SAMN02440304, study PRJNA202911) | soil metagenome | biome: Subtropical and temperate rainforests or woodlands; isolation source: soil samples (1 kg each in a 20% v/v slurry with milli Q water) were... ... | reverse complement strand
TTCAAGGCTAAGGCCAAAAAGGCCAGTGCCAAACTGGCACCGAAGAGCAAGCCTAAATACATTTGTAAAGCGGACCGATTGAAGCTGGCGGCAGAAACCGTTGGCGAATCAACGATCGCCTCTGAGAGCTGATTCAGGTCGGACCGCGTAGACGTGGTCGACCCCTTCCATCAAGTCGAAGCCGCTTCGCGGCTTTGAATGGCCAGATCCCCCTCGCTACATTTGACCGGCCACTTCGGGACGATTTCTGCCGTCTCGAAAGGCGTGAAGCAGTCGGTCATTTGCATCTGCAATTTCCGGAGTGATTCAGTTGGCCTGCAATCGATCCATTTCAAGCACTCGCCAGCGATTACAATTGGCCGCTGGCTAATCCTCGCAATCTGCACAAAAACATTCACCCGACATCTCAAGCCCTCGGTTCCGTTGAATCTTGGGGGCTTTGCTATTCATCGGTCATGCATGATCGGGAGTTGCTTCGCCGCGGACCTAACGGATACCGGCACCCGCCATGGACTCTGGCACCCACTGCGCCGTCGATAGCGGCTCGATGTAGCGGATGCCGCCATGGGGGCCCACCACGCCATTGATGTTGTAGGTGCCTTTGGACAGGTCGTAAGTCATGAAAGGGGTGGCGTCCGGGACCTGCTGGTCGTAGCTCTGGCTGAAGAACGCGAAGGAGCCGCGGTATAGCTGGCCACTGGTGTCGTACTGATCGGAGGCCACCGCTGCCCAGGTGTCTTCATCCAGGTAGAAGCGGCGCTTCTGGTAGATGTGCTTCGCCCCCGGCTTGAGGTTGCCCTCCACGACGTAGACCCGGTGCTTTTCCCAGCGTACGAAGTCCGGGGAAATGAAGTTAGGCGTGGTCAGCGACTTGGCAGCGCGAGCGTAGGTGAGTTTGTAAGTGTTGTAGGGCACGATCATTTCCTGCTTGCCCACCAGCGTCCAGTCGTACAGTTCGAGCGCACGGGCAGTACCGGGGTTGGGGGTGTCGTAGGCCAGGATCGAGATCTGTTTGACGCGGCGCTGGGCAGGCATGTACTGCCAGGCGCGGCCAGGGAACTCCGCCGGGTTGGTCGCGTTCTTGAGCATGATCGACTCGCCGGCTCGGCGCGCAGGTCCGGTATAGGACAGCTTCAACTGATAGTAGATGTCGGAGCTGTTGAACGGTTTCGACAGGTTCTCGTAGATCGGGAAGGAGACGAATGCCTCGCCGGTGACCGCCAGGCTCGGTACGCCCGCCGTGTCGACGCTCCACGAGTCGTACTTGGAGTGGATGTTGACGCCCTGGTAGCGCAGGAGAAAATTCCACATCGCTTCGGCACCGGATTGCGGAATCGGGAAGGGCACCCCGGGCATCACATTGTCGATGGCGATCCCGCCGTTGAGGGACCTGGCGTTGGTGGCATTTCGGCGGCTGTTGTCCAGTACCGCCTGTGGCAGCGATGCCGTGCGGTGGGTCGGATAGACATCGACGCGAAAGTCGGGGTAGCGCTTGGCCAACGCTACAGTGGTGGCGGTCAGCAGGCCTTTGTAAGTTTCGACGTTCTTGCCGTTGATCACCAGTAACGGTCTTTCACCTGCGAAGGGGTCCGGGCGCATGCTGTCGCCGGTCTTGAAACCGGGCGGCGCAGTGGTCAGGCCACCGTTGTAGGGCGGAATGGAACCGTCGGCATTACCGGCCTTTTCGGCTCCCACCCACGTCAGGCTGGTGCCCAGCCGGGCGGCTTCCTGGCTCGATACATAGGCACGAGCATCGATGGCCAGTGCCATGAGGGGTACAGCAGCCAGAAGACTTTTCACGAATTTCATATTGTTATTCTCCTGCCTGGCGTACCAGGCAACTCGTGACTCAGGCGCAGCAGTCGCTTACGTCGACTCATCACCAGAGACTTTTTCAGTACTGCCATTAGATAGCCCCCTTATCAGGGGCGCTTTTCATTCGACGACAGCCCCTTGGCTATTGATGACAGGCCCGGGCTGTCTCGGCGGGCATTCGATGGGGCAGTGGCTATCACTTGTTTGCATTTTTCAGCGGAATCATTGGGTTACCGAATGGTCATAGTTATGTCTGAACACTGCCCGGACGAAGGTTTCGAGCAGCCATGACCCTTCCATACTTCCGACGTTTAGGACGTTCATATGAATCGCGCAGTAATCTTCATCGTGGCCATTTCCAGCGCCGTCTTGTTGGGGGGGTGCGGCCCGCACTGGGATGACGGAGAGCGGTACGGGCGATATCACGATCATGACCATCGACGTGGCTACGACCAGAGAGGGGACGATGATCAAGGTTATGACCGTGACGATGATCGTCGTGGTTATGATCGCAGGGACTATGATCGCGATCACCGTCGCTACCGTGATCGCGATGACAACGACGACTGATAGGTTCAACGTCATTGAAATGCAGGGGGGGCTAGTGGGGAACTGCGTGAAATAGGGGCAGGAAAAGCCCAAGGTTATCATTTTGCCAAGCCGACATGGCAATAAGGGGCCAGTAACAGGACGGCCCCCCTTTTCCAATACCAACCCGTTGACCGGCAAATACGGATGAAGCATTTTTCAAGGGAGATACTCATGACATCAGGGCAATGTCTTTGCGGGGCGGTACGTTTTTCCCTGGCGGTTGAACCCCGATTTTTCTATCGCTGCCATTGCACCCTGTGCCGCAAGCAAACCGGGGTCGGCCATAATCTTGCCACGCTGGTCAACGCTCGCGATTTTCGGTGGGAGCAAGGGCAAGGGACGATCACGGGGTGGCGCAAACCCAGCGGGTACAGAAATGACTTTTGCTCCCGATGTGGCTCGACCGTGCCTAATGTTCTTCGCGAAACGCCTTACTACTGGATTCCGCTTGGACTACTCGATAGCGAGTTGAGCATGGAGTGTGTTGGAGACTTCTGCACCGATGATGCGATGTCGTGGGATGAACAACGCTCGGCAAAAAGTCATTGCGCAGCCCCGGATTCACTGGGGTTTCTTCTGCGTGAGTTGCAGGTCGATGCTTGACTCAGGCGCGAGGTCGGCTTTGGGACCCGTTGACAGTTGGAAGGTGAACAACCACAGCACCAGGGCCGTCACACTGATCGTTGCGCCCAGCAAGCTGACGGCAATCCACCCCCATAGCGCATAAACCTGCGTCGCGGCGGCGGCACCCAACGCGCTGCCCACCGAGTAAAAGCACATGTAGGCGCCGACCATGCGGCTTTGGGCATCGGGCCGTGCGGCGAAAATCTGGCTCTGGTTGGTGACGTGTACGGCCTGCACAGCGAAGTCGAGCAAGACCACTCCACAAGCCAGCGCGATCAGTGACGACTGTGCAAAGGCGATGGGCAGCCAGGACAGCGTCAGGATCGCCAGCGAAATACCGGTGACGCGTTGCCCCAAACCCTGGTCGGCCCAGCGCCCGGATCTTCTGGCTGCAAGGGCGCCGGCAACGCCCGCCAGGCCAAACAGGCCGATGACCGTGTGCGAAAGCGACAGCGGTGGGGCGCTCAACGGCAGCACCATGGATGTCCAAAACACGGAAAAAGCGGCGAAGATCAGCAAGGCCAGCAGGCCCCTGATTCGCAATACCGGTTCGGTCATCAATAGCGTGAAGAGTGAGCGGATGAGTGTCGGATAGGTGTATCGACTGCGTGGCGCCACTGCCGCAGGCAATACTTTCCAGAACACCGCCGCGAGGGTGAGCATCAATCCCGAGGAAACGAAATACACGGCGCGCCAACCCGCCAGATCGGCGATCAGCCCGGACGTGAAGCGCGCCAGAAGAATGCCCAGGACAATGCCACTGGTGACGGTTCCCACGGCCTGACCACGTTGTGACGGCGTTGCCAGCGCAGCGGTGCAGGCCACCAGCACTTGAACCATCACTGCCAGCAAACCCACAACGATCATGGCCCCCAGCAGGGTCAGCCATTGCTGTGCGGCGCCGACTCCCGCCAGCGCAATCGCAGACAGCAGCATTTGCGTCAGAATCAGCCCTTTACGGTTTAACAAGTCGCCCAAAGGGACGATGAACAGCAACCCCAGCGCGTAACCGACCTGAGTCGCCGTCACCACAAACCCGATCTTTGATGGGGCAACATCCAGGCTGCGGGCCATTGAATCGAGTAAGGGTTGTGCGAAGTAGACGTTGGCGACGGCAAGCGCGCAGGTGACAGAAAATAAAAACGTGAGTTGCGCAGAAAGCCCTGAAGCCTGCGCGAGGAAAGGATGGGTGGCTGAATCGGTATCTGCTTTCACATGAGCCTCCGTGGCGCTAAACTGGTTTCAATTAGCAACTTGATTCATTGTTATCGAATCAGGTTTCATATTGCAACCACATTGCTCAAGACCAGTCGACGGGCTTGGCAGTCGTTATCCAAAAGGTAGAAACGATGGTCGTAGACCCTTCATCGCCAAGCAGCGAATGCCCGGTAGCACGAACACTGGAAGCCATCGGGGATCGTTGGTCGCTCATGATCATTCGTGACGCGTTTGACGACATTCGCCGATTCAGCGAATTTCAAAAAAGCCTGGGGGTGGCCAGGAACATTCTGGCATCGCGCCTGAAGACGTTGGTTGAGGTCGGTGTATTCGAGGTTCAACCGGCGTCGGATGGAAGTGCCTACAACGAATACGTCTTGACGGAGAAAGGACGTGAGTTCTTTCCTGTGGTGGTCAGTATGAGGCAGTGGGGCGAACGGTTTCTGTTCACGGGGGACGAGACGCGTTCAGTGCTGTTGGACAATGAGTACGGCCAATCCCTGATGCCGATTGAAGTTCGCTCCTCGAGCGGCCAAAAACTTGGACCGTCCGACTGCCACAGAGTGAGGGTGGTTGCCGGCAAGTCGTGAATCGAACGGTTGAGGGCGACTCAGTCGAGCAGCGATACCAGTCGCGGTTCGATTGACTGGTCAACCACTTCAAGCAACGCCAGGGTGACAGGCAACTTGAAGCGTCGGCGGCCGGCACTGCCGGGATTCAGGAATAGCCGTTCACCGCGCCAGTCGATGCACGGTTTGTGCGAATGACCGGTGATCACCAGCTTGATGCGGCTATCAAGATCGGCCGCCACGTCGGCGATGTCATGCACCAGCAGCACCGTCCAGCCGTTGAACTCCAGGCGCAGACAATCGGGCAACTCCCGCGCCCAGGATGCGTCCAGGTCATTGTTGCCCCGCACCGCATCCACCGGCGCGATCGTGGCCAATTGGTCGAGGATCGCCTTGCTACCGATGTCACCCGCGTGAAGGATGCGATCACAGCCTTGCAGGGCGGCAATGGCTTCGGGGCGGAGCAAGCCGTGGGTGTCGGAGATGACGCCGATTTTCATCGCGGGCGGCTCGAGATGCATTCTGGTTCCAGGTTCAAGCGGATGTCTCCTGTGCTGAGCATTGTTGAACGAAGCGGTCAATCAACCACCTCGCAGCCGGCCCCGGCGGCAAATCCGTGCGGTAGATGACGTCGAAGGTATAAATCCCGCTTTTATATTCCGACGAGTCGGCCGCTCTCCAGGTCTTCCCGGACCATCGGGGCTGGCATGTTCCCCCAACCGATGCCTTCACGCAGCAGCATGTGCTTGGCGCCCAGGTCCGCCAGGCGCCAGGTGCGGTTACTGAGCACGGCGAAGTCCTTGTCCTTGGTCAGCACCGAACGGTCGGACAGCACCAGTTGCGTGTGCTCTCGTCCGGCACCCGGAACATTCGCGTCGCTTGAAGCCAGCGGATGATTCGGGGCCGCCACTGGTATCAACTCGACGCTGCCGACCCCCATCCTTTCAATACCGTCGATGCCCTCGTTCATGGGACCACTGACGCCGATGATCGCGCCACGGTTGATCACCAGTTCAGTGACGGCGCCGAGGGCTTCCATGTGCAAGTGCAGGGCAACGGTCGGGAACTCTTCGCGAAAGGACTTGAGTGCATCGACTACGCGCTCGGGGGGTAGCATGACATCGAGTACCACATGAACTTCGGCTTCAAGCCCCTGGAGCAGGCCCTTCACTTTGGCGCGTAATCCATGAACACCGTTGGCGATGGTCCTGGCTTCGGCCAACACCGTGCGGCCGGCATCGGTGAGCTGGGGTTTGCGGGTCGTCTGGCGATCGAACAGCGACACCCCGAGCTGCATTTCAAGGTTGGCGATCGAGTAACTGACAACCGAAGTGGCGCGATGAAGTTTTCTGGCGGCCGCCGCGAAACTGCCGACTTCCACGACCGTCAGGAACACCCGCAGTTGGTCCAGTGTCGGTGTTCCCGGGTCAGAGATCATGCCTGTTTCCTTGATCCAGACGTCACTCGGAATAATTGCACGATTGATCTCTCCTTTACCGGTTGGGTGGGTATTCTTTTCTAAAAAATCGAATCTAATAATCTAAATTAGTCGGCTATTCAGATTAGCTGATGCAGGGCAACATTTCCTCACCAAGGCGGTTCCTGTCGAATCGAAGCCAACTGAAGGAAATACCCCATGACGACCTCTGCAAACATCGCTCAAACAAGCACCTCTGAACAGAGCCGTTCCGATGTGACCCAAGCCTCGGCCTCGTTGATCGGCCGCGTACTGCTCAGCGCAATCTTCATCCTTTCCGGTTTTTCGAAACTCGCCGCTCCGGCAATGATGGTCGGCTACATCGGTTCGGTCGGGCTTCCCTTTCCACAATTGGCGCTGGCGGTGGCGATCATTGTAGAGATCGGCGGTGGCCTGGCATTGATCGCCGGTCACCGTACCCGCACCGTCGCCGCTGTACTGGCCGTGTTCAGCGTGTTCACTGCACTGGCGTTCCATAACGCACTGGGCGATCAGAACCAGTTCATCCACTTCTTCAAGAACATCGCGATGGCCGGTGGCCTGTTGCAGGTCGTGGCCTTCGGTGCCGGTCGCTTCAGCCTCGACGCTCGCCGTCGTTGATCCCCCGCGCTGCGCAGGGCCCGCGCCCTCGCAGCGCAAATGTTTTGTCCCTTCTATTCGATTATCGAGGCCTCCATGAAAGCCCTGCGCGTGTACGAGTACGGCAGTCCTGAAGTTTTACGCCTGGAAGAGATTGCAGACCCTGTCGCCGGTGTTGGTGAGGTGCTGATCGATGTCGCTGGCGCCGGGGTCAACCCGATTGACTGGAAGATCCTGTCCGGCGCCATGAAAGCGTTCATCCCGTTGCCGCTGCCTTTTACCCCGGGCGTTGAGGTGGCCGGCACCGTCGTCGCTCTGGGGGAGGGCGTCACTGAATTCAACATCGGTGATGAAGTGTTTGGCTTCATCAACATCGTCGGCGGTTACGCGACCAAAGCGGTTGCCCAGGTTTCCAAACTGGCGATCAAACCAAAATCCCTCAGTGCCTTGCAGGCTGGCGCTGTCCCGGCAACGGCCCTGACGGCCTGGCAGGCGCTGACCGAACACGCTGGCGTGCAACGTCGCCAGAAAGTGTTGATCCATGCCGCGGCCGGAGGCGTGGGCAGCATGGCCGTGCAGATTGCCAAGTACCTGGGCGCTGAAGTCTACGCAACGGCCTCGGCACACCATCATGCCTACCTGAAGGAAATCGGTGCGGATTACACCATTGACTACAGGACCCAGGCTTTCGAGGAGTTGGTGTCCGGCCTCGATGTGGTACTGGACCTGGTGGGCGGCGAAACGCAATCCCGTTCGTTTGCGGTACTGAAAAGAAACGGTGTGCTGGTATCGCCGGTGAGCGCCCCAAACATGTCGCTGGCCAACGACTACGGCGTGACCCCCGCGAACTTTGCCACCCGTTCGGATGGCCGGCAGCTCTCGCTCATCGCCGAACTGTTCGACAAGGGACACCTTACCGTCGATGTAGAAACCTACCCGTTGAGCGAGGCGAAAGTCGCGATCGAGAAAAGCATGGCCCGCCACTTACGGGGCAGGCTTGTCCTCGATACAGCGAAGTAAGTTGTCGCCAGTCATTCCCGACAGGATCAGGCAAGTTGTCAGAAGGATCTGACTAACTGGCCGCCCGGCGTTATCCCTACTCTGGACTGGCAGCGAGACACCGCTCTCGCGTCACCAGGCACTCAAGTGAGGAATCAGGGTCATGTCGAACATCTCGAAAAAAGTCGTTCTGATCACCGGCGCGAGCAGCGGTATAGGCGAAGCGACGGCGCGTCTGCTAGCCAGCAAGGGCGCGCATGTCGTGCTCGGCGCACGTCGTACGGAGCGTCTCGAAATACTTTGCGCCGAGATCAACGCCAGCGGTGGAAGCGCCCATTTCCAGGCATTGGATGTCACCCGGCGAGCCGATGTTCAAGGGTTTGTCGATTTTGCCCTGGACCTGCATGGCCGGGTCGATGTGATGGTCAATAACGCCGGGGTGATGCCACTGTCGAAACTCGAGGCACTGAAAGTCTGCGAATGGGATCAGATGATCGACGTCAATATTCGCGGTGTCTTGCATGGTATCGCGGCCGGTTTACCGCTGATGCAAAAACAGCAATCAGGCCAGTTCATCAATATCGCATCGATTGGCGCCTACACCGTGAGCCCCACGGCATCGGTCTATTGCGCGACCAAGTTTGCAGTGCGCGCCATCTCGGAAGGATTGCGTCAGGAGGTCGGCGGGAACATTCGTGTCACGGTGATTTCGCCCGGTGTGACCGAGTCTGAGTTGGCCGAGAGCATTTCCGATGAAGGCGGGCGGGCCGAGATGCGCGAGTTCCGCAAGATCGCCATCCCTGCAATGGCCGTTGCTCGCGCTATCGCTTACGCCATCGAGCAGCCTGCTGATGTGGATGTCAGTGAACTGATTGTCCGTCCAACGGCCAGCCCGTTCTGAATCGAGGACTTGAACATGACAGCTAAAAAATCCGCAGATCAGGACAAGTACGTCGGTATGTGGGTCACGGCTGACGGGCTCATTCGCCATGAGCTTTTGCCGGGTGGTCGATACGATGAGGCCCGGGGCCGGCAGGCGAGTGCCTATCAGGGTCGATATTGGCTGGAAGGTGACCACATCGAGTACGTCGATGACACCGGCTTCACGGCTGATGGGGAGTTCCGTGACGGGATTCTCTATCACGCCGGCATGATTCTTTTTCGCCAGATGTAGAAGCCGAGCGCTGTAGTGGCGGCTGCTCATTGAAACCAGAGCGAGCACAGCCGCCACCCGCCATCGACTATCGTTCTTTTGTGCGGTCAGCAGCTAGCCTTACCTGGTTCAACAGGTGATCGACATCCTCCGCGGTGGTGGCGAACGAGGTGACAAAGCGAACGACATTCGGTCCCCAGCGATCATGGTAGAACCCGAAACCGGCCTTCAGCAGCGCATCGATCATTGCCGAGTCCAGCCGGCAGAACAGGATATTCGCCTCGGTGCCGCCGAGCACCTCGACACCAGCCAGGCCATCAAGCCCTTGCGCCAGGCGCTGGGCGGCAGCGTTGGCCTTGCGTGCATTGCGCAGCCAGAGATCGTCGTTCAGGTACGCATCGATCTGCGCCGACAGAAAACGCATCTTGGAAGAGAGATGGCCTGCACGCTTGCGGCGGTAACTCATCTCGGTGGCAAGGGAGGTGTTGAACAGGACGATCGCTTCCGCCGCCAGCACGCCGTTCTTGGTGGCACCGAACGACAGGGCATCCACGCCGGCCTTCCACGTCATCTCGGCCGGAGAACAGCCAAGTGACACCAGGGCATTGGCAAAGCGCGATCCATCCATATGCAAACCCAGGGAAGAGGACTTGCAGACATCACCAATGGCTGCGATTTCATCCAGGGTGTAGATGCTGCCGACTTCAGTGGCCTGAGTGATGCTGACGCAGGCGGGCTGGGTCGTGTGTACGTCGCCGACTTTTTCGCGAGTCCGTTCGCGCAATCGGACGATATCCAGCTTGGCCGCCGGGCCGTCGACGGTCATCAGCTTCGCGCCGTTGGAAAAGAACTCGGGCGCGCCGCATTCGTCGTTGTTGATATGGCTGGCCGGGTGGCAGTAGATGTTGCCCCAGGGTGGTGTCATCGCACTCAGGCACAGGGCGTTGGCGGCGGTGCCGGTGGGCACGAGAAAGACCTCCACGTCGCGCTCGAAGATCTCGCAGAACTTGCGCTTGACCTGTGTCGTCAACTCGTCGGTGCCATAGGGACCCGCCTGGCCCGAACTGTGGTTGACGAGGGCTTGTGCCACCTCCGGCGATGCACCGGCGATGTTGTCACTTGAAAAACCCAGCGCGGGCGGTCTGCTTGTTTCACCGTTCATCATCCAGTTCTCGGCTGCGCAGGCGAAGGTGTTTCGCCCGGATTGGCGCATCCTATGGAGGGGGACGGTTGTTGCGCTTGTAAAAAATTGACGCTCGCCGATGGTCGACGGCCTAAGTCCTGTAGCGCGATGGCGCGACGCCGAATGCTTGCCGAAAGGCGCGGTTGAAATGGCTTTGATCGTAGAAGCCGACGGCGTGGGCGACATCGATGATCGGTTGCGCGCTGCCAGACAGCAGGCCACACGCCCGTTCGAGACGCAGGCGAAGCAGCCATGCGTGGGGCGTCATGCCGATGGTCCGCTTGAACTGCTTGAGAAACGGGAAACGCCCCAGCCCACATAGTCCGGCGAGATCATCGAGGGTGATTCGCTCATCGATGTGGCTGAAACAATAGTCCCTGACGCGAGACCATTGCAGGGGTGATAGCGAGCCGGTAATCGTTTCGGGCTTGATCGCCCGTGACTGGCTCAACAGGTGTTCAAGGAGGGTGAACCATTGCGTCTGCACCGCGAGGCTGCCGGGGCCAATGGCTTGCTGCATTGCATCGTGCAACCCGCGCAGCTTGCCGGCAAGCCCCGTGTCTTCGAGCAACACACCGGTCAATTCAAGCTCTTTCGGTTGACCGCTGATCTCCTCGGCCAGGCTCGCGACCAGCGCCTGGGATAGACGGAATGTCTTGAGCGTATAAGCGCCGCCGCCCTCGGATACACCGTCGTGTATTTCACCCGGCGGCATCAGGGCAACACTTCCCGGCCCCAAAAGAAACGACTCGCCTTTCGCACGATGACGCTGAATGCCTTCGGTGACAAAACCAATGTGGAAATCGAGGTGGTAATGGCGATCGAAGCCGACATCCGCAAAACGTGCGGACCCCAGCACCAGGCCTGGTACTTCGGACACGTGATGGTACTTGGCTTGCTCAGTCATGAAACCCGTTCAACAATCGGCGAGGAGGGCGAGAGGCTCAAAGTTTAAGTGCGCAAGAGGTAGAGATCCATGGGTTGCCAGCAATTGGCCTGAGGTTGTGCATGAGTCATTGAGTGTCAACCGAACTCGCTCGCCATGAGGATGTTGCGCAGCAAGTGACGACGGCTCATTTGTCCGCTGCGCAACGTCCGGTAGCCGTCCTAGCTTTGTGGTACCACCCGCGCTTCGTTTCCGGCACCCTCGATGTACACGTTCATGCCTTTTCTCAGCGTCGGGTTGATCGGCTGCGTTACCGAAACCAGTACGCCGCTCTGGGTGCGAACGATGATCTGCTGTGCGTCCACGGGCTGATCATATTTTTTCTTTTCGACGTAGTTGCCGCCCGCCGCCCCCGCGAGGGCTCCGGCGACCATCGCCACATCCCGGCCGGTACCCTGGCCGATCAGGCTACCCAGGCCCAGACCACCAATACCGCCCAAGATGGCACCGACGCCGCTATCGTGATTGGTCTGCATCTGGGTCTGTGTGATCTGCTCGATTTTCCCCGAGCGAATCTCCATCTCGCCAGCGCCTCCGCTCCCGGCTCCAACCGCGGCACAGCCGCCAAGCAACAGACCAAAAAGCGAAATCGTCAGCCAGGAAGTGATGGTTTTCATCGTCGAACTCCATTTTCAGAGGAAGTGGATCATGCAAACGCATCCAATGACGTTAGACGAAAAAGTCCGGTTCATGCGCTTGTCTGACTGTGCAAGGTGTTTGAGATCGAGAAAGCGCGCCAGCGCACGATCAGGATGGCCACTGATCCGCGCAGTCGATGTAAAGAGCGTCGGGATCTCCAGCGATGCTGCCCCTTTCGAGGGCGATACGGCTGGCTTCAATCACGCACACCCACCCCAGGCGCGCTCCCGCAGGGAGTGGGCTTAACCCAAGGCTGTGAAATCGCTGGTGTTCAGTTCTTGAACGCCCACCAGTTGGATTTCGAACTCGGGGGTAGCGTCGGCGTTGACACTGCCCTGGAGAATGCCATTGGCAAAGCGCAGTTGACCGGTGGCGTCAGCAGGGTCGAAGGCATTGCTGCCGATGAAGGTGAAGGCGTCGACGGTTGCGGTCAGCGGGTTGGCGTCCAGGCCGGTGAAATCCAGAAGATCGCCCTCGGCGCTCTTGAAACCGTTGACCACATCGCGCAAAGCCCCGACGCCCATGTCCGACAGCGCACTGAACGCGAAGGTATCCGCGCCAGTGCCTCCGATGAGGTTATCGGTGCCTGTACCGCCGATCAGCCGGTCGTCGCCCGAACCGCCCACCAACGAATCGTTGCCGGCACCACCGTTCAGAACGTTCGCGGCGTTGTTGCCCGAGAGACTGTCGGCGTAGGCGCTTCCCGTCAGGTTTTCGCAGAATTTCAAGGTGTCGAGCCCGGAACCCGTGGTGTTTTGTTGCGCCGACGTCGAAAGGTTTACGGTAACGCCGGACAGGGCGCGCTCAAAAGACACCGTGTCATTGCCATCGCGTCCGTCCAGCACGTTGTTGCCGGTTCCGGCGAACAGCGTGTTGTCCAACGCGTTGCCCGTGCCATTGGCGGCGCCAGTGCTATCGACATACAGATGTTCAACGTTATTGCTGAGGGTAAAGGCCGCCAGGCTGCTGTGCACGCTGTCGACTCCTCCAGGCGCCGCATTGCTGTTGGTCTCGATCACGGTGTCATTGGCGTTGTCGACATAATAGGTGTCGTTGCCATCGCCGCCGCTCATGCTGTCGGCCCCTGCGGCACCGTCGAGCACGTTATTGGCGGCATTACCGGTAAGGAAGTTGTGCCACTCATTGCCGGTACCGTTGATGTCCGACACGCCGGTGAGCACCAGGTTCTCGAGATTGGCACCCAGGGTCCAACTGAGCGAGGTCTGCACCGTATCGATCTGCGAGGTCGAGGCGCTGGTCTCCACCACGCGGTCGAACGCGTTGTCGACCACATAGATATCGTTGCCATTGCCACCGGTCATGGTGTCGGCGCCCAGGTCGCCATCCAGTGTGTCGTTGCCCGAACTGCCTACCAGGGTATCCGCCTGGTCGGTACCGGAAATCATGTTCCGGGCGTTGTCGAAAATGTCCTGCACGCTGTTGTTGTCGTTGGGGTTGCCCTGATAGCCAAGGTCACCGGCAATGTAGTCGGCCAAACGCTGACCGACGATCTCCGCCGACTCCTCGTGCAGGTGCCAGACGTCGTCGGGATACGTCAGCGGATCGACTTCGTGGCGCAAGGGGAGGTCGGTGTAGTCCACCGCTAGCTTGACGTCGGCCCGCTCGGCGGCGATGGCTTCCTGGGCGGCGCGGACATAGCCAGCCCCCTCGACGATGGAGGCAATCTTCTCTTGCGAATAACCACGGGCACGCGCCGCGTCCTGCTCGTAGTGACCGGTTTCCAACATGTAAACGTTGAAGTTGCCCAACTGGGCATGCAGGTAATCAAACACCTTCAGGGTCGCGTCTTTGTACGCCGCTGATGCTGCAGCTTTGTCCGTGGCTCGGGCGATCTCCAGGGCAGCTTCCTCGCCCTGGCCCCAAATGATGCCCATGGTGACGTTATTGATCGATTGCAGCTCTGTGAGTTGGTCGCGCAGCAGCGTCTCGGCGCGCAACAGCGCAGCCCCGGGTTGGTTGGTGTCGGTCAGCCACCAGCACAACTCGAGTTCCGCGGCGCTGAGCGTCGACAGGCCGGTGACCGTGCTGCCGCCCACCGCGATGTCGATGCCGTTGCCATCGGCATCGGTGAACTGGCTGCGCACGTCATAGGGGGTGTAGCGGTTCAGGTCGTTGACCAGCATCGAGGTGCCGGACTGATTGTCGTCCTCCGTCATGCGCAACAGGCGCGCATTGGATTGGCCGAGGGTGGGTAGATAGAGGATGTCCTGCCGGGTGCTCTCGCCGAACACGAAGTCGCTGGCGGTCAGGGTGTTGAGGTAGTTGCCGATGAGCGCGATTTCAAAACGGTTGCCATCGGCATCCGCTTCCGCGGACTTGATGTAGGTCTTGTCGCCGGCCGCGTTAAGGGTGATGTACAACGTGCCATTGCTGCCATCGCCGAGGCCGAAATAGCCCAGGCCCGAAACATCGATCTTGTCGACGCCGACGGTGAAGTCATAAATCGTGTCGGTGGCCGTAACACCGCCGGTGTCGTAGTCACGGTAGCTGTCGAGCACGTTGGTGTAGCGAAAGGTGTCGGCACCATCGCCGCCGTACAGTGAGTCGCGTCCGGCGCCGCCGTCGACAATGTCCGCGCCGGTGCCGGCCTTGATCGTGTCGTTGCCACCGAGGCCGAGGATCAGGTCGGGACCCGCCGTGCCGTTGAGGGTTTCGGCATTGTTGGTGCCGGTGACGGTGTTGGCGGGCGCATCGGCCACTACCAGGACGAAGCTATCGCTGACCGATGCACCGGCCGGGTCAGTGGCCTTGACCAGCAGGTTGTAATTGCCGGACGCGGTGCTGGTCGGCGTGCCGGTGAAGGTCAAGTTGGTGTCGTTGAAGCTCAGCCACGCGGGCAGGGCGCTGCCGTCGGCCAGGGTGGCGGTGTAACTCAGGCTGTCATTGTCCGGATCGGTGAAGCTGGTGGCCGGCACCACGTAGCTGAACAGGGTGTTTTCGGTGGCGTTCTGATCCAGCAGCGGCGTGGTCAGCACCGGCGCCTGGTTGGTCGGTGACGATGTGGCGAAGACGAAGTTGGCGCTGGTCAGCTTGTCGAGGTAGTTGCCGTCCAGTGCCACCTCGAAGCGGTTGCCATTGGCGTCGGCAGTCAGGGACTTGATGTAAGTCTTGGTGCCGGCACTGTTGAGCACCACGTACACGGTGTTGTTCTTGCCATCCCCCAGGCCGGTGAAACCCATGGCCGAGAGGTCGATCTTGTCGGTGGTGAAATCGAAATCGGTGATCAGATCGCCAAAGTTGACACCGCCGGTGTTGTAGTTGCGGTAACTGTCCAGGCGATTGGAAAACACGAACGTGTCTGCCCCGGCACCGCCGGTGAGGGTGTCCATGCCGGCACCGCCGTCGAGCTTGTCGTCGCCCGCGCCGCCACTGAGGCTGTCGTTGCCCGCCAGGCCGAGGACGGTGTCGGCCGAATCGCTGCCCAACAGCGAGTCGCTGCCGCTGGTGCCGGTGATTACCCGATTAAAGATGAAGTTATTGGCCGTCAGGGTGCTGGCGAGGTTGCCCGAGAGGATCAACTCGAAACGATTGCCGCTGGCGTCTGCATCGTAGTCCTTGATGTAGGTGCGGTCGTTGCTGGCGCTGTAGCTGACCTGCAGGGTGCCGTCACGGCCATTGCCTATGCCTGTGAAGCCGAGGCCGGCGAGGTCGATCTTGTCCTGGGTGACGTCGAAGTCGGTGATGGTGTCATCAAAGCTTGTGGTTGCGTTGCGGTAGCTGTCGGACTGAGCGGCGAAACGGAACGTATCGGCGCCGGTACCGCCGGTAAGTTTGTCGATGCCTGCACCACCCACCAGAATGTCGCCACCGGCCCCGCCATTGATGGTGTCGTTGCCGGCAACGCCGTAGAAAATCTCGCTGGCGGCGCTGCCCAGCAAGGTGTCATTGCCAGCTGTGCCTTGCACGGTGGTCATCGGCACCGTGGCGCTGACGTAGCTGCCGTCGCCATAGACCAGCGTGGCACCGTTGCTGGTGTGACTGATGGTGTTGCCAATAATGGCGTTACGATCAGTGCCGTCTTCATTGCGCTCTGCAACGCCATAGGTCGACAGGTCGCTGCCGGTGATGAGGTTGCCCTGGATGGTGTTATCGCTGCCGTTGAAGTACCTGCCGGACACGCCCAGGGTGTCGTCGTAGGACTGGATGATGATCTCCGGTACGGGGCTGCCCAGGGAATTGTTGTTGAGCGTGTTGTCGATGATCTCGACGTGGTTGCTGCCGTAGATGCGGATCCCGGCGCTGGCGTTGTCGTGAATGTCGACGCTGCTGACGATCACCTCGCTGGACAGTTTGATCAGCACCCCTTCGGCGCCGTTGCCGTACACCTCGCCACCGGTGATGGTGATGTTGCTGGGGGAGGGGATGTCCTCGCTGCCGCGCTGCACGACGATGCCAGTGCCGCCGTTGTTGTAGGCAACGTTATTGGTGAGCGTGAAGTCGTGGGTGCTGGTAACGATGTTGAAACCGTGCCGGTCGTTGTCGTAGGCAACGTTGTTTTCGAAGGTGCTGTCGCTGAGAAAGTCGGCAACGAAACCGTCCAGGCCGTTGCCGTGGGACACGCTGTTCCTGATGACCATGTTCACGGTCTGCTCGTGGGGGTCGAAACCGTACCCGGAGCAATCCTTGATCTCGACGCTGTCGAGGGTGACGTTGGAGTCGTAGCCCGTTTCACCTGGAATGTAGCCGTTGAACCAACCGTCGATCTTGCCCGTGGTGTTGTCACGGTTGCCGTCGATGGTGAGGTTGCTGACACCGAAGTCGTGGGTTTGCTCGCCATAGGCGGAGCGGATGACTCCGGTAATCTTGGTGTCGGAGCCGTCAGCCACCTTGACGGTGGTTGCGCCCATGCCGTCGCCGTACAAGTAGACATTGCTCTTGAGCATCAGGCAGCCGTCGGAGGGTTCCTCACCTCCCGAAACGATGTAAGTTCCGGTCGGCATGTACACCTGCCCCCCGCCTGCAGCGGCCGCCGCATCAATTGCATTTTGTATCGCCGCCGTATCGTCGGTGACGCCATCTCCTTTGGCGCCAAAATTTTGTACATTGAAAATCATGAGTTTATCTCCGTATCAGGCGAAAACCTTGGTAGATGCCAACATTCAATCGACAGCTACCGTTCTATGACCCAACGGAGCGAAAAAGTTGTGACCGCGTATCGGGGAAGCGTCAAAAAACAGATAAAGCTGATTAACGGTTATGAGAAGTTTTGGAGAAATAACGGTTTGTTGACGATCACTCAGGTGGCGAGTCCGCAGTGAACCGGGTGGCTCGCGCAGCGGATGGCGCTGTAAAAACACTAAAAATCGGGGATCCGCCTGGCAGCCGAGGGGGGCCGCCAGGTAAACGCTTTGAAGTGTCGAGTGCAGTTAAGCGCGAAGCCTTACATCGTCAGTTGCTGAAGGCTGCAGCAACGAGAACAGGTTCTTGGGATCTTGCAGCTCTGGTACCAGCTGAATGTCGCTGCCAATGTTGAGCGTTCTTGCTACATCCAGCACATAGCGCAAGGCGGAGTAGTCCTCGATGGCGAAACCGACCGAGTCGAACAAGGTGACTTCCTCGGCATGCTGGCGACCTTGGGTCTGACCATTGATGACTTTCCAGAACTCGATAACCGGTGAGTCGGCGGGCATCTGCTGAATTTCGCCTTCAATGCGGCTTTGTGGTTCGTACTCAACCATGACTCGCGCACGCTCGACGATGTCCCGGTGCAGTTCGGTCTTGCCGGGGCAGTCGCCGCCCACTGCATTGAGGTGCATCCCGGGCTCGATCATCTCAGGCGTCAAAATCGTTGCGTAGGCCTTGTCAGCCGTGACCGTGGTCACTATATCGGCGCCACGTACCGCTTCTGCGACGGTTTTTGCAACGCTCACCTGTATGGCGGGGTAGGCCCGCAGGTTGGCTACCAGCTTCGCCGTCGCGGCAGGATCAATGTCGTAGAGGCTGATTTCAGTAATGCCAAGCAGTGTATGAAATGCCAGGGCCTGGAATTCGCTCTGTGAACCGTTGCCGATAAGTGCCATTCGGCGACTGTCCGGTCGGGCGAGGTAGCGGGCGGCGAGTGCAGAAGTGGCCGCGGTGCGAATGGCTGTAGTCAGCGTCATTTCACTCAGTAAAACAGGCTTGCCGGTATCGACGTCTCCCAGTGCACCAAACGCCATGACCGTCAGCATGCCATTGTGCGTGTTCTTCGGATGCCCGTTGACATACTTGAAGGCATAGAGCGAGGCATCAGACACAGGCATAAGCTCAATGACGCCCTCGGGTGAGTGGTTCGCCAGGCGCGCGCACTTTTCGAAATCCGGCCAGCGTACGTAGTCTTGACGGATGTACTCGGCCATTTCGATCAGGCAACGAGGCAAGCCTTTTTCCTGGACGAGACGGCTCAGATCATTGACGTCAATGTAACGGGTCATATTGGGTTCCTTTGGGCGTTTTATGGTGTGTCGGTCTGGACTGCCTTTCGCTTTGGTGGCTGAGACTCAGGAGGCGGTCCATGTGTTTGCAACGGACTTATTGTCGAGGCAATGAAGAGAAGATTTCGGCCAATACTGACCCTGGACACAGCGAGAGAAGTCGAAAAACACAGAGCGCACAGCGGAATCGGCTGGGTGACCGTGACCACTCGCATCTCGCTCGCACGGCTCAAGCGCGATGTGCTTTACGAAGCATCGTCATGCAGGTAATGAAGGCCTCAAAGACAAGCACATGTCTTGTGCCGCTCCCTTTTATGTGGGGACACAGGGGGCGACAGAATCGGCTGTGAAAGCCCTTCGTTCAGCACAGGCACGCTGTTTGAACGTGGGGTTACGACACCAGCACCCTCCCGGCAATTGGCATTCTGACGGTCCATTTCAAGCGTTTGTTGATCGCTGTCCGAGATGGAGTGCAACTCCGACGACTGGCACCTTCCAGTCGAAAACAACAACAAAAACGGCTGCGGTGAAGACCGCATCGACTCTCTGCCCCTGTCAATAACGTGCGGACCGACGCAAGCGCCGGATCGCTATAAATCCAAATAATCCGGGACTCTAGAACATGAACATCAAATGGCTGACTTTGCCGGCACTCGCGTTGCTTTGCTGCACCACGGGCGCCAGTGCCAAGGAATGGAAGGAGCTGCGATTTGGCGTCAACCCAAGCTACCCACCCTTTGAATCCACCACGGCCGATGGCGGGGTTCAGGGCTTCGGCGTGGACCTGGGCAATGCAATATGTGCCGAGCTGAAGCTGACCTGCGTGTGGGTCAGCAATGATTTCGACGGGCTGATTCCGGGGCTCAAGGCCGGTAAGTTCGATGCCATCGAATCTTCGATGACCGTTACCGACGCGCGCAAAAAACAGATCGACTTTACCGATCGCCTGTACGCAGGTCCGACCGCCATCGTCACCCGCAAAGACTCCGGACTGCTGCCTACCGCCGAATCGCTGCGTGGAAAAACCATCGGTTACATGCAGGGCACGATTCAGGAAACCTACGCCAAGGCCAAACTGGGGCCAGGCGGGGTGAAGCTGCGGGCCTATCAGAATCAGGATCAGGTCTATGCCGACCTGGTATTTGGCCGTCTCGACGCGTCGATCCAGGACAAGCTGCAAGCACAGATGAGTTTCCTGACCTCGCCACAAGGGGCGGACTTCCAAAACAGCGAAGGCATCAGCGACCCGTTGGTGCCGTCGGAAATCGCCATTGGTGTGCGCAAGGACAACGAAGAACTCAAAGGCATGCTCAACGCCGCCATCAAGGCCCTGCACGACAAGGGCATCTACGCGCAGATCCAGCAGAAACACTTCGGTGATCTGGACCTCTACAACAACTGATCCTCGTGCCCCAGTCGTTGTATCGCAGCAACCGGGGCGCATCAAGACAGGTGACTGGCGTGAACTCCTTCCTGAATATTCTGGGGCTCGATCTTTCGGCCCTGCAAGGCTATGGCCCTTTGTTGCTGCACGGCACCTGGGTCACCCTCAAATTGTCGGCACTCGCGCTTTTGGTGAGCATGGCGCTGGGGCTGCTCGGCGCGGCGGCCAAACTGTCGCCGCTGAAGCTGTTGAATCTCCCGGCGACCTTTTACACGACACTGATCCGTGGCGTGCCCGACCTTGTGTTGATGCTGCTGATTTTCTACAGCTTGCAAGGCTGGCTCAGCGCCCTGACCGAGGCCATGGGCTGGCCCTACATGGAAATCGACCCATTCGTGGCCGGCATCATCACCCTTGGTTTTATCTATGGGGCGTATTTCACCGAGACCTTTCGCGGGGCGATTCTGAGTGTGCCGCGCGGTCAACAGGAAGCCGCGGCGTGCTTTGGCCTGAGCCGTTGGCAGCGCTTTCGTTTCGTGGTGTTCCCGCAAATGATGCGTTTTGCCTTGCCGAGTCTTGGCAACAACTGGCTGGTGCTGCTCAAGGCCACGGCGCTGGTATCGATCATCGGTTTGTCGGACCTGGTCAAAGTCGCGCAGGAGGCCGGCAAAAGCACGTTCAATATGCTTGATTTCCTGCTGCTGGCCGCCGCGCTTTACCTGCTGATCACCAGTGCTTCGAACTACGTTTTGCGTGTGCTGGAACGGCGCTACAACCAGGGTGTACGGGGGATGGCGCGATGATCGAGTTGATTGCCGAATACTGGAAACCCTTTCTGTTCAGCGACGGTGAGACCCTCACCGGGTTGGCGATGACCCTGTGGCTGCTGGTGGCGAGTATTGCCATGGGTCTTTGCCTGTCATTGCCCCTGGCGATCTTGCGCGTCTCGCGCTGGGGCGTCTTGCGTTGGCCGGTTCAGCTGTTCACCTACATCTTTCGCGGCACGCCGTTGTATATCCAGTTGCTGATTTGCTACAGCGGGATCTACGGCATTGCGGTGGTTCGTTCGCAGCCATTGCTCGAAGCGTTTTTCCGCGACGCCATGAATTGCACCTTGCTGGCGTTCACGCTCAACACCTGTGCCTACACCGTGGAAATTTTCGCCGGCGCGATCCGCAGCATTCCCTACGGTGAAATCGAAGCGGCTCATGCCTATGGCCTGAGTGGCTGGCGCCTGTATCTGCAACTGATCCTGCCCTCGGCGCTGCGCCGCGCGCTGCCGTACTACAGCAACGAAGTGATCCTGATGTTGCACGCGACTTCGGTGGCGTTCACCGCAACCATCCCGGACATCCTGAAAATCGCCCGGGATGCCAACGCCGCGACCTTCATGACGTTTCAGGCTTTCGGTATCGCGGGCCTGCTGTACCTCGTGCTGTCGTTCGGGCTGGTCGGTGCGTTCCGCCTGGCTGAGAAACGCTGGCTGAGCTTTCTGGGCCCGGCCCACTGACTTCCATTCTTTATCCAGAGTGGCGCCGATAAGTGTGCCGCTTCAGGAGTATTCGCATGTACAAACTCACCGTTGAAAATCTGTATAAACGTTTTGGTGACAACGAAGTACTCAAGGGCGTCTCGTTAAACGCGAGGGCAGGGGACGTGGTGAGCATGATCGGCGCCAGCGGATCGGGCAAAAGCACCATGCTGCGCTGCATCAACTTTCTGGAACGGGCGGACGAAGGCGCCATTGCTCTGGATGGCGAGCGAGTCCTCACCCGTCAGGGCGTTGGCGGCATGCGTGTTGCCAATCCGAAGCAGTTGCAGCGTTTGCGCACGCGACTGGCGATGGTCTTCCAGCATTTCAACCTGTGGAGCCACCTGACCGTACTGGAGAACATCGTGCTGGCGCCGTGTCGAGTCCTGGGCATGAGTCGCAAGGCCGCCGAAGAGAGCGCTCGGGCCTATCTGGACAAAGTCGGCCTGCCGCAACGGGTGGCCGATCAGTACCCGGCGTTTCTGTCCGGCGGGCAGCAACAGCGGGTGGCGATTGCCCGGGCCCTGGCGGTGGAACCCGAAATCCTGTTGTTCGACGAGCCCACCTCGGCGCTCGACCCAGAACTGGTCGGTGAAGTCCTGAAGGTGATTCAGGCGCTGGCGGAAGAAGGCCGGACCATGTTGATGGTGACCCACGAAATGGGCTTTGCCCGGCAGGTCTCCAGCCAGGTGTTGTTCCTGCATCAGGGGCGTGTGGAGGAGCAGGGGGATGCTACGATACTCGACCGGCCAAACAGTGAACGTTTGCAGCAATTTCTATCGGGTCGTTTGAAGTGAGGCAAGGCGTACATGGCGGATATCCGCGATCTGTCGATCGTGCTTGATCGTATCGATCAGGCAATCATTGAAGTGTTGCGCCACGAAGGGCGCATCACCTATCAAAAGCTGTCCGAGCGCGTACACCTGACCCCCAGGCCGTGCCTGGAGCGGGTGCGCAAGCTGGAACAGCTCGGGGTCATTCGCGGTTATGGAGCGATTCTCGACGAGAAGAAACTGACGCCGGGATTGTCATTGCTCGTGTTGGTGGCGTTGTCGAACCAGAGCGGACGCGCGGCGCAAAAGGCCTTCGAGGCCAAAGTCCGCGCCTGCCCGCAGGTGCTGGAATGTCGTCTGATCAGCGGTGCGTTCGACTACAGCCTGCGCATGCGCTGCCGTGATATGGAACATTACCGGGTGTTGACCGAAGTCTGGTTTGACGACCCGGATTTGCACATCGACAAACTGGTCAGCCACCCGGAACTGGCGATGGTCAAGACCACGATGGAGTAAGCATCAAACGGATAAAAACCGTGGGAGCGGGCTTGCTTTGTGTTGTTCACCGAATCGGCTGAAGGGGTCAGAATCTTCAGCCGTTTTCATCAGCGCAACAGCTGTTATCAACCGGGTTTTTCCCACCTCGAAACAGACAATGAGCCTCTCTCGACCCTCATTGAGTCTGTGCCCATGCAAACCACCAATACGGTTTTAATGATTCGCCCGACACGTTTCTCCTTCAATCAGGACACGGCGGCGAACAACCGCTTCCAGCGTCCGGCAACCGTTGCTGAAGACGTTCAACTCAAGGCCCTTGCCGAGTTCGATGGCTATGTCGCCGCGTTGCGTCGGCACGGCGTTGAAGTCCTGGTGCATAACGATCGGGAAGCGCCCCATACCCCGGACTCGATCTTCCCCAACAACTGGTGGAGCAGCCACCCGGATGGCACCTTGGTGCTGTATCCGATGCAGGGCCACAACCGGCGACTGGAGCGGGACAAAGGTGTACTCGACGGGCTGCTGGGCGAATACCGGGTCGAGCAGTTGCTTGACCTGTCCAGCCTCGAAGAGCACGAGGTTTTCCTGGAGGGCACCGGCAGCATGGTCCTGGATCGGCAACAGCGGATTTGCTACGCCGGGTATTCCACACGCACCCACGCCCAGGCCCTGGATCAGTTGGTCACCCATTTGGGCTATGAACTCTGTGCGTTCAACGCGGTGGATCGCCAGGGCGTGGCGATTTATCACACCAATGTGATGATGAGTGTTGGCACCCGCCTGGCGGTGGCTTGCCTGGCGTCCTTGCCCCATTCGGGTGAACGTACGGCGCTGCGTGAACGGCTCGAAACCAGCGGCAAACAGGTCATCGCCTTGAACTGGGAGCAGTTGGAGTCCTTTGCCGGCAACATGCTGGAAGTGCACAGCGCAGCGGGCGAGCCGCTGCTGGTGATGTCGCGCACAGCCTGGCAATCACTGGACGCCAATCAGCGTCGCTTGATCGAAGCTCACACCACGCCGTTGCCGGTGAACATCGACACCATCGAGCGCATCGGTGGCGGCAGCGCGCGCTGCATGTTGGCCGAGGTGTTCCTGCCCAGGCAGGGTGGCAGCGCTTGCCTTGCAACCATCGGCGGCTTGGATCGCTGACCGAAAAAGATCGCAGCTGGCGGCAGCCCCTGTATGTCCGCATTCATCTCCTTTGTAGAGATGAGCACGGCAAAAACAGCTGCCGCCGGCTGCGGTTTCGCAGCCGAGGCGCTAATCAAACCAGCAACCGCAGCGTTTCAAACAGTTGCCGATCTTCCTTCTTCGCCGAACGTGCATGGCGCCGAATCACCTGCAACAGGCAATCGGTAAAGCACAGCGCAGGGTTGCTCAGCGCTCCATTGCGGCGTGTCACGATGCTCAGATGTCTGGGCTCGAACTGCTCGGCCAGGTCCAGGGACACCACTCGGCCGAGGAAGGGTGGGGCAATACTGACGATGGACGGCCCCCAGGTGCACATGTCGGCCTGCTCGACCATCATCTGCAGGATCGCCAGTGAGTGGGCGCGAACGATACGGTTTTCATTGATTTGTGCGCCATGTTGCCAGAACAGCTCCTGCATCAGCCCGTCGTGTCCGTCGGGTGCGTAGTTCAGCGTCCAGTTTTCCTCCAGCAGTTCATGGATCGATCGAGCGCTCTGCCGGGCATGGCCCTGGCGCACCAACACCGAGGTCTGGTAATCGAGCAGCGTTTCGCAGGCGAACTCCTGCGTTGATTGCGCAGGGTGAAGCTGGCCGATCGCAAAATCCATGCTGCCGTCGCGCAATAGCGGCTGGGCCACGGCCATCAGGCTTTCGAACAACTCCAGGCGGATTTGCGGCATGCGCTCACGAAAGGCCAGGACCACTTCAGGCAGGAAGGTCAGGGCTATCCAGGGCGTGATCCCTACACAGAGCCGTCCCTGAGCCTTGCCGCGCATATGATCGAGTTCGGTTTGCGCATGTTCGAGTTGCTTGATCACGAGGCGGGCGTGTGTCAGCAATACCTTTCCGTATTCGGTGAAATTCAGCCCGCTGGGCGTTCGGGTGAACAGCGGTAACTGCTGAGCGGTTTCCAATTCTCGCAGCGCTTTGGTCACGGCCGCCTGGGAAATCTCCAGCGAACGCGCCGCCGCCCGGATACTGCCGGTTTCAGCGCTGGCAATCAGTGCTTGTAGTTGATGCAGTTTCATCTGCTCACCCTGGTGACAACTTGTGGTTGTCATCATAACCAAACTGGGCCTCCCCAGCCCAGACTCCGTTCCCTAAGATCCCGCTCAGCGACCGCTCAGGTCATTTCGAGGGAATACAATAATGAACACCGGCCATGTCTTGCCTGGTATTGCAGCGATGCAGGATGAAATGATCGCGTTGCGTCACAGCCTTCACGCACATCCCGAACTGGGTTTTGAAGAGTTCGCTACCAGCGAGCGGGTGGCCGCATGTTTGAGCCAGTGGGGTTTCCAGGTCAGCACCGGTGTCGGCAAGACAGGCGTCGTCGGCACCTTGAAAAATGGTGAGGGCCGGTCCATCGGTCTGCGCGCCGACATGGACGCACTGCCGATTCAGGAGACCACCGGTTTACCCTACGCCAGCCGGATCGAAGGCGTCATGCATGCTTGCGGCCATGACGGTCATACGGCCACCCTGTTGACGGCCGCCAGGCACCTGGCGCAGACCCGGGCGTTCAAGGGTACTTTGCAACTGATTTTCCAACCGGCCGAAGAAGGGCTGGGCGGCGCCAGGAAAATGCTGGAAGAAGGCCTGCTCGAACGGTTCCCCTGTGACGCGATCTTCGCCATGCATAACGTGCCGGGCTACCCCGCCGGGCACCTGGGTTTTTACAGCGGACCGTTCATGGCGTCTGCCGACACCGTGACGATCAACATCATCGGTAACGGCGGCCATGGGGCGGTGCCGCACAAAGCGGTCGATCCGGTGGTGGTTTGCTCGTCGATCGTCATTGCATTGCAAAGCATCGTCTCGCGCAACGTCAACCCGCAGGACGTGGCGATCATCACGGTGGGTTCCATTCATGCTGGAAGTGCCTCGAATGTCATCCCGTCCAGCGCACAGATGAGCCTGAGCGTTCGCGCATTGACCCCCGAGATTCGCCAGTTGCTCGAAGTCAGAATCACCGAGTTGGTCAACGGTCAGGCCGCCAGTTTCGGTGCCCGGGCCGAAATCGATTATCAGCATTGTCATCCCGTGTTGATCAACCATCCCGAGTCCACCGCATTCGCCCGGGAGGTCGCACGGGAGTGGCTGGGGGAAGGGCAACTGATCGATAACCTGCGGCCCTTTACTGCCAGTGAAGACTTCGCCTTCATCCTGGAGAAATGCCCCGGCAGCTATCTGGTGATCGGCAACGGCGACGGGGAGAGCGGGTGCCTGCTGCACAACCCCGGTTATGACTTCAATGATGCCTGCCTGCCGATCGGGGCGAGTTACTGGGTCAAGCTGGTCGAACGTTTTCTGAGTTGAGACGCCGTATTGCCGAGCGTCAGTCTGTACAAAGAACGTCTGCGGTCTGAAGAGGAAAATAACAATGAACAAGATGATTGCTGCTGTTTCACTGGTTTGCTTGACGGCATCCGGTCTGGTTGGCGCGGCCGACTGGTCTGGCAAAGTTTTGAAGCTGGGGGTCGACCCTACGTACCCGCCGCTGGAATACAAAAATCAGGACGGCACCCTGACTGGCTTCGGGGTCGACATCGCCGAAGCACTGTGCGCAGAACTGAAAGCCCGTTGTGTCTGGGTTGAAAGCAGCTGGGACGGGATGATCCCGGCACTGCTGGCGCGCAAGTTCGACGCAGTGGCGTCGTCGATGACCGTGACGCCCAAGCGTCTTGAGCAGATTGCGTTTACCGACAAGGTCTCCAATGCGCCGGCACGGCTGGTGGTCAAGCGTGGGTCGGGTCTATTGCCGACCTTTGAATCGCTCAAGGGCAAACGCATTGGTGTGGAGCAGGGCTCGACCCAGGAAGCGTATGCCAAAGCCGTCTGGGGGAAGAAAGGAGTGGAGGTGTTGTCCTATCAGAATCAGGACCAGGTGTACGCCGACCTGGTGGTGGGCCGACTTGATGCCTCGTTGCAGGGTGCTATTCAAGCCAGTTACGGCTTCCTGGGCACAGTGCCGGGCAAGGATTTTGAGTTTGCCGGCGCGACCCTGGATGACCCGCGCTTTTTCGGCGTCGGTGATGGCATCGGCTTGCGCAAGAGCGATGTCGAGTTGCGCGACGACTTGAACAAGGCACTGGCGACCATTCTGGCCAACGGCACTTACGCGCGAATCAACAAAAAGTACTTCGATTTCGACGTCTACGGCGCGAAATAACGCCCCCTCACAACGTTGGGCAGGGTGGTCGACCAGACCGCTCTGTTTGAGCCACCCCTTCACCTCAACCTAATAAGAACAAGGAGAGTGAAATGCTTCTGGAAGGCTTTGGCCCGCAAATCCTGCTGGGCACTCTGGCCACAATCAAACTGGCGCTGTGGTCATTGTTGATCGCGGTCCTGGCGGGCCTGCTTGGCGCCAGTTCCAAATTGTCCTCCAACCGTTTACTGCGGGCTCTGGCCACGGGTTACACCACGGTGATCCGCAGCATGCCGGACCTTGTGATCATGTTGCTGCTGTTCTTCAGTCTGCAGATGCTGCTCAACCGAATGACCGATTGGCTGGGGTTCAGTCAGATCGACATCGACCCGTTTCTGGCCGGTGTCGTGACCTTGTCCTTCATTTACGGGGCGTACTTTACCGAGACGTTTCGCGGTGCCTTCCAGGCCGTTCCGGCTGGCCAGCTGGAAGCGGCACGGGCCTACGGCATGAGCCGGGGGAAAACCTTTCGCAAGGTGTTGTTCCCGCAAATGCTGCGACATGCCTTGCCGGGTATAGGCAATAACTGGCAGGTGTTGATCAAGTCCACGGCGCTGGTCTCGATTATCGGCCTGACCGACGTGGTCAAGGCCACCCAGGATGCGGGCAAGGGTTCGATGCAGTTCTTTTATTTCACGCTGGTGGGCGGCCTGATCTACTTGGCTATCACCACGGTGTCCAACGGGGTGTTGCTGTGGCTTGAACACCGCTATTCGGTGGGTGTCAGGAAGGTTGCGCCATGACCAGCATTTTCGAAGACTACTGGCAGGCCTACCTGTGGAGTGATGGACCGCATTTTTCCGGGTTGGCAGTGACCTTGTGGCTGTTGATTCTGTCGGTGGTGATCGGCTTCCTGCTCGCGGTGCCGTTGTCGATTGCCCGCGTCAGCCGCAATCCGCTGCTCCGTTTACCGGTCTGGTGTTACACCTATGTGTTTCGCGGAACCCCGTTGTACATCCAGCTGCTGTTCTTCTACACCGGGGTGTACAGCCTGCACGTGGTTCGGTCCCAGGACTTTCTCAATGCATTTTTCCGCGACGGCTTCAACTGCACGGTGCTTGCGTTCGGTCTCAATACCTGTGCCTACATGACCGAGATTTTTGCCGGCTCGATCAGGGCGACACCCTACGGCGAAATCGAGGCTGCCCGCGCCTATGGGATGAGTCGGTTTACGCTCTATCGCCGAATTGTCTTACCGTCGGCGTTGCGCCGGGCACTGCCGTTTTTCAGCAATGAAGTGATTCTGATGTTGCACTCAACCTCGGTGGCGTTTACCGCCACGGTGCCCGATTTATTGAAAATTGCCCGCGACGTGAACTCGGCGACCTACGCCTCGTTCAGCGCATTCGGCATTGCCGGGGTGCTGTATGCCGTCAGCGCATTTTTCCTGATCTGGCTGTTTCGGCGCGGTGAACTGCGTTGGCTGGCCTACCTTAATCCTCGCACGCACTGAACCACACCCTGAATCATCGGACTTGCACGCATGTATAAATTGATCGTTGAAGATGTCCATAAAAACTACGGCAGCCACGAAGTGCTCAAGGGTGTTTCGCTCAAGGCCAGAGCGGGTGATGTGATCAGCATCATCGGCTCTTCCGGGTCCGGGAAAAGTACCTTTCTGCGCTGTATCAACCATCTGGAACAACCGTCGGCGGGGCGGATCATCATCAATTCGCAGGAGCTACTGACCCGCAAGAACAAAAGTGGCGACTTGTGTGCGGTCGATCCCCGGCAGTTGCAGGTTGTGCGCAGCCAGTTATCGATGGTGTTTCAGCACTTCAATCTGTGGAGCCACATGACGGTGTTGGAAAACCTCATTGAGTGCCCGATGAGTGTGCTGGGCATCAGTCGACGGGAAGCCCTGGAGCGTGCGCGCCATTACCTCGCCAAGGTAGGTCTGCCAGCCAAGGTTGAAAGCCAGTATCCGGTCCATCTTTCCGGCGGCCAGCAGCAGCGCGTTGCTATCGCCCGCGCGCTGGCCATGGAACCCCAGGTGATGCTGTTCGATGAGCCGACTTCCGCGCTGGATCCCGAACTGGTGGGGGAGGTGCTCAAAGTCATGCAGCAGCTTGCCGAAGAGGGCCGGACAATGGTGGTGGTCACCCATGAAATGGCGTTTGCCAGGCAGGTATCGAACCACGTGATGTTCCTGCATCAGGGCCGGATGGAGGAGCAGGGGGCGCCGAGCACTGTGCTGGAGCAGCCCCGTAGCGAGCGGTTGAAACAGTTTTTGTCGGGTAGTCTGAAGTAACCTGTCGCGCCCAGTGTGCGGGAAGTGTTTTTTCGGGATGTCGGGGCCGCGGTCCGACGAAGAAACCGCGGCGGCCGATCAATCAGGCTGCGGGGAGCAGGCCTTTCTGTTTGGCGACATGAGTCGCCAGTGCATCCATCAAGTCCGGGGACAGGCAGTCATAGGGCTCCAGGCCGATCGAGCGCAGGCGCTCACGGATGGCCTTCATTTGTGATGGCGGTGTGCCGGTTTCGATGATGGAAGACACGAACGCTGCAAAGCTCGGCGCAGCCCATCCACTTTGGGGAGAGAGCTCGGTGTGGACAAAGTCCAGACCATAAAACGCATGGTCTTTATTCTCGATGCGCCCGAAGAGATGGGCGTGGCACTGCTTGCAGGCGTGCCGCTGAATGGTGGCGGTTTCGTCGACAATTGCCAGTTTTTCACCGTGGGCAGTGACGCTGACCTTATCCCGAGGTACTACGGCAATGACAGCGAATATCGCGTTTTGCGGTTTCCAGCATTTGCTGCAGCCGCATGCGTGGTTATGCAGGGTTTGTGCGTCGATCTTGACCTCGACCTTGTCGGTCGCACACAGGCATTGCAGGGTGCCTCCTGTGAAATTCGCAGCGGCAGGCTGGATACCATTGTCCAGTGCAGGGTGAAGTTTCAAGGTGTTCACGTTGGCTTCTCCGTTTCAGGGTGTCAGACGAAAGTGCCTTGGGCCGTGCACCTCATCGCATCCTGAACCATCTTCGGCAACTGGGTGCGACCCTCGACGCCTTTGGATGTATCGACCCGAAGATCGCCTGGGCCAAGCGA
>LNAP01006184.1_pt2 | contig 29914 bp, 27 predicted proteins | sample 602601 | NCBI WGS metagenome assembly LNAP01 (sample SAMN02440304, study PRJNA202911) | soil metagenome | biome: Subtropical and temperate rainforests or woodlands; isolation source: soil samples (1 kg each in a 20% v/v slurry with milli Q water) were... ... | reverse complement strand
GGCGCCATGAAGTACATCCAGATCAGCGCGATGAAGTACATCGCCGGAATCATGGTGAACAGCACGGTGTAGTTGTTGTTGGTGATGGTCAGGATGTGGCCGACCAATTGGGTCATGAACATCCCGCCGATGGCGGCGCACATGCCGCCGAAACCGAACACCGTACTCATCATGTGTTTAGGCGTGTAGTCCATCACCAGGCTCCAGATGTTCGCTGTCCAGGCCTGGTGTGCACCGATGGCCAGGGAAATCGCAAACACCGCCACCCACAGGCTGCTCGAACCGGCGGCCATGATCACGCCGACGATGCAGCAGGCGAACAGGAACATGGACATCAGTCGCGCCTTGATCGGATTCATGCCACGGCCGATCAGGAACGAGGACAGGATGCCGCCGCCGACACTGCCGAAGTCGGCCGTGAGGTAGATGATGATCAGCGGGATACCCATCTGGGTCACGTTGATGCCCAGGTTGTATTGCTGATTAAGGAAGGGCGGCAGCCAGTACAGGTAGAACCAGAACACCGGTGCCGTTATCGAGTAGGCGAGGGCGAAGGCCCAGGTGCCACGCATGCGCAGGATTCTCGAGAACGGTACGCGGGCCTGTTCCGGTTCGACTTCCTTCTGGATGTAGTCCAGCTCCGACTGTTTGACGCTCGGGTGATCTTCCGGGTTGAAGTACTTCAAGCCCCAGAACAGCAACCAGATCCCGCCCAGTGATGCCATGCACAGGAACGCAGCCTGCCAGCCCCACACATGCAGGATCAGCGGCAGCAGCATCGGCGTGAACATCGCACCGACGTTGGTGCCGGCGTTGAAAATGCCGGTGGCCACGGCGCGTTCGCCGGCCGGGAACCACAACCGCGTGGTCTTCACGCAGGCCGGGTAGTTGGCGGCTTCGGTCAGCCCGAGGATAAAGCGGCAGACCATGAAGCCGACCGCCGAGGTAGCCAGGCCATGGGCGCCGGTCGCCAGGCTCCAGAGCAGCACCGCGCAGAAGAACACACGCTTCACGCCGACCCGGTCGATCAGCCGGCCTTGCAGCACGAAACCGATGGCGTAACCGACCTGGAACCAGAAGTTGATGTTGGCGTAGTCCATCGCCGTCCAGCTCATTTCCTTGGCGAGAATGGGCTGCATGACGCCCAGTGCGGCGCGGTCGATGTAGTTCAGGGTGGTGGCGAAAAACACCAGCGCCAGCATGCCCCAACGGGTTTTGCCGACAGCCATGGCGCCGCGGATTTTATCGCCGATACCGCCGACGGCAGGAGTCGTGGAGGAGCGCTCCACGGGAGAGCTTTGGGAAGGAGTCATGTAGGCCACCGATTATTTTTATGTGGTGTTTTGAGTCTTTGGTCACCGAGACCGCTGGTTGTGACCGGACTCAATGTGTAGTGGATGGTGGGCAGTGGACGAAAAATCGTCAATTCGCCAAAGGCCATTGTGTTCGATAATCGCACGCAAAACTAACTGGGTAGTACACTTTGAATTGCTCATTGTATGGGGCCGCTCAATAATTCACTCACTCTTTTAAAAGCGGCGCAAATTCCCTGTAGCCGAAGCCTCCACCGGGAGTCGAAACATGCAGCGTTCCATTGCCACCGTGTCCTTGAGCGGTACCCTGCCGGAAAAACTCGAAGCCATTGCCGCCGCCGGTTTCGACGGGGTGGAAATTTTCGAGAACGACCTGCTCTATTACGACGGTAGTCCTCGGGAAATTAAACAGATGTGCGCCGATCTCGGGATCGCCATCACGCTGTTTCAACCCTTCCGCGATTTCGAAGGCTGCCGCCGCGACCGCTTGCCACGCAACCTGGAACGGGCCGAGCGCAAATTCGACCTGATGCAGGAATTGGGCACCGACCTGGTGCTGGTCTGCAGCAACGCCTCGGCCGACGCCATCGGTGATGAACAGATCCTCGTCGACGACTTGCGCCTGCTGGCCGAACACGCCGGTGCGCGCGGCCTGCGCATCGGCTACGAAGCGTTGGCCTGGGGACGCCACGTCAATACTTGGCAGCAGGTGTGGAACATCGTTCGCCAGGCGGATCACCCAAGCCTCGGTGTGTTGCTGGACAGTTTCCACACGCTGTCGCTCAAGGGCGATCCAACGGCCATTGCTGAGATCCCTGGCGACAAAATCTTCTTCGTGCAAATGGCCGACGCGCCGATCCTGGCCATGGACGTGCTGGAATGGAGCCGGCATTTCCGCTGCTTCCCGGGCCAGGGCGAATTCGATTTGCCGGGGTTCCTCGCGCCGATCATCAAGAGTGGCTACACCGGGCCGTTGTCGCTGGAAATATTCAACGACGGCTTCCGCGCCGCGCCGCCGCGAGCCAACGCCGCCGACGGTTTGCGTTCGTTGTTGTACCTGGAAGAGAAAACCCGCGAACGACTGGCGCAGGAAGCCAAGCCAGCGGCCAATCCGGAGATTCTGTTCGAGACGCCTAAAGCCAGCGAATACAACGGCATCGAGTTTCTCGAATTCGCCGTGGACGAAAGCCTTGGCGCCAAGCTTTCTCATTGGCTGGAGCGACTGGGCTTCGTCAAGGCCGGTCAGCACCGCTCCAAAAGCGTGAGCCTGCTGCGTCAGGGCGACATCAACCTGATTCTCAATTCCGAGCCTTACTCATTTGCCCACAGCTTTTTCGAAGCGCATGGCCCGTCGCTGTGCGCCACTGCGGTGCGGGTCAAGGACAGCGCCAGCGCGCTGGCCCGGGCGGTGGCTTACAAAGGTCAACCTTATCGCGGACTGGTCGGCCCCAATGAGCTGGAGCTGGCGGCGGTACGTGCGCCGGATGGCAGCCTGATTTATCTGGTGGACCAGGACGCCGACGTCTATGGCACCGACTTCAATCTGCAACCGGCCGCCATGGCCAGTGGAGGCCTCAAGCGCATCGACCACATGGCCATGGCGTTGCCGGCCGACAGCCTCGACAGTTGGGTGCTGTTCTACAAGAGCCTGCTGGATTTCGAAGCCGACGACGAAGTGGTGTTGCCGGACCCTTATGGTCTGGTGAAGAGCCGGGCGCTGCGCAGTCGCGACAGTTCGATCCGCTTGCCGCTGAACATTTCCGAGAACCGCAACACCGCGATCTCACACGCACTGTCGAGTTATCGCGGCTCTGGCGTGCATCACATTGCGTTTGATTGCGACGATATCTTTGCCGAAGTCAGCCGCGCCAAGGAGGCGGGGGTTCCGCTGCTGGATATCCCGCTTAATTATTACGACGACCTGGCTGCGCGGTTCGATTTCGATGATGAATTCCTCAGTGAGCTCGCCTATTACAACGTGCTTTACGACCGTGATGCCCAGGGTGGCGAGCTGTTTCACGTTTATACGGAGCCGTTCGAAGGGCGGTTTTTCTTTGAAATCATCCAGCGCAAGAATGGTTACGCCGGTTACGGCGCGGCCAACGTGGCGGTGCGACTGGCAGCCATGGCCAAATCCCGCAGCGGCGCCATTCGTCAGGCCAAGTTGTAGGAATTTGGTAAACGCGAGGTTAAACCGCTGCCGCGCGGCTTCCTTCACTGTGCAGCGCGGCTCATAATTGCCAGCCTGTGCAGTGATGGCCGTGAGCCCACAATGACAATAATTTCAGAACTCTCCGTAGCGCCCGACGAGCCCCTGGTCGAGCCGCGCAAGAGTCGCAAGAACAACCCGGAAAAGACCCGCGAGAACATTCTGCAAGAAGCTATTGTCGAGTTCGTCCAGCAGGGGCTTTCCGGTGCTCGCGTCGATGCGATCGCCGAGCGCATTCACACCTCCAAACGCATGATCTATTACTACTTCGGCAGTAAGGAACAGCTCTACATCGAGGTGCTTGAGAAACTCTACGGCGATATCCGCAGCACCGAAAACCGCCTGCACCTGGCCGAACTGGCGCCGGTGGAAGCGATTCGGCGGTTGGTGGAGTTCACCTTCGATCACCATGATCGCAATGTCGATTTCGTGCGCATCGTCAGTATCGAGAACATCCACAACGCGGAATTCGTGAAGCGTTCCGATGCGATCAAGGCGATGAACAACACCATTCTTGATTCACTGGGTGTGATTTTGCGTCGCGGGGCTGAAGACGGTGTGTTCCGGGCGGGGCTTGATCCGTTGGATGTGCATTTGCTGATCAGTTCGTTCTGCTTCTATCGCGTGTCGAATCGCAATACGTTCGGGGAGATTTTTCAGATCGAGCTGGCGGACGAAAGTATCAAGCAGCGTCATCGGGAGATGATTTGCGATTCGGTGTTGCGATACCTTCAGGCTTGATTTGTGATGAGTTTCAGGGGGCTTTTGTGGGGAGGGAGCTTGCTCCCGCTTGAGTGCGTAGCACTCACAAAATAGCCAGTATGTTGGGGCGGCATTGCCGCCCGGCGGGAAAAAGCGCCCTCGTCACAGAATACGGTTCAGCCTGAAACTTCAACCATTCATGCTTTGAAAATGCGCCAGCATCCGCTGCGCATCCGGCACCACGCCGCTGAACAATTCAAACGCCTTCACCGCCTGAAACACCGCCATGTTGCCGCCATCCAGCGTCCGGCAACCCAGGGCGCGGGCGTTGCGCAGCAGTTCGGTTTCCAGCGGAAAATAAACGATCTCCGCCACCCACAACTGTTTGCGAAGCAACGCCGCCGGCACCGGCATGCCCGGCAGTTTTTTCATGCCCATGGGCGTGGTGTTGACCAATCCGTCGGCCTGCGCCAGCGTGCTTGGCAGATCATGACCCGCCACCGCGCGGCCCGCGCCGAAATGCTGATTAAGGTTGTTCGCCAGCGCCTGAGCGCGACTGTTGTCCACATCGAAAATGCTCAGCAGTTGTACGCCTTCGCTCAATAACGCGTGGGCCACCGCTGCACCGGCCCCTCCGGCGCCCATCTGGACGACACGGTCAACGGCAACGCCCTGCAGACCACGCCGAAAGCCTTCGGCAAAGCCCAGGCAGTCGGTGTTGTGGCCGATGCGTTTACCATCCTTCAACACCACCGTGTTCACCGCACCGATGCCGCGCGCTTCCGGCGACAATTCGTCGAGCAAAGGGATGATCGCCTGCTTGCACGGAAAGGTAATGTTCAGACCGGTGAAATTCATCCGCTCGGCCGCCATCAGCAAGTCGGGCAGGGCACTGCTGTCGAGTTTGAGCTGGTCGAGGTCGATCAGGCGGTAGAGATAACGCAACCCCTGGGCGTCGCCTTCATGCTCATGCAGCGCGGGAGTACGGGACGCCTGAATGCCGGCGCCGATCAGCCCGGCCAGTACAGCGTTGTTCTGAGTCACGACGTTCACCCCTTCAAGCGCAGGCTGAAATGTTCAAGCGCCAGGCGATAGCCGTGGCTGCCGAAACCGGCCATCACCGCGGTGGCAATGGCCGACACGAAGGAGTGGTGGCGAAAAGGTTCGCGGGCGTGGACGTTCGACAGGTGGACTTCGATCACCGGCAGTTCGCAGGCGACCAGGGCATCGCGAAGGGCAACCGAGGTGTGGGTCCAGGCGGCCGGGTTGATGACAATCCCGGCGCAACGGCCGCGGGCGGCGTGAATCCAGTCGAGCAATTCGCCTTCATGGTTGGTCTGGCGAAACTCGACTGCCAGGCCGAACTCTTCGGCGGCACGGCCGCACAACGCTGAGATGTCCGCCAGGGTTTCGTGACCGTAAGTCGCCGGTTCACGGGTGCCCAGCAGGTTGAGGTTCGGGCCGTTGAGCACCAGAACGATAGGGTTCATCGGGGTCTCTCCACTTATTATTGTTGGCATGGACTGATGCTCCAGCCTGTGGAGATAAATTGTACTAAATGGTTAATTTGGTCAATTGAAGGGGTGGCGAACCGGGCTTTTGTGTGCGGTGATCGGACAATTGCAAAGATTGCAGCCTGGGCAGCTCCTACAGGAAAACGCATTCCACTGTCGGCGCTGCCGAAGGCTGCGATCTTTTAGCGCGGCATATGCTCAACCAGAAAATCGATAAACGCCCGCAGCCGAAGTGGCACATGACGGCTTTGTGGATAGAGCAGGGTGAACGGCCGCGAGCGTCCGCCATAAGGCTTGAGGAGTTCCACCAGCGACCCCTCGGCCAGTTCGTGTTCGACGATGAAACGATAGGTCTGGAAAAGCCCCGCACCGTGTTTGGCAAGCGTCACGCCGCCTAATACATCGTCGGAACAGCTGAAATTGCCCTCGGCCTGAATCTCGCGTTGCTCGCCATGGTCGTTGAACAACCAGGCAATCCGCCGACCGCTGCTGGGCAAGTCGTACTGGATGCATTCGTGCTGTTTGAGGTCGTCCAGGGTTTGCGGAGTGCCCGCGCGCTTCAGGTAATCAGGACTGGCAATCATCACCAGTTCCGCGTCCTCAAGCTGCCGGGCGATCAGCCCGGAATCCGGAATCGCCCGTACGCGGATGGCCAGGTCATAGCCTTCGCCGACGAAATCGATGTTGCGGTTGCTGATGTGCGATTCGACTTTGACCTGCGGAAAGCGCTCCCGAAACGCCGGCAGCAACGGCAGGATCCGGTGGTGGGCATACGTTGTGGGAATGCTGATGCGCAAGGTGCCGGAAGGCTCCTGCTGCTGGCCCATCACTTCGCGTTGGGCCTCGACCAATTGCGCCAGCGCCTGACGACATTCTTCGTAATACCGGCGCCCGCTATCAGTCAGTTTGACGCTGCGAGTGGTGCGCGCGAACAACCGAACGCCCAGCCGCTCCTCCATGCGCGACACCGAACGGCTTACTGCTGCGGGCGTTACGCCAGCCACCAGGGCCGCGGCGGTAAAGCTGCCTGCTTCGGCGGCGAGGCAAAACAGCTCAATGCTACCGAGCTGAAGATCGTCGAATGTTCGCTGCATGATTGATTACACCGGGGATCAAATGAAGGGCCGTAAACAGTGTTTATCAAATTGGTGAAAGGATTGCTTACCATTTTTGCCCCTGATTACCGCTCCCGTGGCGACGTCAAGCGCTAGCCTGAAGTGCGGGGACTGAATGAAGGTCAGCACCGGTTATCGGATTGATCAAGGAATGGTGAGTCATGAGGCTCAATAACCTAACGGATGGGTTAGTATGAAATTGTTCAGCTACAAAGGGCTTTCAATGGTGATCATGTTGCGCGATGAGCACTGTCCGCCGCACGCGCATGTGGACGCCGGAGCCTGGAGCGCACGCTTCAAATTCAGCTTTTGGCACAACAGTGTCGAGCTGTGGGATGTGGTGCCTCATTCCAACCGGCCACCCATCGCCGTGCTGGAAGGCCTGCGTCAAGCACTCAGACAACCTGCCCACTTGCGTCGCGCTCGCACGATCTGGTGGGAAAAGCTGCGCACGGTGTGCCTCGATCATCAGATATGGGACTGGCGGACCAGCGAAGTCCTGGTGGTGAAAAGGATTGCGAGTACGACTGACATGATTTGCTCGGCTAGCTATGAGCCCGAGACGAACAGGACCTTGCTGGCGCTGTTTGGCGCTTCGGAGGGCGTGGAGATAGAACTATGAAAACGATAGAGGCAGGAATACTGGCCGATCGGCCCGTCAGTGAGGCCGTGTTGGATGAAGCCGTCCGGCGAGGGCAAGTGCGCCACAAAAGCGGTTTGCAGGCGACTGCCGTGACCTTTCTGGAACCGTGTCTGGCCGTCAGTTTCATTGATGGCAGTGGCGTGCTGCTGCCCGTCGAGCACTATCCGGAATTCGACAGTTTCGAGGTCGAGGATTTCGCAGACCTGAAAGTCGGCTTTTCCGGCACCGCCCTATGCCATGAGGGCAAGGATCTGCATGTGTCCATCGCCGGGATGATCTCCGCGAGCAAGCCATTGATGGACATGGCCGCCTCGGTCATCGCGTCGCGCAATGGTCGCCAAAGCAGCGCCGCCAAGGCTGAGGCTGCGCGGGCTAATGGTCGCAAGGGCGGGCGTCCGCGCAAACCGGATGTCCCCGTTTGAGCACGCACAAAAAAGCCGTCGTACTGACGGCTGTTTTGTATCGGACGAATGCAATCAACGCCGGGTCAACAACACCCCGGATTCCATGTGGTGGGTCCACGGGAACTGGTCGAACATCGCGCATTGAGTAATGCGGTGGGTGTCGTGCAGTTGGGCGATGTTGGCCGCCAGGGTTTCCGGGTTGCAGGAAATGTACAGGATATTGTCGAAGCGCCGGGTCAGCTCGCAGGTGTCCGGGTCCATGCCGGCGCGAGGCGGGTCGACGAAGACGCTGCCGAATTCATAGCTCTTGAGGTCGATACCCTGCAGGCGCCGGAACGGGCGGACCTCGTTCAGGGCTTCGGTCAGCTCTTCGGCGGACAGGCGCACCAGCGTGACGTTTTCCACGGCGTTTTCGCTGAGGTTGCTCAACGCCGCGTTGACCGAAGTCTTGCTGATTTCGGTGGCCAGCACTTTACGCACGCGGGTCGCGAGCGGCAGGGTGAAGTTGCCGTTGCCGCAATACAGTTCCAGCAAATCGTCCGGACGATCACCGAGGGCGTCGTAAGCCCAGTTGAGCATTTTCTGGTTCACGGTGCCGTTGGGCTGAGTGAACGCACCTTCCGGCTGACGGTAGCTGAAGGTGCGGCCGCCGACTTCCAGTTTCTCGACCACGTAATCATGGCCGATCACTTCGCGTTTGCCTTTCGAGCGGCCGATCACGCTGACGTTCAGGTCTGCCGCCAGTTTCGTGGCCGCCGCGTGCCAGTGTTCATCCAGCGGGCGGTGATAGCACAGGGTAATCATCGCATCGCCGGCCAGCGTGGTCAGGAATTCCACCTGAAACAGCTTGTGGCTCAGGGCGGCACTGGCTTTCCACGCGGCCTTGAGCTGCGGCATCAGCTCATTGATGCGCAGGCTGGCAATGGGGAACTCTTCGATCAGGATCGGCGTGCGTTTGTCTTCCTGGGAAAACATCGCGTAGTGACGCTCGCCGCCTTCACGCCACAGGCGGAATTCGGCACGCAGGCGGAAGTTTTTCAGCGGCGAATCGAACACGGCCGGTTCAGGTGCATCGAACGGGGCCAGCAGGTCGCGCAGGCGCGAGACCTTTTCTTCGAGCTGAACGGTGTAAGCCTGGGAATCAAAAGTCATGCGTTGAACCAACCCAACTTGATCACGAACAGAATCGACAGAATCACCAGCGCCGGGTTCAGCTCACGGCCGCGACCGGACAGCAGCTTGATCGCGGTCCAGGAAATGAAACCGAAGGCGATGCCGTTGGCGATGGAGTAAGTGAACGGCATGGCCAGCGCAGTGACCACGACCGGTGCGGCAACGGTGATGTCGTCCCAGTCTATTTCGGCCAGGCCGGAAGTCATCAGTACCGCGACGAACAGCAGTGCCGGTGCGGTGGCAAACGCCGGAACGCTGGCGGCCAGCGGCGAGAAGAACAGCGCCAACAGGAACAGAATCGCCACCACAACGGCCGTCAGACCGGTGCGGCCACCGGCACTCACGCCGGCAGCGGATTCGATGTAGCTGGTGGTCGTCGACGTACCCAGCAACGAACCGGCCATGGCCGCGGTGCTGTCGGCGATCAGGGCGCGGCCCATTTTCGGCATGTGGCCGTCCTTGCCCATCAGGCCGGCGCGTTTGGCAACGCCAATCAGGGTGCCGGAGTTGTCAAACAGGTCGACGAACAGGAAGGCGAAGATCACGCTGACCAGGCCGATGTCCAGTGCACCCTTGATGTCCAGTTGCAGGAAAGTCGGCGCCAGCGAAGGCGGCATCGACACCACGCCGCCAAACGGCGTGAAGCCCAGGGCAATCGAGGCGATGGTCACGACCAGAATCCCGATCAGCACCGCACCGCGTACGGCCAGTGCTTCGAGGGCAACGATCAGGGCGAAGCCAAGCGTTGCGAGGATGGGCGCCGGTTGTTTCAGGTCACCAAGGCCGACCATGGTTGCCGGATTGCTGACAACGATGCCGGCGTTGTGCAAGGCAATCAGCGCCAGGAACAGGCCGATACCGGCGGCGATCGCCGACCGCAGCGGCAGCGGAATGCTGTTGATGATCCACTCACGGATGCGGAAGATCGACAGCAGGAAGAAGCACACGGCCGAGATGAACACCGCCCCCAGCGCCACTTGCCAGGTATGGCCCATGTGGAGGACCACGGTGTAGGTAAAGAAGGCGTTCAGGCCCATACCCGGTGCGAGGGCGATCGGGTAGTTGGCGATCAGGCCCATCGTCGTGGAGCCGATGGCGGCGGCCAGGCAGGTCGCGACAAACACCGCGCCCTTGTCCATGCCGGTCTCGCCGAGGATGCTCGGGTTGACGAACAGAATGTAGGCCATGGCCAGGAAAGTCGTGACGCCCGCTAGAATCTCGGTGTTGTGTGCCTTGAGTTGAAACAGCCTTTCCAGCATGTCTGCTCCCCGTGGCGCGCCCGGCGCCGTGAATGTATCGACCTCAACAGCAAAGCACAGACCGCTGCAGGCGCCTGGTAATTTTCTGTCGGTCGGAAAAAGCCGCGCATCATACCAGCAGCGTGGGGCTGTGGCTGCTTATGGCTGTGATCGTCGTCGATGTTTTGCGTTAAAGCCAAGTGCGCCATACTGCGCGCTGGATTTTGGGGGACATGGGGATTGCATGAAAAAGCGTCTGGTTGCCGTATTTGGAGCATTGATTGCCTTGTTGCTGGGGGCGCAAAGCGCTTGGGCTGCTTCGGCGGCACCGTTGAGCCAGGTCCAGGTGCTCAAGGTCGAATCGCCGGCGTGCGGTTTTGAGAGCATTTCGCCGGGGCAAGTGAAAACGGGCTGCGATCACACTGGACCTAACATCAAGGTTTACGTGCTCGAAGTCGGCTACGGTCGTCGCGCGCAAGTCGGGCTGGACGGTTTTGAAGTGAACGGCACCCGGACCCCGGTGTGTGCGTTTGATAACGGCAACCTGACCGAGTGCACCGTCGGCAGAAAAACTGTCGGCTACCTGTATGTCTTCGATCTGGCCGGCAAACAGGAAGGCACCTTCACCTTCAGCAACACGTCCATCAACGCGCCGGGCAACACGATGTCGACGCAGCTTTACATCAAGTAACGGCCCGCTCGAACAAGGGTCAGGAAAGCTGACTACGCTTTAAAGATCATCCTGTGGACTGCGCCCATGACCTTTAGAGCTCTGATTACCCTCGCCGAGGGCATCGATGACCTGCAAACCGTGACATTGATCGATGTGCTGCGCCGCGCCAAGGTCGAAGTGGTGGTGGCCAGCATCGAGGGGCGCCGCATGCTCACCTGTGCCCGCGGCACCCGAGTGACGGCCGATGCGATGCTGGTGGATTTGCTGGCCCAGCCGTTTGATTTGATCGTACTGCCCGGCGGTGCCGTCGGTGCGCAGCATCTGGCCGCCCATCAACCCTTGCAACAATTGATCAAGGATCAGGCGGCGGCAGGTCGTCTGTTCGCCGCCATCGCCGAATCCCCGGCCGTGGCACTCCAGGCTTTTGGCGTCCTGCGTCAGCGGCGGATGACCTGCCTGCCTTCGGCCAGTCATCAACTGTCTGGCTGCAACTTCGTTGATCAACCGGTGGTAGTCGATGGCAACTGCGTTACCGCCCAAGGTTCAGGGGGCGCTTTGGCGTTCGCCCTGACGCTGGTGGAGCAACTTTGCGGCAAGGCGACTCGGCTGACGGTGGCGGGGGAGTTGGTCGTTTAAACGGTGTCAAACCCTGGCTTCTTCCACCGGCACATGCATGCGATCACGGTTGGCCAGCGTCGGGAACAGCTTGATCCACACTCCCGTCACCACCAGCGTGCCGATGCCACCCATGACCACCGCCGGCACGGTGCCAAACCAGTGGGCGGTGAGGCCGGACTCGAACTCGCCCAACTGATTCGAGGCGCCGATGAACAGGCCGTTGACGGCGCTGACCCGGCCACGCATTTCATCCGGTGTTTCCAGTTGCACAAAGGACGCGCGGATCACCATGCTGATCATGTCTGCCGCGCCCAACACCACCAGCACGGCCAGCGAGAACCAGAACGAGGTCGACAGGCCAAACGCGATGGTCGCGACGCCAAATACACCCACCGCGGTAAACATCACCCGACCGACCTTGCGATCCACCGAGAAGCGCGCCAGCCAAAGCGACATCAGCAACGCACCGACTGCTGGAGCGGAACGCAGCAGGCCCAGCCCCCATGGCCCGGTCAGCAGAATGTCCTTGGCGAACACCGGCAGCAATGCCGTCGCGCCACCCAACAGAACGGCAAACAGATCGAGGGAAATCGCACCGAGAATGTCCGGACGGCTGCGAATGAAACGGATGCCTGCCAACAGCGAATCCAAAGTCGCCTTGCCTTTGTTCAGCGGCGTTTGCCGGGCGGGCAGGTTGAGCATCAACAGGCAGGCGATCACATAAAGGATCACGGTCGGCCCGTAGACCCAGACGCTGCCGAAGGCATACAACAAACCACCCAAGGCCGGGGCGACGATGGTTGCCGATTGTTGCGCCGACTGTGCAGCGGCGACGGCGCGGGGGAACAGCGCAGCGGGAACGATGCTCGGCAATAGCGCCTGGGTGGTCGGCATCTCGAAGGAGCGAGCGGCGCCGAGCAGAAATGCCAGGATGAAGATCATTTCCCGGGTGACGTGGCCGGTAGCGCCGCCAATCGCCAGCGTCAGCGCAATCAATGCCTGCAATGACTGACAGATGGCCGCGACTTTACGGCGGTCATAGCGATCGGCGACATGCCCGGTGTGCAACATGAACAGCACCCGCGGGGCAAATTCCACCAGGCCGACCAGGCCCAGATCCAGCACGTTGCCGGTCAGTTGATACAGGTTCCAGCCGATGGCGACAGTGAGCATCTGAAAGCCGCTGGCGGTAAACACCCGAGCCAGCCAGAACGCGATGAAAGGGCGATGATGACGTAACAGCAAGGGCGCTTGGCTGGGCATCTGAGGCAGGTCTTGAGCGAGGTGAAGGCCGAGATTATCACCAACCTGTAACCAGAAGTTGCAGAGGCGGGAAATTCAGTTAGCTAGACACCGATCCCGAAAGCGCTGATATCCCACCCATGGTGAGGGGATTTTGTGGCGAGGGGATTTATCCCCGTTGGGCTGCGAAGCAGCCCCGGCATTTCAAAGACCCACCGCGTGTAAAGGGTTGACGACTGCTTCGCAGGCCAACGGGGATAAATCGCCTCACCGCAGATTCCCACAGGAAATGTGCTGCGACTGACTGCGTGGGCTATGAGGCAACCTGTCACGCGGCAAAAGACCACACCGTCCATCGTCAAAAACCGGACTACTCTTTCAGCGATGCTTGATCCAGATCAAAACCTTTCTGGAATTGATCCGGCGGCCAGATGGCCAGATTCCCTGCGTGTGATGTTGCTAAAAGAAGAACGAATTCAAATTCGCCGGGGCAGTGGGTGCAGGCCGCAAGCCTTCAGCCGGTATTACCTGACAGAGGAAGACTTATGTTCGGTTTGGAGGCGCTTGATCTCGCCCGAATTCAGTTCGCGTTCACCATCTCGTTCCACATCCTGTTCCCGGCCATCACCATTGGCCTGGCGAGTTACCTGGCGGTGCTCGAAGGCCTGTGGCTGAAAACCCATAACGACACCTACCGCGACCTGTACCACTTCTGGTCGAAGATTTTTGCCGTCAACTTCGGCATGGGGGTGGTCTCCGGGCTGGTCATGGCCTATCAGTTCGGCACCAACTGGAGCCGATTCTCGGACTTCGCCGGTTCCGTGACCGGGCCGTTGCTGACGTACGAAGTACTGACGGCCTTCTTCCTCGAGGCCGGATTCCTTGGGGTGATGCTGTTCGGCTGGAACAAGGTCGGGCGCAACCTGCACTTTTTCGCCACGGTCATGGTCGCCATCGGCACGCTGATCTCGACCTTCTGGATTCTCGCTTCCAACAGTTGGATGCAGACCCCGCAGGGCTACGAAATCATCAACGGCCAGGTGATTCCAACCGACTGGCTGGCGGTGATCTTCAATCCGTCGTTCCCGTACCGCCTGATGCACATGGCCACGGCCGCATTCGTGGCGACGGCGTTCTTCGTCGGTTCATCGGCGGCCTGGCATTTACTGCGCGGCAAGGACAACCCGGCGATCCGCACCATGCTCTCGATGGCCATGTGGATGGCGCTGATCGTGGCACCGATTCAAGCGGTCATCGGTGACTTCCACGGCCTCAACACGTTGGAGCACCAGCCGGCGAAAATCGCGGCGATCGAAGGCCACTGGGAAAACCACGGCGATGAACCGACTCCGCTGATCCTGTTCGGCTGGCCGGACATGAAAGCCGAGAAGACCAGATTTGCCGTTGAAATCCCGTACCTGGGCAGCCTGATCCTCACCCACTCGCTGGACAAGCAGGTGCCGGCGCTCAAGGAGTTCCCGCCTGAAGACCGGCCGAATTCGACCATCGTGTTCTGGTCGTTCCGGATCATGGTCGGCCTGGGCATGTTGATGATCTTCACCGGTTTGTGGAGCCTGTGGCTGCGCAAGCGCGACAGGTTGTACACCTCGCGACCGTTCCTGTACCTGGCGTTGTGGATGGGGCCATCCGGCCTGATCGCGATCCTCGCCGGCTGGTTTACCACTGAAATCGGCCGCCAGCCGTGGGTCGTCTACGGTTTGATGCGCACGGCAGACGCGTCGTCCAATCACAGCTTCCTGCAGATGAGCATCACGCTGATCCTGTTCGTCGTAGTCTATTTCGCGCTGTTCGGCGCAGGTTTGGGCTACATGATGCGTCTGGTGCGCAAAGGTCCGAAGATCGGCGAAGGCGCGGAAACGCCCGAGGGCGGTCCAGGCAAGAAACGTACGCCGGCCCGTCCGCTGTCCGCTGCCGACGATTCCGTCGATGCCGACCACGACCCCAGCCTGCAAAAGGAGATTTGAGTCATGGGTATTGATCTTCCGCTGATCTGGGCCGTGATCATCATCTTCGGCATCATGATGTACGTGGTCATGGACGGTTTCGACCTGGGGATCGGGATTCTCTTTCCGTTCATCCCGGGCAAGACCGACCGTGACGTGATGATGAACACCGTCGCACCGGTGTGGGACGGCAATGAAACCTGGCTGGTTCTGGGGGGGGCAGCGTTGTTCGGCGCCTTTCCACTGGCGTATTCAGTGGTGCTCTCGGCGCTGTACCTGCCGCTGATTTTCATGTTGATCGGGCTGATCTTCCGCGGCGTGGCGTTCGAGTTCCGCTTCAAGGCCAAGGACGACAAGCGTCACCTTTGGGATAAAGCGTTCATCGGTGGTTCGATCGCCGCGACGTTCTTCCAGGGCGTGGCCCTGGGGGCGTTCATTGATGGATTGCCGGTGGTCAACCGTCAGTTCGCCGGCGGTTCACTGGACTGGTTGACGCCCTTTACGATGTTCTGCGGCGTCGCACTGGTGGTGGCTTATGCGCTGCTCGGTTGCACCTGGCTGATCATGAAAACCGAAGGCAAGTTGCAGGAACAGATGCATGACCTGGCGCGGCCACTGGCCTTTGTGGTGTTGGCTGTGATCGGCATCGTCAGCATCTGGACGCCGCTGGCTCACCCCGAGATCTCCGCGCGCTGGTTCACGTTGCCGAATCTGTTCTGGTTCCTGCCGGTGCCGATTCTGGTGCTGGTGACCATGTACGGCCTTATTCGCGCCGTGGCCCGTAATGCGAACTACACGCCGTTCCTGCTGACACTGGTGCTGATCTTCCTCGGCTACAGCGGTCTGGGTATCAGCCTGTGGCCGAACATCGTGCCACCGTCGATCTCGATCTGGGACGCCGCCGCACCGCCGCAGAGTCAGGGTTTCATGCTGGTGGGAACGTTGTTCATCATCCCGTTTATCCTGGGTTACACCTTCTGGAGCTACTACGTGTTCCGCGGCAAGGTCACCCACGAAGACGGCTACCACTAGCGCACACCGCAATGGCGCAGGGTTGAAACCCGCGCCATTTCAGAGGAGATCACGATGATGGCTGGCAAACATTCCTTGCAGGAAATCGAAGCAGCAGAGAAAAAACCGCTGTGGCAGCGTCTCGGCTGGCTGGTGATGATCTGGACCGGCAGCGTAGTGGCGCTCTTCATCGTCGCGAGCCTGATGCGCATGTTCATGAATGCCGCAGGCCTGTCGACGCACTGATTCGCAAGATCCCATACCGATGCCTTGCGGCACGGATTTACAACCCTCCTGCACTGGAGGGTTTTTTTTGCCCGGAATTACTTTCGGGCTTTAAGAATCACGAATTTCGGCGTGGCTGCCACTTGTTCAACACCACGGAACAACCGCGCCAGCTTGCTGTGATAACCCAGATGACGATTGCCGACGATATACAGTGCACCGCCCACCACCAGCGCTTCCCGGGCTTGCTGGAACATCCGCCAGGCCAGAAAGTCCCCCACCACTTGCTGCTGATGAAACGGCGGGTTGCATAGCACCACGTCCAGCGATTGTGGTTCCTGCCCGGCCAAACCATCTCCGGGACGCACGATCACGTCCCGATCACCCAGCGCTGCGCGCCAGTTTTCGGCAGCCGATTGCACAGCCATGAAGGACTCGTCCACCAGCGTGTAGTGCGCTTCGGGATTTTGCAGGGCACTGGCGATGGCCAGTACACCGTTGCCGCAACCGAGGTCGGCGACCCGCGCCGGGCCAAGGTTCGTCGGCAAGTGCGGGAGAAACGCCCGCGTGCCGATGTCCAGGCCCTCGCGGCAAAATACGTTGGCGTGGTTGAGCAGCTCGATGGACGGCGTGTCGAGACGATAGCGGGTCGGGTAGGGGGATGTCGCGGGCGCTTTGGCTTCAGCCGTAGCGATCAACAGTCGAGCCTTTTTCACCGCCAATGATGCTTGCACCGGACCAATGTAGCGCTCCAGCAAATCCCCGGCGGCGCGCGGCAGATGCTTGATCATGGCGCCGGCAATCACTTGGGCGCCGGGTGCCAGCTGGTTTTGCAGGCGGATCAGTTGCTCCTCCAGCAGAGCCAGGGTTTTCGGTACCCGGATCAGCACCCGGTCAAACGGGCCGGTGACTGCTTCGCTGGCAGGTACACTCGGCACGGCATCAAATGCCTGGCCGTTGCGGATCAGATTCTTTTCCAGCCCCTGGAAGGCCAGGAACGAATCGCCGCTGGTGGTTACCTGAACCTTGCCTGCCAGGCTGGCGGCCAATGCGCCGAAGCTGTCATTGAGCACCAGCACGCGAGTGTTCGCGGTCGGTTGCTGTTCGGCCAGATGATTGAGCAGGTATTCGTCGGCGGCATCAAACGCTTGCAGCGGTTCGTTCTGCTGTTCGGGCTGGCGGATAAGGTCGAGGCGGGCGAAGGGTGTTTCGAGCAAAGGCATGGGGCGGGGCTCTGGGTAATCAACGGGTTTCCCGCGGCCCAGGGGCGTTGTAGCGGGCGAGGCTCCGAGCGTACTGCGTCGTGAAGGTTCACACGTCAACACTCTGGAGGCGTCGCAGATGGTACGTTTTTTTCTTTTGGATTACTCGCAGGTTTTGATCCTCAACGGATCGAAGTGCTGTCCAGGTAACCGGCCTTGATGGCGGCAATGATTGCCGAAATCTTGTTGCAGACCCCGAGTTTCTCGATGCAGCTTTGCGTGTGGAAATGGACGGTACGGGCACTGAGGTTAAGAATCCTGGCGCTTTGCTCTGCTGTCTTGCCCGTTGCTGCCAGTTCCAATACGGCGATTTCGCGTGGTGAGAGATGCGGGGTTGCCGGTTTTGCCGTTTTTTGGGGCAACGATCGTGCGATCAACTCATGGAGATGACTGGACATGAGCATTGAGAAGCCAAAATTTTCATACACCTCCAATGCGGTGATTGGAGAGTGGCTCCTGGCCAGGCTCAGAATGCTGCACAAACCACTCTTTTCGTCGTGAAATGATTGTGACCAGCCATGCTCCAAACCTTGCGCTACAAGGGCCTCCCACAGTGAAGGAACGTTAGAGAAAAGGTTTTCGCTCCACAGAATGGGCAGCATGGAGTGATTGCAATGGGCTACTACCGGATCGATTGATCTCAGATTCTTTCGTTCATATTCCTGATTCCAGTCGGCCGGATAGTTGTTGTGTCGTACGGTATTGAACTGGTTGTTATTCGTTTGATAAGTAGTTGAAAAGGCAAAAAATTTAAACCCGATGTTTTTCGCAAATCCAAGGGCGATCCGATAGGCGTTTTCTATATCCGTCGTTTTCGACAGTTGATTGAGTTGTGATTCCTTCCATCGCTCCATCTTGTATCTCCATTATCCAATATTCTCTGGGGTGCAAATTGGATCCGAGATCCAGCACCCAACGAGTGTAGGATGATTCCTACATGCATGGTGAGATTTTTTGGCTTTGTAAACAAGTTAAAAACTAAATATCTGGTTCTAATAAATGTCGATTTACATAGGAAGAAATATTGAATGACAGCCTTAATTTGAATCGTCCGAATTAACCGAATAGTCCGTAAAGTTGTTGTTTTCGGTGATAGGGGGTTTTGATAATGCGCATTAAAGTCACCACAAATCGTCCGTGTTTAATTCGCATGTTTTGCGGGACACTGGAGCCACCTGTTCAATGGAGCGCCCCATGACCGCCAGCGCAGAAAAATTCACACGCCAGACCCTGCTCGACGTCCAGCCGTTGACCCCGAACCTGTTCACTCTACGCACGACTCGGGATCCAGGCTTTCGCTTTCGTGCCGGACAGTTCGCCCGGCTAGGGGTCACCAAGGCCGATGGCAGCACCGTATGGCGTGCTTATTCCATGGTCTCTTCACCCTATGACGAATTCCTCGAGTTCTTTTCCATTGTGGTGCCGGGCGGCGAATTCACCAGTGAGCTGAGTCGGTTGGGCGAGGGCGATACCCTGCTGGTTGACCGTCAGGCCTTTGGTTACCTGACGCTTGACCGTTTTGCTGACGGACGTGATCTCTGGTTGCTATCCACAGGCACCGGCGTGGAATCCTGCAGGACTTCGAAGTCTGGGAGAAATTCGAAAGAATCATCCTGGTCTACAGCGTGCGTGAAGCCAGGGAGCTGGCTTATCAGGAGCTGATCTCTGGGTTGGCGCAACGTGACTATCTGGCCGAGTACGCACACAAGCTGCAATTTATCGCCACTGTCACGCGCGAGGAGCATCCGGGTGCCTTGAATGGCAGGATCACAACGCTGATCGACAATGGCGAACTTGAACGGGTAGCGGGTGTGGCGCTGACGGCCGAGCATTCGCGGGTCATGCTTTGTGGTAACCCACAGATGATCGATGAAACGCGAAAACTGCTGAAACAGCGCGACATGCACTTGAGCCTCAGCCGACGCCCCGGGCAGGTGGCAGTGGAAAACTACTGGTAAAAAAACGGCGCCACGAAGGCGCCGTTTTTGCGTGCATCAGATCATTCAGGCCGATTGTTCTGGGCCTTCAGCAGATCGCGGATCTCACCCAGCAGCTCTTCTTCCTTGGTCGGAACAGGCGGCAGGGTGGGCGCAACGGCCTCTTCGCGCTTCAAGCGGTTGATGGCTTTGACGCCCATGAAGATCGCGAACGCGACGATGATGAAGTCGATCATGCTCTGAATGAATTTACCGTACGCCAGCACCACCGCGGGAATGTCCCCGTTGGCAGCCTTGAGCGTAATGGCCAGGTCACTGAAGTCCACCCCACCGATCAGCAGGCCGATTGGCGGCATGACCACATCGCCGACAAAAGACGAAACGATCTTGCCGAAAGCGGCGCCTATGATGATCCCGACGGCCATGTCGACCACGTTGCCTTTGACCGCGAAGGCCTTGAACTCACTTATCACGCCCATAGGTTATTTCCTTGTTACAGATGAGGTTGGTAATGCAGTGTAAATCAGCCAAAGGCTTCTCGCCCGAAACAACTGCTTACAGAGCTTGCCTGCTATCGACCGGGTCGTCGAAAAAAAGTTTACAAAATGCCATCATCCTTGCGATCTGTCCGTGGTGACCGTTTCATTGCGGGGACGTGCTTTATCGGTGTCAGCCTGTTCGGCCTGCTAATAGTCGGATCGTTTCAAAGTTTGAAAGGGAAGCGGTTGAATGGATGTCGACTTGTTGTATTGAGTAATAGGAGCTCTGAAGTTTTACATTGTTAGTTGGAGTGTATAAGCCGTCGGTTCAGGGCAAGTTGTACATGCTGTTAAATTGCCAGTAAGTTGGTGTGTCTTGCCAAGACAATAATATTGAAGAATATGTTGTACGTTTTCCAAGCGAGATTTAAATGGTTTGTACAGCTTTTCAATGTTGTTGAAAGGGCCGTCCGGATTTTAATGGGAGTGTCGATACGCAAAGTTGTACAGATTTGTGTGCCGTCACTCGACAGTCCCGGCAATCGTAAAAGTTTCGGCCCAAGTTTCATTGGGCAACTGCCTCGCGCCGAATCAGTCCAGCTGAGCTATCATCGCGTTTTTTGCCGGGAGTTCAGATGGCCAAGGCCAAACGCATGTACGGCTGCACCGAGTGCGGCTCAACCTTCCCCAAGTGGGCCGGCCAGTGCGGCGAGTGCGGGGCCTGGAACACCTTGACCGAAACCATGGTCGAGAGCGGCGGGGCTGCGGCCCCCAGCGGTCGCACCGGCTGGACCGGCCAACAGGCGCAGATCAAGACCCTGGCCGAAGTCAGCGTCGAGGAAATACCGCGCTTTTCCACCGCGTCCAGTGAACTGGACCGGGTCTTGGGTGGCGGTCTGGTGGACGGTTCGGTGGTGCTGATCGGCGGTGACCCCGGCATCGGCAAATCAACCATTCTTTTGCAAACCTTGTGCAACCTCGCCAAAAGCATGCCGGCGCTGTATGTCACCGGCGAAGAGTCCCAGCAACAGGTGGCCATGCGCGCCCGGCGTCTTGGATTGCCGCAGGATCAACTGCGCGTCATGACCGAAACCTGCATCGAAACCATCATCGCCACTGCCCGGGTCGAAAAGCCCAAGGTCATGGTGATCGACTCGATTCAGACGATCTTCACCGAGCAACTGCAATCGGCACCGGGCGGCGTGTCCCAGGTTCGGGAGAGCGCGGCATTGCTGGTGCGCTACGCCAAGCAGAGCGGCACGGCGATTTTTCTGGTTGGCCACGTGACGAAAGAAGGTGCGCTGGCCGGTCCGCGCGTGCTGGAGCACATGGTCGATACCGTGCTGTATTTCGAGGGTGAATCCGACGGTCGCTTGCGCTTGTTGCGGGCGGTGAAGAACCGTTTCGGTGCAGTCAACGAACTGGGCGTGTTCGGCATGACCGACAAGGGCTTGAAGGAAGTGTCCAATCCGTCGGCGATTTTTCTGACCCGTGCTCAGGAAGAAGTACCGGGCAGTGTGGTCATGGCGACGTGGGAAGGGACCCGACCGATGCTGGTGGAAGTCCAGGCGCTGGTGGATGACAGCCATTTGGCCAACCCGCGCCGCGTCACGCTGGGACTGGATCAGAACCGGCTGGCGATGTTGCTGGCAGTACTGCACCGTCATGGCGGCATTCCGACCCACGATCAGGACGTGTTCCTCAACGTGGTGGGTGGCGTGAAGGTGTTGGAAACCGCTTCGGACCTGGCGCTGATGGCGGCGGTCATGTCCAGTTTGCGCAACCGGCCACTGCCCCATGATCTGCTGGTGTTCGGTGAAGTCGGTTTGTCTGGCGAAGTGCGCCCGGTGCCCAGCGGTCAGGAGCGTTTGAAGGAAGCCGCCAAGCACGGCTTCAAACGGGCCATTGTGCCCAAGGGCAACGCGCCGAAAGAGGCGCCGCCGGGGTTGCAGATTATTGCCGTGACGCGTCTGGAACAGGCTCTCGACGCATTGTTCGAATAACCTCCATCATTGCAGGAGCCAGCAAGCGGGCTCCTGCAATGGCATGTTCACACCTCTATAAGCGCACCCAATTCCCGCTCCATCGCCTTCTGATCCCCCAGATTGAGTTCGATCAACCGCCGCAGGCGCTCGATGGAATCCAGGCTGATGTGTCGGCAGACGAAACCCAGCTGGCCGTGATCGTCGTGCGTTAGCTGCACATCCATCTTGATCTCGACGTCTTTATTCAGATGAATGTCGACGGAAAAAGCCTTTGCCCGATCGCCCAGCCACGGCTCGGGTTTTTCGATCAGCAACCCCTTGAGTGACAGGTCAATCAACTTCACTGGCCAGATGAAGTCCCCTTGGCACAGCTCTGTTCGGGCGTCGAACTCAATACGTTTGAAGCGGCGGCGATCGGCAGGGTGTTCACTCATGGCGCAATCCTCTGAATGTTCGCTGACTATAGACCCGCATTGTCAAAGCCTGCCAGCCCAGAGGGCGTCCAGACCAACGTCGGGGTATGGCCTTTGCCGTCAGCCGAGCTAAACTCGGGGTGGCTGTCTTTCTTGTCCACCCTGGCTGGAATAAAAAAATGAAAAATAATAATAGCCTGCTACGCCACCTACCCTGGCTGCTGCTGGCAATCGTAGGCGCGTGCGCCCTTGGTGTAGTGGCATTGCGTCGCGGCGAGGCAATCAATGCCTTGTGGATTGTGGTCGCTGCCGTGGCCATTTATCTGGTTGCGTACCGTTACTACAGTCTGTTCATCGCTAACAATGTGATGCAACTCGATTCGCGACGGGCCACCCCCGCCGTGCTCAACAACGACGGTCTGGACTACGTACCGACCAACAAACACATCCTCTTCGGTCACCATTTCGCGGCCATCGCCGGCGCAGGTCCGCTGGTCGGTCCGATGGGCTACTTGCCCGGCACGCTGTGGCTGATTGCCGGCGTGGTGCTGGCCGGTGCGGTTCAGGACTTCATGGTCCTGTTCATGTCCACCCGCCGCAACGGTCGCTCCCTGGGCGATATGGTCCGTGAAGAAATGGGCCGCATCCCCGGCACCATCGCGCTGTTCGGCTGCTTCCTGATCATGATCATCATCCTCGCGGTGCTGGCGCTGATCGTGGTCAAAGCCCTGGCCGAGAGCCCGTGGGGTATTTTCACGGTGATGGCGACCATCCCGATCGCGATGTTCATGGGCATTTACATGCGCTACATCCGTCCGGGTCGTATCGGTGAAATCTCCGTGGTCGGCGTATTGCTGCTGCTGGGGTCGATCTGGCTGGGCGGGCAGATTGCTGCCGATCCGGTCTGGGCCAAGGCGTTCACCTTCAATGGCGTCCAGATTACGTGGATGCTGGTCGGTTACGGTTTCGTGGCCGCCTCGTTACCGGTCTGGCTGATCCTGGCGCCACGTGACTACCTGTCGACGTTCCTGAAAATCGGCACCATCGTGGCCCTGGCGATCGGCATCCTGATCACCATGCCAGAGCTGAAAATGCCGGCATTGACCCAGTTCGTCGATGGCACTGGTCCGGTGTGGAAGGGCGGTCTGTTCCCGTTCCTGTTCATCACCATCGCCTGTGGCGCGGTCTCGGGTTTCCACGCACTGATCTCGTCCGGCACCACGCCGAAACTGCTGGATAACGAAGTCAACTCCCGTTACATCGGTTACGGCGCCATGCTGATGGAATCCTTCGTCGCCATCATGGCGATGGTCGCCGCGTCGGTGATCGAGCCGGGCGTCTACTTCGCCATGAACAGTCCAGCGGCAGTCGTCGGTGGTGATGTGGTGGCTGTGGCTCAAACCGTCAGCAGTTGGGGTTTTGCAATTACCCCGGAAGCGCTGCAAGCAGTGGCCAAGGACATCGGTGAAACTACCATTCTGGCCCGCGCGGGCGGTGCGCCGACCCTGGCGGTCGGTATCGCGCAGATCCTGCACAGTGTCCTGCCGGGTGAAAACACCATGGCGTTCTGGTACCACTTCGCGATCCTGTTCGAAGCGCTGTTCATCCTGACCGCGGTAGACGCCGGTACCCGTGCCGGACGCTTCATGCTCCAGGACTTGCTTGGCTCCTTCGTACCGGCGCTGAAACGCACCGAATCCTGGACGGCCAACCTGATCGCCACCGCCGGTTGCGTGGCGATGTGGGGCTGGTTGCTGTACCAGGGCGTGATCGATCCGCTGGGCGGCATCAACACCTTGTGGCCGCTGTTTGGTATATCCAACCAGATGCTGGCCGGTATCGCGCTGATGCTCGGCACCGTCGTGCTGATCAAAATGAAACGTCAACGCTACGTCTGGGTCACGATGCTCCCGGCAGTATGGCTGCTGATCTGCACCACCACGGCCGGCTTCATCAAGCTGTTCGACGCCAACCCGGCGATCGGCTTCCTGTCGCTGGCGAAGAAATACAGCGATGCGCTGGCCAACGGTCAGATCCTCGCCCCGGCCAAGGACATCACTCAGATGCAACACGTGATCTTCAATGCCTACACCAACGCAACGCTGACGGCACTGTTCCTGTTTGTGGTCTTCAGTATCCTGTTCTATGCGCTCAAGGTCGGTATTTCCGCCTGGGGTACCAAGGAGCGTACGGATAAAGAAGCACCGTTCCAGGCGCTGCCTGATGCGTAATCGAGGAATGCACGATGTCGCCTCGGTAAATACCTCGGTCAGGCCGCGCGCCTGATGGTCGGCATGCCCGACTACGACAACTACGTCGAGCACATGCAGAGCAAACACCCGGACAAACCGGTGATGAGCTACGAAATGTTCTTCCGGGAACGTCAGGAAGCCCGTTACGGTGGCAAGGGTGGGCCCAAGTGCTGTTGACCCGGTTGCCGGATTAGCAGCAACCCCTGTGGGAGCTAACCTGCCAGCGATGGCGGCTGAACATTCAACATCCTTGTTGATTGACAGTCCGCCATCGCTGGCAGGCAAGCTCCCACATTTATTTTGTGTTGATACTTTAACTTTGTGAGACAGGAGATCCAGTTTGTCCTCTCCCATCCCGGTAACAATCCTCAGCGGCTTCCTCGGCGCCGGCAAGACCACGCTGCTGCGCCACCTGCTCAAAACCGAGCACGGCCTGAAAATTGCCGTGATCGAAAACGAATTCAGCGACGCCGGCATCGACACCCAACTGTTGGGTGATGAGCCGGTGCAAGTGATGACGCTGTCCAACGGCTGCGTCTGCTGCACGATTCACACTGACCTGACCAAGGCGCTTTACCTGTTGCTCGAACGCCTGGACAGCGGTGAAATCGCCTTCGACCGCCTGGTGATCGAGTGCACCGGCCTGGCGGATCCGGCCCCCGTGGCGCAAACCTTTTTCATCGACGAAGAATTGCGCGAGCGTTACATCCTCGATGGCATCATCACCCTGGTCGACGCGGCGCATGCCGATACTCATCTGACCCAAACCATCGCCCAGGCACAAATCGGTTTTGCCGACCGCTTGCTGGTGAGCAAGCGCGATCTGGTGGACGAGCCAACGTTCACCGCATTAAGCGAACGCCTGACCCGCATCAACCGTCGCGCGCCTATCCGCGTGGTCGACCACGGCAAGATCGACCTGGCCGAATTGCTCGACGTGCGTGGTTTCAATCTCAATGCCGACCTGGGTGGCGGCGTGAGTTTGCGCCCGGTCAGCAAGGCGCCTTCCATCGACCGCATTTCCAGCCTGGTGCTGCGCACTGACAAGCCGCTGGATATCGACAAGCTCAGCGAGTTCATGAACGAACTGCTGGAAGATCATGGCAAGCAACTGCTGCGCTACAAAGGTGTGTTGAGCATTCTCGGTGAGCCGCGGCGGATGGTGTTTCAGGGTGTGCTGAAGTTGTACGGATTCGATTGGGATACGGAATGGGCGGACGGCGAGGCGCGTGAAAGCGTGATCGTGTTTATCGCCGATGATCTGCCGGAAGAGAAAATTCGAGAGGGCTTTGCGCGGGTGGCCGCGGGCTGAAATATGTGTAGCGTCAGTGATGACGCTATCGCGGGCTTGCCCGCGATGGCGATCTAACCCGCAACACGATTCTGGCTCAGGCCCGGTCCCGTGCTCAGCAATGTTTCCTCCAGATAATCCAGATGCCTGCTGAGCAGCATGACCGCCTTGACTGCCTCGCTACGCTCTACTGCATCCAGAATCCCTGCATGCACCTGCCAATCGCAATAACCCTCCACCCGCACCTCAACCTGCGCAATCGCCAGCGAAGACAGCGGCACAAGGCTGCCCAGAAAATGCGCCAATGGTGCATTCCCCGCCATTTCCGCCAACTTCAGATGAAACTCCCCCGACAACCGGATCGCCGACCCACGCGCTGCACAGTGACGCTCGCTATCGATCAGGGCTCGTAGACATTTCAAGTCCTGTGAACGGGGCTGCTGGCACGCCAGCCGCACCACCATGGTCTCAGTCAACCGCCGGGCATGCAGTGTCTGCCGAATCAGCTCGCTATCGAGCATGGCGACGCGGGGGCGATGGTTGGCCCGAAGGACGATGACCTGCTGATGGGACAGTTGCGTCAACACCCCGCGAATCTCACTGCGGCGAACACCGAACATTTGCGCCAGGCTCTCTTCAGTAAAGCGGCTGGCAGCATGGAGGCGTTGCTCGAGAATGGCGTCGAAGACTCGCGAGTAGAGATCATCCGCCGGCGGAGAAAAGGGCAGGGCGACAAGAGTGTGCGGTGAAGCGAAGCTGTTCATGGCCTGTCTCCGGTTTTATAGGTTTCAACTGCCGAGGTTGTCGTCCGGAATATTCAATTCGATGCCCATCCGCTTTCCTTCGCGAAGGATATGGCGGCGCATTTCGGCACTGGCCTGGGCGCTGTTCTTGCTGCGAATCGCGCGCACCACGGCTTCGTTCTCTTCCAGACGCTCAGCCAGATGCTCGGGGGAGTTGCGCAACACCTGTGCGCTTTGCTTGAGGGCATTGCTCGTCTGCTGCACCACGCTCTGGAAGATCGGGTTCGAGGTCAGGGTGAACAGCTCTTCGTGGAAGGCGATGTAGGCGTTTACGCCCGCCTCGCTGTCGTTGGCCTCCAGGGCTTCGCGCATGTCCATCAACGTCAGGCGCAGTTGCCCGACTTCCTTGCTGCTGATGGATTGCGCCACCAGGCCGACGATAAACGGCTCAAGGGTGTAGCGCAGTTGCAGCACATCTTCGAGGCTTGCACCGGCCACCGCGCTGTCGTGGCTTTGGCTGTCACTCAGATTGGCGTCCAGCACCACCACGCCTTTGCCGGGCATCGAACGCACCAGGCCGAGGGTCTCCAGCACGATCACCGCTTCGCGCAGGCTAGGGCGGCTGATGCCCAGTTGCTCGGCCAGTTCACGCTGGCCCGGCAACATTTCGCCGGAGCGCCACTGACCACGGGCCAGGGCGGCCCGAAGTTTTTCTACCACTGAATTGACGACGGTTGACGAGGTAATCACTGTTCGCTCCAAGTCGCGATGAATGTGCCCGCCCGCAGGCAGGCACATGTTGTTTAAAATTCCTGCTGATGCGCCGGGGCAACCGGTTTTTTCGGCTGGAAGGTATAACCGACCTGACCCGAAAGCACTTTATTTGCCCGTTGGATATCGATGTCTTTTTCCCAGCGTGCGATGGCCACGGTGGCAACGCAGTTGCCGATCAGGTTGGTCAGCGCGCGGCCGATGCCCATGAACCAGTCCACCGCCAGCACCAGCACCAGGCCGACCACCGGAATCGCCGGAATCGCGGTCAGCGTCGCCGCCAGAATCACCAGCGCCGAGCCGGGAATCCCGTGGGCGCCTTTGGACGTGATCAATGACACCAGCAGAATCGTCAGCAGATCGGTCATGGCCAGCGGCGTACCGGTGGCATTGGCGATGAAGACGATGGCCAGGGTCAGGTAGATCGAAAAACCGTCCAGGTTGAACGAGTACCCGGTTGGAATCACCAGGCCCACCGTCGAGCTGCCGATGCCCAGATGCTCAAGCTTGCGCATGATTTGAGGCAGCACGGCGTCGGACGACGCGGTGCCCATGACGATCAGCAATTCTTCACGCAGGTATTTGAGCAAAGGCCACATCTTCAGGCCCGAAAGGCGCATCACCAGGCCGAGAATCAGTGTCACAAACGCCACGCAGGTCAGGTAAAACAGACCGACCAGGCTGCCCAGGTGTTGCAGCGAATCCAGGCCATATTTGCTGGTGGTGAAAGCGATCGCGCCGAACACGCCGATCGGCGCCAGGCGCACGATCATGCCCATGATGCGGAAAATCACGTGGCTGAGCTCGTTGATCAACCGGGAAATACCCGATGCCGCTTCGCCCACCAGGTTCAGCGCGCTGCCGAACAGCACCGAAAACAGCAGCACTTGCAGAATGTTGTTCTCCGCGAAGGCGCCGATGACCGAGCTCGGGATCAGGTTCATCAGGAACTGCGAGGTGGTTTGCATATGCTGACCGCGCTGGGCGATGTCGCCCATGTCGGCGGCGGACAACTGCTCCAGATGAATGTTCGCGCCGCTGCCGATGCCGGTGGTGAACGCGAACACCAGGCCAATCACCAGGGCAATGGTGGTCAGCACTTCGAAGTAGATCACCGATTTCAGGCCGATGCGCCCGACCTTCTTCAGGTCGCCGGCACCGCTGATGCCGCTGACCACCACGCAGAACACGATCAGACCAATGAGCATCTTGATCAGCTTGATAAAGCCGTCACCGAGCGGTTTGAGCTGGGCGGAATATTCGGGAAGGGTGCCGAGCACCAGTCCGAGAACCACTTGGAGGAAGATTGAACGCGAGCACCATCTGAGCATGGGAGGAATCCTGGTCGGTGTCCTGGCTGCCGTGCGCGGGGCGCATCAGATTCAGGACTTAATTATTGTGGTCTTACCGGTATGTCCAGTGCAGGCGCAGTCTACGCTGGATTTTTTCAGGATTACAAGGGTAAGCAGACAAATTGGCATTACCGGTCTGACCAGTGGTGCTGGTCCCGTAGGAGCTGCCGTCAGATTAGCCGTCAGGAATTTCAGTCAAAAAAAACCGGCCATCGCTGGCCGGTTTTTTCATTGCTGCGGTTTAGCGGGCTGATTAAGCGCCGTACACCGGCAGCTTCTTGCAGATGGCCTTGACCTTCTCACGAACGGCGTCGATCACCGCTTCGTTGTTCAGGTCAGCCAGGATGTCGCAGATCCAGCCGGCCAGCTCTTTGCACTCAGCTTCCTTGAAGCCACGAGTGGTCACAGCCGGAGTGCCGAAGCGACGAACGGGGAGCGTGGATCGTTTGGCACGGAGTTCTTGTTCACGGTGATGAACGCTTTGCCCAGAGCGGCGTCGGCGTCTTTACCGGAGATTTCCTGCTTGATCAGCGACAGCAGGAACAGGTGGTTTTCAGTACCGCCGGAGACCACGTCGAAACCGCGCTCGATGAATACGCTGGCCATGGCCTGGGCGTTTTTCACCACTTGTTGCTGGTAAGCCTTGAACTCAGGTTGCAGGGCTTCCTTGAAGCAGATCGCTTTGGCGGCGATCACGTGCTCCAGCGGGCCACCCTGGGCGCCCGGGAATACCGCGGAGTTCAGCTTCTTCTCGATGTCGGCGTTGGCGCGCGCCAGGATCAGACCGCCACGTGGACCGCGCAGGGTCTTGTGGGTGGTGGTGGTCACGACGTCAGCGAAAGGAACCGGGTTCGGGTAGACACCAGCGGCGACCAGGCCGGCCACGTGGGCCATGTCGACGAACAGGTAAGCGCCAACCTTGTCAGCGATTTCACGGAAGCGCGGGAAGTCCAGGATCTGCGAGTACGCAGAGAAACCGGCCACGATCATTTTCGGCTTGTGCTCAACGGCCAGACGCTCGACTTCGTCGTAGTCGATCAGACCATTGGCGTCGATGCCGTACTGAACGGCGTTGTACAGCTTGCCGGAGGAGGAAACGCTGGCACCGTGGGTCAGGTGACCACCATGGGCCAGGCTCATGCCCAGGATGGTGTCGCCTGCTTGCAGCAGAGCCAGGTAAACGGCGCTGTTGGCTTGCGAACCGGCGTGTGGCTGAACGTTGGCGTAATCGGCGCCGAACAGCTCCTTGGCGCGGTCGATAGCCAGTTGCTCGACGATGTCGACGAACTCGCAACCACCGTAGTAGCGCTTGCCCGGGTAACCTTCGGCGTACTTGTTGGTCAGTACCGAGCCTTGAGCTTCCATCACCGCAGGGCTGGTGTAGT
>LNAP01002567.1_pt1 | contig 29919 bp, 25 predicted proteins | sample 602601 | NCBI WGS metagenome assembly LNAP01 (sample SAMN02440304, study PRJNA202911) | soil metagenome | biome: Subtropical and temperate rainforests or woodlands; isolation source: soil samples (1 kg each in a 20% v/v slurry with milli Q water) were... ... | reverse complement strand
CGCACGGCGAGGCTGATTTCGCCGCGATAGGGTGCTGCCACGGGCAAGATTTCTGCGGCGTTGATCAATGCCTGGCTGGCAGGGCGTTCTGCGAGTGTTAACTGTTCGCCGGTGGCGTTTTCGGCAAGCGCCACGCCGCCCTCGAACAAGCCGTTTTCACGCCAGCACACGGTGTGCGTGGGCATGGCGTCCAGCACTTCGTTGCCGATCAGGCAGCCGGAAAATTTTTCGGGTAGCGCATCCAGCCAGTGCACGCGGCTAAGCAATTGCGGTGCGTGCCGGGCGATGGTGGCGGCCTGGCGGGCGCGCAATTCGCCGGAGAGTTCCAGAATTTCATAGCGTTCAGGGGCGTGGTCCAGGGCGTCGAGAGCAAGCAATAAATCCGCTGCCAGCCGCCCGCTGCCAGCACCCGCTTCGATGACATGCGGTTTTGATGCGGCCAGCACTTGTGCCACTTGTCGGGCGAGTGCCTGGCCAAAAAGTGGCGTGAGCTCAGGCGCGGTTAAAAAGTCGCCGCCGGATTGCGCATCGCCAAACTTGTGCGCGCCGCCCGCGTAATAGCCCAGGCCGGGGGCATACAAGGCCAGCTCCATATAGCGGGCGAAAGAAATCCAGCCCTGGGTTTTTATTTCGCGGGCGATCAAGTCCGTGAGCGCTGCGCTTGCGGCAATGGCCTCAGCGGATGGGGCGGGGAGGTTGGCAATCATGCGGCAGGCTCGCTGTTCTTTGAGGGAATTACTGCCTAAGTTCTTCGCGGGATAAGCCCTTCGACAAGCTCAGGGCGAACGGATTCAGGCAGTGGTTTCTTTGCACTTTTTAAGTGACTTGTTCTATTTGCTCTTGCAGGCTAAGCCAGCGCTCTTCATTCGTGGCGATGTCGTTGTTGAGCTGTGTCTGGCGCTGGGTGAGGGTTTGCAGCAAGGTTTTATCCGTTGCGGCGTAGAGCGCGGGGTCGGCAAGCCGGGTTTCCAGCGCGGCCAGTTCGGTTTGCCATGCGGTGAGCTGTTTTTCGAGCTTTTCGGCTTCTTTGACGAGCGGTTGCCGTATCGCCAGCGCCGACTTTTCATTCGTATCGGCGGAGGCTTTCGCGGTTGGCGTGGAAGTGACTGCAACGGCCACCGGTTTATTGGCGCTGCGCTTTTCCTTGCTGCGTTCTTCCGCCAGCCAGGCTGAATAGTCGTCCAGGTCGCCATCAAACAACTGCACTTTGCCGTTGTCCACCAGCCACAGTTCATCGCACGTGGCGCGCAGCAAGTGGCGGTCGTGGGAGACCAGCACCATGCCGGCCTCGGTTTCCTGCAGGGCGATGGTCAACGCCTCGCGCATTTCCAGGTCGAGGTGGTTGGTGGGTTCGTCCAGCAGCAGCAAATTGGGTGCGGTGCGTATCATCAAGGCCAGCGCCAGGCGCGATTTTTCGCCGCCGGAAAAGCGGCCGCAGGGCGCATCCACCATGTCGCCGCGAAAATCAAAGCTGCCGAGATAACTGCGCAAGTCCTGCTCGCGCGTTTGTTTGCCCAGGGCGGTTTCTTGATGAATCATGTGCCACAAGGGCGATTCGGTGGGCCGCAGTTGTTCTAACTGGTGCTGGGCAAAATAGCCGAGCTTCAAGTTGCGGCCGTCTTCGCGTGTGCCTTCCAGGGGTTGAATATCGCCCGCGAGCAATTTCATCAACGTGGATTTGCCCGCGCCATTGCGGCCAAGCAGGCCAATGCGGCTATCGGGGCGCAGGCTGAAGTTGAGGTTGGCGAGAATCGGCGCCGTCTTGCTGTAGCCGACTTTTACGCGGTCAATGACCATGAGCGGATCAGAAAAGGCGTTTGGCTCGGGAAAGCTGAAGCTAAACGGCGTATCAATGTGCGCTGCGGCAATATCGCCCATTTTTTCCAGCATCTTGATGCGGCTTTGCGCCTGGCGGGCTTTGGAGGCCTTGGCGCGAAAGCGGTCGATATAGTTTTGCAGGTGGGCGGCTTGGCGGCGCTGTTTTTCGGCCAGCGCCATATCGTTCGCCAAGCGTTCGGCGCGGGCGCGCTCGCAGGCGGAATAGTTGCCCGTGAAGAGCTGCATGCGCTGGTTTTCCACATGCACGATGTGGCTGCAAACGCCGTCGAGAAAATCGCGGTCGTGCGAGATCAGGATCAGCGTGCCCTGGTAACTTTTGAGCCAGGTTTCCAGCCACAAAATCGCATCCAGATCGAGGTGGTTGGTGGGTTCATCGAGCAGCAGCAAGTCGGAGCGGCACATCAAGGCACGGGCAAGGTTCAGCCGCACACGCCAGCCGCCGGAGAATTCCGCCACCGGACGAATGTAGTCGGCATCGGTAAAGCCCAGGCCGTGCATCAAGGCGGCCGCACGAGAGCGGGCGGCATAGCCGTCGATCTCGGACAGACGCGAATGCAGGAGGCCGATTTTTTCGCCTGCGGCGTGCGCTTCACCTTCGTCTTCGTAATGCTGTTCAGCGATGCTTAATTCACGCTCGATCTGGCGCAACTCCTCGTCGCCGTCGAGCACGAAATCCAGCGCAGCGTCGGGCAGGGCGGGTGTGTCTTGCGCGACGTGCGCCAACACCCAGCTTTGCGGCCGTTCCAGGTCGCCCCGGTCGGCATGCAGTTCGCCACGCAGCAAGGCCAGGAAGGATGATTTACCGCAGCCATTGGCGCCGGTTAAACCGACTTTCCAGCCGGGGTGGATTTGCAAGGAAGCGCCTTCAACCAGCGCATCGCCATTACGGGAAAAACCAAGATTGCGGAGCAGAATCACAGGATAAGTACCAGGGGCGAAGACGGCATGGGGCAAAACTTAAGAAAAAATAAATGGAGGAGGCAGTCTTAGGCGGAAACCCAGTAGAGCCTGCAGGCAAAAAATACAGACGCTTGTTGCATGTCGCAGGGTGGGTATTTTAAGGCGAAAGTGCCTGAAGAATTCGGGCATTTTCACGCGCGATGGTGGGTACTCGGTGTATAGTTATTCGCATAAATAATTACCCGTGATTCACTAAGATCCATGAGGTTGAATAAAACGGGTGCATAAATCAGGAGAAGCGCATGGCTGCATCGGCTGTCTATGTTGTTGGCGTTGGGATGATTCCCTTTGTTAAACCCGGCGAGAGCGATCCTTACCCGTTAATGGGCGCACGCGCCGTGCGCGCGGCGTTAGCCGATGCAGGTCTGGACTACACGGCGATACAGCAAGCCTATGCGGGCTATGTGTATGCGGATTCAACGGCAGGGCAGGCGACGCTCTATGGCGTTGGCATGACGGGTATTCCGGTGGTCAATGTGAATAACAACTGCGCCAGCGGTTCTACGGCATTGTTCCTCGCGCGGCAGGCGGTGGCCAGTGGCGCGGTGGATTGCGCGCTGGCAGTGGGCTTTGAGCAAATGAATCCGGGTGCGCTCAAAGGCGGCGCTTATAGCGACCGGCCCAGCCCGCTGGATAGCTTTATCCAGGTATTGCAAGATCACAACCAGTTTGACGAAGCAGCGCCCAGAACGCCGCAGTTTTTTGCGGCCGCCGGGCGGGCGTATCTCAATGAGTTTGGTATTGCACCGGAAACCTTCGGGCGCATTTCGGTCAAATCCCGTTTGCATGCGGCGAATAATCCGTTTGCCGTATTCCGTAAGCCCGTTACGTTGGAAGAAGTGATGGCGTCCCCCAAAATGACCGATCCGCTCACGCGTTTGCAATGCTGCCCGCCCACCTGTGGCGCGGCGGCGGCGATTGTTTGTTCATCGGCCTTTGCCAAAAAGCATGGCCTGGATAGGCGCGTCTCGATTGCCGGGCAGGCCATGACGACCGACCGGGGCGATGCGTTTAGCGACGACATGCGTAATTTGATTGGCGCCGATATGGCGCACCGCGCGGCTCAAGCGGTGTATGCGGAAGCGGGCATAGGCCCGGAAGACGTGGACGTGGTGGAACTGCACGACTGCTTTACCGTCAATGAATTATTGTCTTACGAGGCGTTGAGCTTGACGCCGCGCGGCACGGCGGAAAAATTCATTTTGGATGGCGACAACACCTATGGCGGCAAAGTGGTCACCAATCCTTCCGGTGGTTTGCTCTCCAAGGGCCACCCGCTGGGCGCAACGGGTTTGGCGCAGTGTGCGGAGCTGACCTGGCAGTTGCGCGGCCAGGCCGAGGCACGCCAGGTGGCCGACGCCAAAGTGGCGTTGCAGCATAACCTCGGTTTGGGCGGCGCTTGCGTGGTGACGCTGTATCAACGGCACTAACTTGAAGATAACCTTGGGCAGGAAATTGATTTTATGGATTTGAATTCTTTAGCAACCTTGAACGTAGCGCTGGATGATGGCGTGGCGACGATCACTTTAGCCAGGCCAGAGAGCCGCAATGCCATTAACTCGGCCATGCGCGAAGAGCTCGGGGCGTTGGTGCGCTACATTTTGAACGAGCAATCCATTCGTGCCGTGGTGCTCACCGGCGCGGGCGATACCTTTTGCGCGGGCGGCGATTTGCTGGGCATGGAAGGCGTTAATTCCGCCATCATGCGGCAGCGCTTGATGGCAGCGCATGCTTACCTTACTGAGCTGATGAATCTTGATCGCCCGGTGATTGCCGCCGTGGATGGTACGGCTTATGGTGCCGGGTTTAGTTTGGCGATGGCGGCTGATATGGTGGTGGCGTCCAGGCGGGCGCGTTTTTGCATGGCTTTTATGCGCGTGGGTTTGCTGCCCGATTATGGTGCGATGTACACCTTGCCGCGCGTGGTCGGCTTGCAGCGCGCCAAAGAAATGATTTATTCCGCGCGTGAAATCTCGGCGGAAGAAGCCTTGCGGTTGGGCATTGTGCTGGAACTGCACGAGCCGCAGGATGTGTTGCCTCGCGCACTGGCCATGGCGCACGCCATGAAGCATATTTCGCCGACGGCGTTTGGCTTTACCAAGCACAGCTTGAACCAGTCCTACGAGAGCAGCCTGGCCACCATGCTGGGTTTGGAAGCGGCCGCGCAAAGCATGGCCGTGGCAACGCCAGAATGCACCGGGGCAATCGCGCGGTTTGCAGCCAAGCAAGCGCCCGCCTACACGTGGCCTAACGCTCATGGTAAGTAAATGTAAATGCCACCCGCTGATGATGAAACACGCGAAAGGCAGCATAAAGGCCCGCCCCCTCCCAGCCTCCCCGCACGGGGGGAGGCGCCTGTCTGGCCCGCTGCGCGAGCGGCGTGACCCGGCATCAAATTGCGTTGTTTCACGCTAAACCTAAACATATCCATCCCAACCGAAAACGGAATAAAGACGATGTCCCATTCATTTACCAGTGACGAAATAGCGCAGCTCAAAGGCGGCCGGGGCGATACGCTCTATGGCGATGGCGCGTTGGTGGTGTTAAAAGCGCTGCTCGAATCCGGCATCAGCTATTTTGGCGGTTACCCTGGTGCGCCCACCGCCAATGTGCTCGATGCCTTTGCCGATGCTTACGAGCCGATTTTGAAGGATTATGGCTGTTATTTTGAGACCTCCAGCAATGAGATGGCCGCAGCGGCCCTGCTTACCGCCTCTGTTTTCGAGCCGGTGCGGGGTGCTGTGACCTGGAAGGTGCTGGGCAACGGCGTGGGGCAGGATGTGGTCGATCACGTCTCGCAACTGGGCGTGAAAGACGGCGCGATGATTATCGTCGGCGAGGATTACGGTGGCTCCAGCACCACGGTGCTGCAGCGTACCTTGCCTTGGGGGCAGAAAATTGGCATGCCGGTGATCGACCCGCGCCATGATCAGCAAGTGCTGCATCGCATGGTGAAAGAAGGTATGGATTTATCGCGCGACAGCCATTCGGTGGTCGCTTTGTTGTTAAGGCCGCAACACTCGCACGCCAATGCCGAGATTACCGTGGGCGACAATGTGCTGCCCAAAATCAGCACGGTCAATAAGTTGAAAGAATTCCGCCGCGACCCGACCATTTTTGCCTTGCCGCCGTATTCATTCCAGCAAGAAGCCAAGCGCTTCGAGGAGCGCCTGCCCACGGCCACGCGCCTGATTGTCGAGCGCCATTTGAATGAATTCTTTGGTAACGAAGAAGCCAACGTCGGCATCATCACGCATGGCACAACCTTTAACACCACCCTGCGTTTACTCAGCATCATGGGTTTGGCGGATGAATTTGGCGCGTTGGACCCGCGCATTCACCTGCTGCAACTCAATGTCATTTATCCATTAAGCGATGAGCAGGTCGCAGGCTTTATTGGCGATAAAACCCACGTGCTGCTGGTAGAAGAAGGCCAGCCGGATTTAATGGAAAGCCATATCCGCGCCTTGATCCAGAAAAAAGACATCCGCGTGAAGTTTTTTGGCCATGATTTAGTGCCCAAGTATGGCGAGCTGATTCCCGAAAAACTCGGCCCCGCCTTAGCGCAGTTCCTCATGCAGGCGATTCCCGGGACGGGCACAGCGCCGGGCGATGCGGTGCAGGGGCTGATCAACCGCAAACGCCAGGCGGTGGGCATGTTCCCCGCGCCCGTGCCGCCACGCTTCCCGACTTTCTGCACAGGTTGCCCCGAGCGGCCGGTGTTCTCGCAAATGAAGATTCAGGAATACACCACGGGGGTGAAGGATTGGCACGGGGGGGATGTGGGTTGCTATGGCATGGCCGGATTTATTCCGTTCCAGATGTCGGACTCGAATGTGGGCATGGGCGCGGGCATGGCGGCAGCCTCTGCCGTGTCCGCCATGTCCGAGCAGCACAATGTGTCGGTTGTGGGGGACGGCACGCTGTGGCACAGCGCGTTCAACACGTCCGCTACGAATGCCATTTATAACCGCCAGGACAGCACCTACATTGTGCTCGACAACAAATGGACTGCCATGACCGGGGCGCACGAAAACCCCAACGTGGGCAAGCTGATGACGGGCGAAGCCGTGGGCACGGAGATGAGCATTGTCAAAACCTTTGCCGCGATGGGGGTGAAGAAGATAGAAACGGCCAACCCGTACAACTTCCGCGATTTTCAGGACAAGATGAAAAAGATCCGGCGGGACGCGAAGATTCCGCAGGTGCGGGTGCTGATTTCCGATGCTGAATGCATGTTGCAAAAGCAGCGCCGCGTAAAGCCGGAACGTGCTGCGGCAATCAAGGCTGGCGAGCGGGTTGAGATTGATCGTTTGGGCGTGGATGCGGAAGTGTGCGTCGGGGATCATGCCTGCATGCGCTTTAACGGTTGCCCGTCGCTCACCCTGGCCGATGGGCCGAACAGCTTGCGCACCGCGCCCGTTGCCGCGATTGACACCAACTGTGTCGGCTGTGGCGTGTGCGGCGAGATCACGACCGCTGCGCAATTGTGCCCTTCGTTTTACAAGGTCACCAAGGTTGAAAATTCGGGCTGGCTGGAGAAAATCAAGGCGGGTATTTCTCGCCTGATGATAGGCCGAGCGGGAGAAAATTCTGCGGTTTGATTTGGGTTGTTGGAGGTTTTGTAAAAGGTATTTCAAGCATCAGCATTTAATAAATAAATAAATAAATAACAGGAGGAGACCGGCATGGCTGTATCAAGACTGAGTTACCTGAGTATTCTTGCCCTGGATTTAGCGGCCAGTGAGAAGCACTACACGCAAGTGGTTGGCCTGCGTGTGACAGGCAGAGCGCCCGGGCAGGTTTATTTGCAGGCACATGAAGCGCAGGATCACCACTGCATTATCTTGAATGCCTCTGACCGTGCGGGATTGGATCACGTGGGCTTTAAGGTGAATGACCCTGATGATTTGGATGAGGCGGAAGCCGTTGCCAGAAAATGGGGCTTGAACACCCGCCGTATGCCCGCAGGCGAAGTGATGGGACAGGGTGAGGGTTTGGGTATTGAGCTGCCTTCAGGCCATATTTTCAATTTGTTTTATCACGCTGAAAAAGTCGGCTATTCGTATGGCATGAAGGATCCGGACATTATTCTGGAGAACCTGGAAGGCGTCTGGCCAGTGACGCATTTGGACCACACGCTGTTGGCCGGGAACGATGTTGCTACAACCGCCAGGTTTTTACAAGAGGCTTTGGATTTCAGCCTGACCGAAACCATTCATGGCCCGGACGGCCAGCCGTTTGCGTTTTTCATGACGGTGAGCAACACCATCCATAACGTGGCTTTCGCGCCAGGGCCGCCCAACAGCTTGCACCATATCGCGTTTTATGTAGGCGACAGGGCAGACGTGATTCGCCGGGTGGATATGCTAAAGCACCGCAAAGTGGCGACCTTTGACTACGGCATCAGCCGTCATGGTGTGGCAGGGGTGACGACGGTTTATTTCCATGATCCGTCAGGTAACCGGAATGAGTTCCAGTGCGGCGTGTATGAGGCGCCGACCGTGCCGAACAAGATTCCACCCATCGTCTGGGCGGGCGAAAATATTCCACGCGGGGTTTTTTATTACGAGAGCGCTGTGCTTGCCAACTTCTTTGAAGTGGTGACCTAGTCAAGATCAAGGATGTTTTGCACGGCGGTGAGGTTTGGCTATCACGGGCTGATAACTATTCGGAGGAAATAACACATGGCATTGATTCATAGGGGCATTCATCGGTTGGGTTATGCCCGCATTGCGGTGAAAGACCCGCGCTTGCTAAAAACACGTGCGTTTTATACGCAAGAAATGGGTTTGCTGGAAACAGGCATAGAGCCTAACCGCGTGGCATTTCGTTGCTGGCATGAGCCGTATAAATTTTCATTTGTGGTGGACCAAAGCGATAAACCCGGCTTGGTTGAAGTGGGTTTTCATGTGCGTGACGATATTGATCTGGACAATTTCCAACAGAAACTCGAAGCCGCTGGTGTTGCCGTGCAGCCTGCGGCAGCCGATACCGAGTTGCAGGGCTTGGGCAAGTCCATTGCGTTTGATGTACCCGCAGGTCCGCGCATCCGCCTGTTTGCGGATATTCAGCAACTGGGTTACGTGTCCGGCTTTGAAGGCCCGGACTGGGTTGCGCCCAAGTCGGTGCGTGGCACGGCTGCGCCGCTCAATATCAATCATGTGGCCCTTACCTCACCAGACCCTGAGCGCTGCAGTGCCTTTTTATCCGGGATGCTGGGCTTTTTGACATCGGAAAAAATTGTTGATGAGAAAGGCAAAACAGTCTCGGCATTGATGTTCCGCATGTCAAAAAATGTCGGTGGGCAGGAACTGGCGATTTATCCGGGCAAGGAAGTCAAATTGCATCATGTGGCGTTCACCAAGGAGGACTCGTCGGACATTATGTCAGATGGTTATTTCCTGAAGTCTGACGGTGTGATGCTGGATTTGCTCGGCCCCTTGCGCCAGCCGTATGGGAATACTTTTTCGGTGCACTTTTTTGATTGCTGTGGCGTGCGGCTGGAGCTCTGCGCGGCAGGGCGCATGACAGAAGTTCACCCGGAAATCCAGCCTGTGGTGTGGTCAACATCCAATTTGCGCGAAGCGCTGTCGTATTACGATGAAGCCTTGGTGCCGGAAGAGTTTTTCATGCCGTGCTTGTAATTTGGTGCTGAACGGTCAGCATCCGGATGCCGCATCGCCGTACCACCAGCGCCGACTTTTTTAACATTTCATTTTTTAGGAGTAAGGTATGAATCTTGTCAAAATTTCAGCAGGGCCCGATGGCAAATCGTTTTTTCAGGATACGCCAATTAGCTTGACCGACAAAGGCCAATACGGCCGGTTCTCAGATTTGCAGGCGGCGCCAGGCTTCATGTTCAGGGAATCCGCCGCTGATTACGCATCAGGCTGGCATGTGGTGCCGAATCCCGTGTATCTGATTTTTCTCGCGGGCCAAGTGGAAATTACCGTGGGCACAGGCGAGAGACGCGTGTTTGGCGCAGGCTCGGTTCTCTATGCAGATGACATGACTGGTGAAGGCCACAGCACGCGCTCGGTATCAAACGATCCGGTGCAGTCCATCCTGATGCATTTGCCGATTTAAGTTTTTTTCCCCACGACGATGGTTAGCGATTAAGAAGAGTACGTAAAAATGGACATTAAAGATCACGGATTTGTCATTACGGGCGCAAGCTCCGGCCTGGGCGCCGCAACGGCACGGATGGTCGTGGCGCAAGGCGGCAGTGTGATTCTGGCGGACGTGAATCCGCTCGGCGGGCAAGTGGCCGCAGAACTGGGCAGCAAGGCGCGTTTTGTGGCCACTGATGTGACCAATGAAAACAGCGCGCAAGCGGCCATTGACGCTTGCGTTTCCACCTTTGGCGATATTCGCGGCCTGGTAAATTGCGCGGGTATTGCACCGGGTGAAAAAGTGGTGGGCAAAGAGGGCGCGCATGCGCTGGACACCTTTGCCCGCGCCATCAATATCAATTTGATCGGCACTTTTAACATGCTGCGCCTGGCGGCCAAAGCGATGAGCGAGCAAGCGCCGCTGGCTGAAAATGAACGCGGGGTGATTATCAATACCGCATCCATCGCGGCGTTTGAAGGCCAGATTGGGCAAGCGGCTTATTCAGCTTCCAAAGGCGGCGTGGTGGCGATGGCCTTGCCCATTGCGCGGGAGCTCGCGCGTTACGGCATACGTGTGATGACCATTGCCCCCGGCGTGTTTGAGACGCCGATGTTGATGGGGCTGCCGGAAAACATCCGTGATGCCTTGGGGCAGGCCGTGCCCTATCCGCCGCGCCTGGGGAGGCCTGCTGAGTTTGCCGGGCTCGTGCAGCACATCATTGGCAATGTCATGCTCAATGGTGAAGTGATCCGCCTGGACGGCGCGATTCGCGTACAGCCGCGTTGATGCGCTGTCAAAATTCAAGGGACAGAAATGGCAAATGACATGGCAAGCAATGTAATCAATAATGATCCGGTAGTTATCCTCGGCGCCGCCAGGACGCCGATTGGCTCTTTTCAAGGCAAGCTCGCCGGGCTCACAGCGCCTGAGTTGGGTGCTGTAGCGATCCGCGAAGCGGTCAAACGCGCAGGGATATCGCCTGAATCGGTGGATGAGGTGCTGTTCGGCACGTGTTTGTTTGCCGGGCAAAAGCAGGCTCCCGCGCGACAAGCTGCCTTAAGTGGCGGGCTGCCAGGTTCTGCCGGATGCACCACGCTCACCAAAATGTGCGGCTCGGCCATGAAGGCCGTGATGCTGGGGCATGATGTGTTGCTGGCAGGCAGCTCAAGCATGGTGGTAGCGGGCGGCATGGAATCCATGAGCAATGCGCCTTACATGCTGCCACGTGCGCGCACAGGCTATCGGCTAGGCCATCAGAAAGTGCTGGACCACATGCTCACCGATGGTCTGGAGGATGCCGTCGAAGGCCGGCTCATGGGCGACTTTGCTTGCGTATGGGCTGAGAAAAATACCTTTACCCGCGAGGCGCAGGATCGCTACGCGGTCGTGTCAACTGAGCGTGCGAAGTTGGCAAATACCGATGGCAGTTTTTCCTGGGAAATTGCACCTGTCACGCTAAAAAGCCGCACGGGCGAGACGGTAATGGACAAGGACGAAACGCCGTTTGCTGTCAATGTCGAAAAAATCCCCTCGTTGAAACCGGCGTTTCGCCCCACCGGTACGATTACGCCAGCCAATGCAAGTTCCATTTCCGATGGTGCTGCTGCGCTGGTGCTAACGCGGCAATCGACAGCAACGCAGCAAAGCTTAAAACCGCTGGCGCGCATCGTGGGCCACGCGACCTATGCCGCCGATATGGCGTCGTTTCCCGGTGCGCCTGTTCATGCCATCAAAAAACTGTATGCAAAAACGGGGTGGACAACGAATGATGTGGATCTTTTTGAAGTGAATGAGGCGTTCGCTGTGGTCGCCATGGCGGCGATGCGTGACCTGGGTATTCCGCACGACAAAATGAATGTGCATGGCGGTGCCTGTGCCTTGGGCCATCCCGTGGGTTCTACGGGCGCGCGCATCATCGTGACCTTGATTGGTGCGTTGCAGAAGCGCGGCTTAACGCGGGGTGTGGCGAGTTTGTGTATTGGCGGCGGTGAGGCCACCGCGATTGCCATCGAACTTTTATAAAGAACATTGCCATGAAAAAAACGGATAAAGCGGCACACGTATTGATTGGCGGCGGCATGCATTTTGAAGAGTTCACCTTGGGCTATCGTTTCAGAACGCGTGGCCGCACGGTGACAGAAGCGGACTTGGTGAGCTTTGTAAATCTTGCCTGGTTTACCGAAGAGCTATTCACCAACACCGAAGACCGCGACGGCATGCTGCTCAAAGGCCGTGTGGTGCCGGGTGCATTGGTTTATTCGTTTGCCGAAGGCTTGCTGATGCCTTCCATGCAGGATACCGGCATGGCGTTTTTGGGCGCCGAGATCAAGATTCCTGCGTCGACCTGTGTCGGCGACACCATCCATGTGGAATGCGAAGTGATCATGGCGCGTCCGAGTGCCAAGCCTGGCCGGGGGGTGGTGCAGACCATGAATCAGGTGATGAACCAAAAGGGTGAGGTGGTGCTCACCTACAACCCGACGCGCTTGATTCGAGCAAAAATTTGATTCGGGCCAAATCCTGATTATTTTTAGAAGAAACGTCATGCATAGCAAAAATAAAATCTTCATCAATGGCGCGTGGGTAAGTCCCGCGTCAACGGCGACCATTGAGGTGTTCAATCCTGCGACGGATGAGCTGTTGGGCACTATTCCGGATGCAAATGCAGCAGATGTCGGCCGTGCCGTGACGGCGGCGCGCGATGCTTTACCGGCATGGAGCGCCACAACACCGCAAGTGCGTGCTGACTTTATCGACAGGATTTGCGCAGGTTTGACAGCGCGGACGGAAGAATTAACCGATTTAATCGCAGCCGATATTGGCATGCCACGCAAAATGGCACGCCGCATGCAGGTGGGTTTGCCGATCCAGATTCTTGCAGTGTGCGCCCGCCATGCGCGGGAATTCGTTTTTGAAGAGCGCATTGGCAATTCTTTGGTGCTAAGGGAGCCCGTGGGTGTTGCGGCGTGTATCACGCCGTGGAATTACCCGCTCTTTCAAATCGCCACTAAGCTAGGGCCCGCACTTGCCACAGGGTGCACCGTGGTGTGGAAGCCCTCGGAAGTTGCCCCGCTGGCGGCTTTTGTGTTGGCGGAAATCATTCAAGCGGCCGGTGTGCCGCCCGGGGTTTTTAATCTGCTGACAGGCTATGGCACGACCGCTGGCGAAGCTTTGGTTACGCACCCGGAGGTGAATTTGATTTCCATGACGGGCTCTACGCGAGCGGGTGCGCGCATCGGTGCCTTGGCGGCTGAACGCATGAAACGCGTGACCCTGGAGTTGGGCGGCAAGTCTGCTGCCGTTGTGCTGGATGACGCCGATCTTGAGGCGGCAGTGCGCGCCACGGTGAATTCCTGCTTTTTGAATTCCGGCCAGACTTGCCTCGCACTCACGCGGCTGATTGTGCCTGCAGCACGCTATGAAGAAGCTGCCGCAATTGCAACGGCAGTCGCTTCCCGGTTCACGGTGGGCGACCCGATGGGGGATGCCGCCAAGTTAGGGCCTTTGGTTTCTGCTGCGCAGCGTGATCGTGTGGTGGGTATGATCCGTCAAGGCATAGCAGAGGGTGCTGAACTCTTGTGTGGCGGGCCGGACAAGCCAGCTGGTTTGGCGCAGGGATGCTTTGTGCAGCCGACGGTTTTTGGCCGGGTAGCGCCTAACAGTACGATTGCGCAGGAAGAAGTTTTCGGCCCGGTGCTCGCCATCATCACTTACCAAAATGAAGAAGAAGCGATTGCCATTGCCAATGGCACGGCTTATGGCTTGTCTGGCGCGGTATGGTCGGCTGACGTGGCACGTGCGCAGGAAGTTGCGCGCCGCATGCAAACCGGGCAGGTGGAAATTAACGGCGGGGCGTTCAACATCGAAGCGCCCTTTGGCGGTTATAAACAGTCTGGCTTGGGGCGCGAGATGGGGCGCTTTGGCTTGGAGGAATTCCTGCAATACAAGGCATTGCAGTTGCCGGCCTGATTTTTTATCTGCGCTGAGTGAAGAGAGAACGATGAGAGGACATTCGTTATGACTAGCCTAACCGACAAGAAGGTTGCCATCATTACCGCCGCATCGCAAGGCATGGGGGCGGCTTGCGCAAGCCTGTTGGCAACGCGGGGTTATCAGGTCGTGTTAATGGCGCGCTCAGAGACCACGCTTCAATTAGCAAAAGCCTTGGGTGGCAAAGGCATGCAAGGCTCAGTGACGGATGCCGCTGATCTTGCGCGGTTGGTGGATTTAGCAATGACCAGCTATGGCCGGGTGGATGCCGTGGTCAATAGCACGGGGCATGCGGCAAGTGGTGAGCTATTGGCGTTAAGTGATGACGCATGGCATGCGGCGCTGGATTTGTTGCTGTTGAATGTGGTGCGCATGTCGCGCCTGGTCACCCCGATCTTCGAGCGGCAGGGTAGTGGCGCAATGGTCAATATTTCTACCTATGGCGCCAAAGAGCCTACACCGGGTTATCCAATTTCTTCGGCCATTCGAGCCGCCTTGTCCAGTTTCACTAAACTGTATGCCACGCGTTATGCTGCACAAGGCATACGCATGAACAACGTGCTGCCCGGGTTTATTGATACCTTCCCTGTGGATGAAGCCACTTGCGCCATGATCCCCATGGCGCGTGCCGGGCGTGTGGAAGAAATCGCAGAAACCGTGGCTTTCCTGCTCTCATCTGGCAGTGGCTATATCACCGGGCAGGATATTCTGGTTGAAGGCGGTTTGACGCGCGGTATCTAACGCGCATGGCAAGTAAATGCGGCCCGCTGCGCGGGCGGCATGGCACGGCATCAAATGGCGTTGTTTCACGTTAAACCGCGCATGCTTGGCTTATGCTTGCGTTTCAGTGGCGCGCTGCATGTGATAAAAGTTTGCATAGGCGCCGCCAAGCGCTAGCAATTCTGCGTGACAGCCTTCCTCAATGATGCGTCCGGCTTCCAGGACGATAATGCGGTCCGCATGTTCGATGGTCGATAAACGATGCGCGACGACCAGCGTGGTACGGTTTTTTATCAGGCTATCCAAGGCAGCTTGCACATGCCGTTCGGATTCGGTATCCAGCGCTGAAGTCGCTTCATCGAGCACCAGAATGGGGGCATTTTTGAGCAGGGCGCGTGCAATGGCCAAGCGCTGGCGCTGGCCGCCTGAGAGCTTGACGCCGTTTTCACCAACCATGGTGTTAAAACCGTCTGGCATATTCTCAATGAATTCCAATGCGTGCGCAGCCTTGGCTGCCTCGATCAGTTCAGTTTGTGTGATGTTTTCCAAACCATAGGCGATGTTAGCGGCAACCGTGTCGTTAAAGAGCACGACATCTTGCGATACGAGCGCAATGTTGGCACGCAAAGAAGGGAGCGTAAGACTTTCTATTGCGTGACCATCAATCAGGATCTCGCCAGCCGTAGGGTGGTAAAAACGTGGCAGCAAGTTTGCCAGGGATGTTTTTCCGCTGCCTGATGCGCCAACCAAAGCGATGGTTTTCCCTGCGGGAAGGGTAAGGTTGATCCCGGCCAGCGCTTCGCGTGAGGCGTCAGGGTAACGCAGGTGCACGCCGCGGAAGGCCACATTGCCTTTGGCTCGGCCCAGGGTTGTTGTGCCGAAATCTTCTTCAGGCACGGCGTCTATCATGCTGAAAACGCTTTCGGCCGCAGCGAGCCCGCGCTGTAAGGGCGCATTGATGTCAGTGAGCCGTTTGAGCGGGGCCAGCAACATCAGCATGGCCGTGATGAAGGAGACAAAACTGCCGACGGTGGTTTTATCGCCTGCATTGGACTGTTGTATGGCAACAGTGATAATCGTTGCCAGCGCAATAGCGGCAAAGATTTGCACGATCGGGCCAAGTGCCGCTGCGGCAATCGTTTGGCGCATGGTTTGGCTGCGTTGCATGCCGCTGGCATGGGCAAAGCGTTTGCTTTCGTAGGCTTGGCCACCAAAGATTTTGACCACTTTATGTGCTTCGATGCTTTCTTCCAGCACATGCATGATTTCACCCATGGCATGTTGGACACCGCGGCTGGTGGCACGCAGGCGCTTGCTGAAGCCCACCACCGCCAAGGCGATGCCCGGCACCATAATCAGCGCAATTAAACTCAGCATCCAGTTAAGATAAAACATCCACGCCAGAAGGCCAACGACCGCGAAAGTATCTTTAATGAACACCGTGATGACACCCGTTGCCGCGCCAGTGACGCCTGTCACATCGTAGGCAATTCGCGACATTACGGAGCCCGAAGACTGGTTGTCAAAAAATGTCGTGGGGAGCTGAATCAGGCGTTTGAACATGTCATTGCGTAAATCCAGCACGACTTTGTTGGCCACCCAGGCCAAGGCATAGTCAGCGAAAAAGCCAAACAGTCCGCGAACTAAAAACACCCCGACAATGATGAGCGGCAAAATCCATGAGCTGTAAATGCCGCTGGCATGGCCGCTAAAGCCACTATCCAGCAAAGGCTTCATCAAGGCAGGGAAGAGTGGCTCAGTTGAAGCGGTAATCGCCATGAAGACGATCGCCAGGATAAAGACACGCCAGTAGGGGCGCACATAGCGCAGCAGGCGCAGATAAAGCTGGCGGCTGGCTTGTGGTGTTGAAGAATAAGTAATGTCAGCGCTGGATTTCATGGGGGACAACAGCGGAGTAATAAATGGCCGGGATCATAGAGATTCTGAATACCCAACCTTGATGGGAATGGGCGAGGGTTTGAGTATCGAAATTGAATTGACGTCAGGCGCCATCGCTTCAATTGAAACTGGGGTAGCGACAGTTATAACCTTGGGCATTATATGGGTTGGCGCCTGTGGCGATGATTTCGCCATTCGGCCTGTGCCGGGTTGGCAAGCCTGCCTGTAGCGCGGGAGAATCCCAGGCGCTGGCTTAAAAAAAACGGTGGGGTTGGTTTTTTGCGGCGATTTTTGTGACAAAATGAGGTAAATAAATTGACTGAACTTCTAGTCATTAACTATGCAAAGGAGATATGGTGAGCAGTAATCCAGAAATCGGCTTGTCAATTGTCGCGAATGGCCTGGCGACTAATTATCACGACTTGGGCAGTGGTGATCCTGTCTTGATGATTCATGGCTCGGGTCCGGGTGTTACCGCATTTGCCAATTGGCGGTTGAGCATGCCGGTGTTGGCGCAGAATTTCCGTGTGATTGCCCCTGATATGGCAGGGTTTGGCTACACCGAACGCCCTGAGGGCGCACAGTATTCGATGGATCACTGGGTGAGCCATGCCTTGGGCTTGCTGGATGCTTTGAAGATCGAGCGTGCCCATATCGTGGGTAATTCATTCGGTGGTGGTTTGGCCCTGGCACTGGCTATTCGTGCGCCCGAACGCGTTAATCGCATGGTGCTGATGGGCTCTGCCGGTACGCCCTTCACGCTAACCCAGGGGCTGGATGATGTCTGGGGCTATACGCCGTCATTTGAAAATATGCGCAAGATCATGGATATCTTTGCCTATGACAGGAACCTCGTGAGTGATGAGTTGGCCAAGCTGCGTTATGAGGCCAGTATCCGCCCGGGTTATCAGGAGTCATTTGCCAGCATGTTCCCGGCACCGCGTCAGCGCTGGGTCGATGCCTTGGCAAGTCCTGAAGAAGCCTTGCGTGCTTTGCCGCATGACACCCTGATTATTCATGGCCGTGAGGATAGAGTCATCCCCTTATCCGCCTCGCTCAAGTTGTTCGAGTTGTTGGCAAAATCCCAGCTGCATGTATTTGGCCAGTGTGGCCACTGGACCCAGATTGAGCATGCGCAGCGTTTTGTCAGGCTGGTTAGCGATTTTTTCCTTGAAGCGCCTAAATCCTAGTTGATTTGGTTGCTTCGGGTGTGAAGCATCTGGCATCTGTGTGTGTCGTTTGCCAAAGGGGGCTGATAGCTGCTTTTAGGCTTAATGTGTAGCGGATTCGCTGGCCTGGTGGCGGCTTGTTTTTATAGGCGCTTGCCAGAGCCATCAAGAAAAAAAAAGCCAAAACCAAAGCAGCGTTGCCTGTCCTGCCATGGTTTGGTATTTAGAATAAATTGGTCTTTATGGGCGTGACTTTAACTTCGCGACGCACATTTCTGCGGGCAACGGTACGCAGCAGTGTTGCTTTGCCACTATTAACGTCGTTTGGTGTGGCAGGAGGCGCTGTTGCAGGCACTGTCACCGGGATGGCTAAAGCCGAAAGCAGCTTGTGTCTTTTTGAGGCCGATGTTGCCATGGGGGCTGATATGGCCGCCGGTGTGCGCCAAATGGGCTTGGCTTACCAAATGCTCACCTTGGATGAAGCGTCTGGCTGGCATGCCATGATGGATACCTTGGCGTCAGCGCGTGGCCGTGCATTGGCTGTCTTGGGGCGCCCGGCGACGGTATTTGCCGTGCGCAACATGCTGGAGCCTGGCTGGCGTGTCGTGCTCGAAGCGCGCCACCATCGTCTTGCCGGTGGCGAAATGAGCCATGAGTTTACGGGGCTGGAGACGCCGATGGCACAGCTATCAGGCTGGGTGGATCGCGTGAAGGATCCGGCGCAGTATGCCGTGGTGCTGGCTTCCATGGGGCGTGGTGATCTTTCTTCTGGCGCCGAACGCAAAACCCTTGATTTGACTTCGCCTGCATGGCCGGGTGGTGATCTTGTGTCCTTATTAGCTTGGCCGAAAGGAGCTGTCTGATGGAAGCCGTTCTACCTCCCGGAATTAAGCGTGAGCAGTTTGCCGCGCTGGTTGCCGATCTGCAAAAAGTGGTTGGTCGCGAGTATGTATTTACCGATACGCAATGGGAATTGCCTGCGTATAACGATGCCTATTTGACGACGCCTGCCGAGCTGCACCAGCCGTCAGCTGCGGTTGCGCCAGCGAATGTGGAGGAGTTGCAGCGTGTGCTGGCAGTGGCGCGTCACTACAAGGCGCCTTTATGGACGGTTTCCACTGGCAAGAACTTTGCCTATGGTGGCCCCGCTCCCCGCAAGGCAGGTTACATCGTGCTTGACCTAAAGCGCATGAACCGAATTCTTGAAGTGAATGAAAAGCATGGCTATGCCGTGGTTGAGCCAGGTGTGAGTTATCTGGATCTTTACCGCCACCTGCAGAAAATCGGCAGCAAATTATGGGTGGATTGCGCGGCGCCCGGCTGGGGTGGGGTGTTGCCCAACATGACAGAGCACGGGGTGGGCTATACGCCCTATGGCGACCACGTGACCATGCAGTGCGGCATGCAGGTGGTGATGGCGGATGGCACGGTCGTGAATACCGGTATGGGCGCTTTGCCTGGCAGCCAGACCAGCCATCTGTATAAATATGGTTTTGGCCCATCGGTCGATGGTTTGTTTACCCAGTCCAACTTTGGTGTAGTCACCCAGATTGGTATCTGGCTGATGCCAGAGCCTCCGGGTTATCGTCCTTACATGATCACGTTTGAGAAAGAAAGCGATCTGCACGCGATTACCGAAGTGTTGCGTCCGCTAAAAGTGAATATGCTGGTGCCAGCAGTGGCGATGACGGTTGAGATGTTGTGGGAGGCGGCTGTGCAAACGACGCGCCGCGATTATTACACCGGCAAGGGGCCGATTCCCGACAGCGTGCGCAAGAAAATGCGTGGCGACATGAAAATTGGCGCGTGGAATTTCTATGGCGCCTTGTATGGTCCGCCGCCCATGATGGATAATACCTGGGAGGTGATTCGCGATGCCTTTGCCAGCATCCCGGGCGCGAAGTTTTATTTTGATGAAGACCGGCCGGCTGATGATGCGGCTTGGCAATATCGCAAAAAGTTAGGTGCGGGCATTCCGAACATGACCGAATACAGTGTAATGAACTGGATTCCGAATGGCGCGCACATCGATTTTTCGCCGATTTCGCCTGTGACGGGCGATGATGCAACCAAGCAATATGAGTTGATCCGCGACCGTTGCAACAAGGCAGGTTTTGATTACTGTGGCGAGTTCGCTGTGGGTTGGCGTGACATGCACCACATTTTTTGCCTGACGTTCGATCGCTACGACACCAAGCAAAAAGCGCGTGCGAACAAGCTGTTTGGCGAGTTGGTGGATGCGGCGGCGGCCGCCGGTTATGGCGAATACCGGACGCATATCGACTTTATGGATCGCATTGCAGGCACATATAACTGGAATGATTCCGCACTATTGCGCATGCACGAGAAGGTGAAAGACGCCGTTGATCCTGTAGGTATCTTGTCACCAGGGAAAATGGGCATCTGGCCTCAATCGATGCGAAAGGGGATGGCATGATGAAAGTGGCATTACTTTTAAAGTCAATGATGAAACAACGCTTGCTGGGTGCGGTTTTGATAGGTGGAATAGTCGGCGCTGGCAATACGGCGTATGCCGCAGAGGCAACTGCTGTGCCTGCAAGTCCGGCCATATTGGCACAAGGTGAGACTGTTTATCAGCACTATTGCACGATCTGTCATGAGCGTGGGCTGGGTCATCCAGGCACCGAGGCCTTGGGTTTTCTCTATGGCAAAGACAAGGCTGCACTCGCTGACCGCGATAATTTAGTGCCTGATTTTGTACGCTACATCGTACGTAATGGACGCGGGCTGATGCCGGGTTTTCGTATGGGTGAGCTCAATAACCAAGAGCTTGACGCACTAGCTGCTTATTTGTCAGCAGGCCCGCACCCGGCAGGGAAAAAATAACAACGAGGAGCTTTAGATGTCAGTTAAAAAACTTAATCTGTGGATTGGTGGCAAGTACCAGGCCGCCAAAGACAATGCCGTTTTCATTGATCACAATCCCCTTGACGATGGTTCTTATGCCGAGGTGGCCAAGGCGTCAGCAGAGGATGTGCATTTGGCCGTTGAGGCAGCACATGCCGCCTTTGCCAGCTACCGCACGACGACGCCCGGCCAGCGCGAAACGTGGCTGAGCAAAGCGGCTGATTTGCTCGAAGAGAGGAAGGAGGCTTTTGCCGACGTGCTGATCGACGAAATTGGCTCGCCCATGCTCAAAGCGCATTTCGAGATCAAATACGCCATTGCGCATCTGCGCACGGCAGCCGGCATTCCGCGTCGCATCACGGGCCAAACGCTGCCTTCGGATGTGCCCGGCCGCTTCAGCATGAGCGTGAGGGAGCCCTTGGGTGTGTTCGCCTGTATCACACCGTTCAATGTGCCGCTGATCAAGGCGATGAAGCAGTGCACAGGCCCCTTGGCGACAGGCAATACCGTCGTTTTGCTCGCCTCGGAAGAAGCGCCTGCGCTAGCCTTGCTGGTGGCCGAACTGTTCCACGATGCGGGTTTTCCTGCCGGTTCATTTAACGTGATCACCGGCTTTGGGCATGAGATTGGCGATAGCCTGGTCACGCACCCGCGTATCAAGGGGGTTAATTTCACGGGTTCAACCCGCGTTGGCCGTCACTTGTCCATGCTGTGTGGCGAGCACATGAAGCGCGCCTTGCTGGAACTTGGCGGTAAAAACCCACTGATTATTCTGAAAGATGCGGATCTTGACGCGGCAGTGCATGCCGCTGTGTTTGGCATGTTCCTGTTTCAGGGGCAGGCTTGCATGGCGTCCAGCCGGATTCTGGTTGAAGCGCCGATTTACGATGAGTTCTTGAAGCGCTATAAAGCCGCTGCAGCCAAGGTAGGCTATGGTGATTTGCGCAGCCCGCAAACCATGTTGGGGCCGATTATTTCGCAGCGTCAACGCGATCGTATCCGCCATCACATCGAAAATGCCGTGGCCAATGGCGCAACGCTGGAAACGGGTGGCAAGTGGGAAGGCAATCGTTGTTTGCCGACCATTCTTACCAACGTGAATCCAAGCATGGTTTGCTACCAGGAAGAAACCTTTGGTCCCGTCACTGCCGTGTATAAAGTGGATTCGGCTGATGCCGCTTTGGCGATTGCCAACGATACGCCATATGGCCTGTCGGCCGCTGTGTTTACGCAGAATCTGGCCGAAGCCATGCGTTTATCGCAAAGTATCCACGCAGGCATGGTGCACATCAATGCGCCCACGCTGCATGACGAACCGCATGTGCCGTTTGGTGGCGTAGGCGACTCCGGCATGGGGCGTGAAGGCGCGCAGACCGATATTGACCACTGCACCGAGTGGAAATGGGTCACCATACAAGCGCCTGGAGCCGCCCATGGACACTGAAAAAACTGTTTCTCTTTCTGCAGAAGCGAAAGCGGTCGCCGCCAGAGTGGGTTCTTTGCGCGACTTTCTGGACTATCTTGGCGAGCATGATCAATGCGTTACCTGGCCTGACGCGATTTTGCCTGAGCCGGATATTCGCAACATTTCGGTGGCAGCAGGTAACAATGTCTCAACCGGGCCTGCGGTTATTTTCGACAAAATCCGTGGTTATCCTGGCAAGCGTGTGGCAGTCAATGTGCATGGCAGTTTTGGTAACCTGGCCTTGCTGCTGGGCATGCCAAAAACAACCCCCGTGCGTGAGTTGTTTTTTGAGATCATCCGGCGCTGGGGTTCAGATAAGCCCTTGCTCGAACGTGTTGCCCCAGAAAAAGCACCGGTCAATGAAAATCGGGTGGATAAAAATATCAACCTGTATGACTTGCTGCCCTTGTATCGCATCAATGCAAACGATGGCGGTTTTTACATTGGTAAAGCCTGTGTCGTTAGCCGCGATCCCCTTGAGCCGGATAATTTTGGCAAGCAGAATGTGGGCATTTACCGCATTCAGGTGATGGGGCCGGATACCTTCACCCTGCTGTCCATCCCGGCGCATGACATGGGACGGCAGATGCTGATGGCTGAGCAGCATGGCAAGCCGCTGAAAGTTTCCGTCATGATAGGCAACCACCCGGCGATGCCGATGTTTGCGGCAACGCCTGTGGGTTACGATGAGTCTGAATTCGCCTACGCATCGCAAATGATGGGCGCGCCGTTACGCTTGACGACGGCGGTGAATGGCACGGATATTCTGGCGGACACCGAGATGGTGATTGAGGGCGAATTACAGCTCAATCAGCGCGAGGTCGAAGGCCCGTTTGGTGAATTTCCGGGCAGTTATAGCGGCGTGCGTAAAGTGCCGTTGTTCCGTGTGACGGGCGTGAGCCATCGGAATAATCCGATTTTTGAAAATATCTATATTGGCAAGGGTTGGACAGAGCACGATACCCTGATTGGTCTGAATACGTCTGCGCCTATTTACGCGCAGTTGAAAAAAGACTTCCCGGAAGTCGCTGCCGTGAATGCCTTGTACCAGCATGGCTTGACCGGCATCATTTCGGTGAAGAATCGCTTCTCCGGTTTTGCCAAGTCGGTGGCGATGCGTGCACTGGGCACGCCGCATGGCACGATGTATCTGAAAAACCTGATTCTGGTCGATGAGAACGTTGACCCGTTTGATCTTAACCAGGTGATGTGGGCGTTGTCGACGCGCACAAGGGCGAACGACATTATCGTCATTCCCAACATGCCGATGGTGCCGATTGATCCGGCAGCCGAAGTGCCAGGCAAAGGCCATCGCTTGATTATCGACGCCACGAGCTTTATGGCGCCGGATAACCTGGGTGCCGATCCGCATCTTGTTGATCGGCCGATGGGCCCTGAAATTGATGCGTTGATGCAGCGCTTGAATGAACTTCAGAAAGGGGGCGCCTGATGAAAACGATTTGTCCGCGATGCGAGTCTACGGGCGTTACACAAATGCACGCCGGGATGGAAAATGACCAGGTTTTATGGCGGGTATGGCATTGTAAAGATTGTGCTTACACCTGGCGCGATAGCGAGCCAGCGGAGTCCATTGATCCCAAGGTTCGTCCCGCCTGGGCGCAAATGAAGGGCGTGGATTTTGATAGCCTGCGGCAGGTTGTTCCGCCTGCACGCAAACCAACTTGAGAAGCGGGAGGAAAATAATGACCATAGCGACGCTAGAAGCCAAGCTTAAAAAGAGCGGTGTTGCAGTAGCAGGGCTGGCTGACACAAAAATTTTGCGCGGCACAGCAGGCATGACTCATTTGCCGACAAAGGTTGTGCGTCCAAAAACCGTGAAAGATGTTCAGGCGATTCAAAAAGCCGCCCATCAAGCAGGCGTTGCCTTGTGGGTTGCGCCTAACGCCAGTGGTAATGGCCTGCTGGCGCCTGAAGTAAGTAGCGAGCCTGTTTTGGTTGATTTATCCAGTATGCGTGCCGTCATTTCTATCGACCCAAATCACGCAACGGTTTTAGTCGAGCCGGGGGTCAGCCACGCTGACTTGCGCGCGGCTTTAAAAGCCAAAGGCCACAACATGTGGGTGGATAGCGGGCGCAATGACGCTGAATCCATCATGGGGAGCATCTGGGATCGCTCCTTTGGCTATACCGCATACAGCGATAATTTGATGATGCAGTGCGGCCTGGAAGTGATTACTGCTGAGGGCACGCAAATACGCACCGGCATGGGCGCTTTTCCCAAGGGGGATTGCTGGCAGTTGTTCAAGCTTGGCTTTGGTCCTTACGTGGATGGCAGCTTTACGCAATCCGGTTTGGGTATCCCGACCAAAGTCGGTTTGTGGATTTCGCCAGCCCCTCCGGCTTATCGTCCTTTTGCGTTTCGCATTGATGACGAGGCCACGCTGTCGGCCGCGGTTGAAATCATGCGTGACTTGCGCATCAACATGATTGTGCCCAATACCATTGTGGTGATTGATGGCGAGAGCGAGAAAACCCTCTTGGGCGGCACGCCTGCTGCGTGGAATATTTACGGCGCACTTTATGGCTTGCCGAAAAACGTCGATCTGCTGTGGGGCATGTTGAATGGCATTGCGGGCAAGTTGGGTTCAGCTGTTCGCCTGGAGAACTTGACCGACGCTAAAGAAGGCCCCGCAGCTGCACGCGCAGCGCTCATGCAAGGACATGCTATTGCCGAATGGGCGCAATATGAAAAATCGGTTGGCTCCCGTTATTTGCGTTTGGTATTTGCCATGCCCATTGAAGGTGCACCAGCGCTCAAGTTTGCCAAGCGCACCAAAGAAATGGTCAAGGCAGCAGGCTGCGGTGTTGTTGTGGAGCAGGGCACCTCGTGGCGCGCGCTGTTAAGCGAAGTGCTGATCTCCTACGACGAAGGCCAGGCGCAGCGGGCATTGGATTGCGGCAAGGCCTTGATCAGCGAATGGGCAACGCAGGGCATTGGCGTAGTCAGAGCCGATCCCGCCTTCCGCAAGGCTGCCATGGCAACCTATAGCGATGCAGGCTTTAACAAGCTGCAAGCGATCTTGACCACTGCCATTGGTTCAACTGATACCCCGCGGCGCGTCGCTTGAGCTCAACCATGACCTTGGCCCCAATGCCAACCCCGCAAAGGCTAGTCATCGCGGTTAGCGGTGCGTCTGGATCTTTGCTTGGCCTGCGCCTGCTGCAGTTAATGCAACAGGCGTTAGGTTGGGAGACGCATTTAGTGTTGTCCTCCGCTGCCGTGCTGACTGCCAAGCTCGAATTAAACGAGACGCGTGAAACATTTGAAGCGCTGGCAACGCAGGTACACAGCAACAAGGACATTGGCGCAAGCATTGCCAGTGGTTCATTCCGTACCGCAGGCATGGTGGTGATTCCTTGCTCGATGAATACCTTGTCGGGAATTGCCAATGGCGCGAGCAGTAATCTGATTACCCGCGCGGCAGATGTGACACTCAAAGAGCGACGCCGGCTGGTATTGGTCACAAGGGAAGCGCCATTGAATTTGATTCATCTGCGCAACATGACCTTGGCAACCGAAGCCGGGGCGGTCATCATGCCGCCTGTGCCTTCCTTCTATCTTGGGCCGTGTTCTCTGGATGATGCGGTCACCCAAATGGCAGGACGCGTACTGGATCAATTCAATATTGATGTGCCTGGCATGAAGCGCTGGGAAGGGACTGCGCAAGAAGGTGGCAAGCTGTAAAGCATTTTTTATTTTTTGTTAGCACTAAAGCCGGCAGTATTTCTTATAAATTAAATTAACTTCGGAGAGAGAAATGGGCAATAAATATCAGCGTTTGGTGCTGGAACGTCAAGGGGCGATCCTTACCATTAAATTGAGTTCGCCGGAGAAGCGCAATGCAGTTGATGCTTTTATGCATGCGGAACTGCCCCAGGCTTTGCGCGAAGCCGCGCTGGATCGTACGATTGGTGCGATTGTCCTCACGGGCGACCCTGCGGGCCGTGCATTCTGCGCCGGTGGCGATTTGGAATGGATTCGCGTCTTAAGCGAAGGCACGGGGGATGATTACGGTGTCGTGATGCGCGAAGGTGTTGAAGTACTGCGCGCGATGATTGATGCGCCACAGCCGATTATTTCCATGATTAACGGTGCGGCGATGGGTCTGGGTGCAACCCTGGGCCTGTTTGCCGATGTGAGCTTCATGGATGAGAACGCAAAAATTGCCGACTCTCATGTGTCTGTCGGTGTTGCTGCAGGGGACGGTGGCGCGGTGATTTGGCCTTTGCTGATTGGTCCCAATCGCGCGAAAGAATATCTCATGACGGGCGACCCGCTTACCGGCAAGCAAGCCGCTGAAATGGGACTGGTGAATTACGCAGTGCCTGCGGCGGAACTGGAAGCTAAAACCTACGCTTTTGCCGAACGCATGGCAAACGGCCCACGCTTGGGGATAGAGATGACCAAGCGTTCCGTGAATCTTTATTTGCGCATGATTCTTAACCAGGTGATTGATGCGTCCTTAGGCTTGGAGGGCATTACCTTCCGCACGGACAACCATAAGGAAGCGGTGCGCGCATTTAAAGCCAAAGAAAAGCCCAACTTCAAAAACTCCTGATTAGAAAGTAGGCCAATGAGTCAAGAGAAAACCATTTCCGTTTCTCGCCGTGGTGCGGTGATGGAAATTTGCATCACGCGGCCGCAAGTGCGCAACGCCCTGGACGCCACGTGCGTGCGGGCCTTGTCGGATGCGCTGGCTGAGGCCGCGCGCGACCTGTCCGTGCGTGCCGTGTCGCTCACGGGTGAAGGCCCGGTGTTTTGCGCCGGGGGAGATTTGAAGTCCATTTTCAAAAACCACTCGCCCAGCGAAGTGCTGCATTTTCTGGACATCGAAATGCGGCCCTTGATTCGCGCCATCGTGATGCTCGACAAGCCTGTGCTGGCCGTGCTGAACGGCCCGGCAGCCGGCGCGGGGATTAGCCTGGTGATGGCGGCGGATTTGGTGCTGGCGAGCGAAGAAGCATCGTTCATTCCGGCATTTGGCAAAATCGGTGCAATGCCGGATTCGGGCGCGCTGTATTTTCTGGCGCATCGCGTGGGCATGACGCGGGCAAAGGAAATTGTGCTGCTGAATAAAACCTTGACCGCCAAAGAAGCGACCGGCATTGGTTTGTATAACTGGACAGTTCCCGCCAGTGAATTGACTGGCCAAGCGCAAAAGATCGCCGATCAGCTGGCTGATGGCCCGACGGTTGCGCATGGCCTGGCGAAAAAAGCCTTGCGCGATGCACTGCGCATGCCGTTTGATGCGTTCATGGATGTTGAGGCATTATCCATGGCTTTCCTGATTACGACGGAAGATCAAAAAGAAGGCTTGAAAGCATTTGGCGAGAAGCGCCCGCCAAGGTTTCAGGGGCGTTAATGCGTTATGCCGCGTTGCATGAAAAGTCGGCCTTGGCGGGACGGCGTGAAATCTGCCCCAGCGCTGAACAACCGATTTAAATGATGAAGCATGCAGGGAATGATGAAGCACAGTAGGTAATGAGCAGTCAGCAAACCGACGCGCAACAATAATATTTAGAGGAGTAAATACCATGGCACATTCTTACGCATCCGAACAAATTGCAGAACTGGAAGGCAAACACGGCGACACGCTGTATGGCGATGGCGCGCTGGTGGTGTTAAAAGCGCTGCTTGAATCCGGCATCAGCTATATCGGCGGTTACCCCGGCTCGCCGGTGGCTAACGTCATGGACGCTGCGGCTGACGCTTACGAGACGGTGCTCAAAAAGTATGGCATCTTTTTTGAGACGTCCAGCAATGAGATGGCTGCTGCCGCCTTGCTGACCACCTCGGTCTATGGCCCCGTGCGCGGCGCGGTGACCTGGAAGGTGCTGGGCAATGGCGTGGGCCAGGATGTGGTCGATCACGTCTCGCAGATCGGCGTCCAGGATGGCGCGATGATTGTCGTCGGTGAAGATTACGGCGGATCGAGTACCTCGGTGCTGCAGCGTACCCTGGCCTGGGGCGTTAAATCCGGCATTATCGTTATTGATTCGCGCGGTGACTCGCAAGTGCTGCACCGCATGGTCAAAGAGGGCATGGATATTTCGCGCGATAGCCAATCGGTTGTCGCCGTGCTGGTGCGTCCGCAACTGTCACACTGCAACGCGCGCGTGACCGTGGGCGACAATGTCATAGCCAAGATCAATACCAGCGACAAGGCCGTTGATTTCAAGCGCAACCCGGCAACTTTCCCGTTCCCGCCCAACTCGTATAACCAGGAGTCAGCGCGCTTTGAGAGCCGTCTGCCAACCGCTGCACGTCTCGTGGTTGAGCGAAAACTCAACGAATACTTTGGTCATGAAGGCGCCAAGGTGGGCATCATCACCCACGGCACGACCTTTAACACCACCATGCGTTTGTTAAGCCTGCTGGGCTTGGCGGACGAGTATGGCGATATGGATTCACGCCTGCAACTCCTGCAACTCAACGTCATTCATCCGCTGAACGACGATCAGATTGCCAACTTCATCAAAGACAAGAGTCATGTGTTGCTGGTTGAAGAAGGTCAGCCTGAGTTGCTGGAAATGCAGATGCGCACATTGATGCAAAAGCGTGGCATCACCACCAGGTTTTATGGCCATGACATTATCCCGAAATATGGCGAATTGCTGCCCGATCGCGTAGCCCAGCCCTTGGCCAGATTCATTGCCGAAGCCATGCCTGAACTGGCCTTGAGCCCGACCGCAACCCTGGGCGAAGTGCTGGCGCGTAAGAGCCAGGCGGTAAGCCTCTTTCCCGCACCTGTGCCGCCACGGATTCCGACCTTCTGTACGGGTTGCCCTGAGCGGCCGATTTTTGCCAACATGAAGATCGAGGAATATAAAACCGGGCAAAAAGAGTGGCACGGTGGAGATGTGGGCTGTTACGGCATGGCCGCTTACGCACCATTCGGCATGGCCGACTCCAACATGGGCATGGGCGGTGGCTTAGCCGCAGCAGCGGGTATCTCGGCCTTGTCCAAACAGCAAAACGTATCTGTCGTGGGTGACGGCACGCTGTGGCACAGCGCGTTTAATACCTCTGCGGCGAACGCCATCTACAACCGGCAAGATGCGATTTACATCGTGGCGGACAACAAATGGACCGCCATGACCGGCGCGCATGAAAACCCCAACGTCGGCAAATTGATGACAGGGGAAGACGTGGGTTCTGACATGAGCATCGAGAACACTTTCCGCGGCATGGGGGTGAAAGACGTTGAGCGGGTGAATCCGTATGACTTCAAGGCATTCAATGAGATCATGACGCGCTATCGCCGCGACACCAAAATCCCGAAAGTGCGCGTGTTGATTTCTGAAGCCGAATGCCAGTTGCAAAAGCAACGCCGCGTCAAGCCCGAGCGTGAAAAAGCCATTAAAGCGGGCGAACGGGTGGAGATTGACCGTTTGGGTGTGGATGCAGAAGTTTGCGTGGGCGACCACGCGTGCATCCGCTTTAACGGTTGCCCCTCCTTGACGTTGAAAGAAGGGCCGAACAGCTTGCGTACCGCGCCGATTGCCGCCATTGACACCACCTGCGTGGGCTGTGGCGTGTGCGGCGAAGTCACGACCGCTGCGCAGTTATGTCCTTCATTCTTTAAAGTCACCAAAATTGAAAACGCCAGCTGGCTGGAAAAAATCAAGGCCAGCGTATCCCGTCTCATGGTCGGCCGTCCTGCCGTCCGTACGCCCGTAACCAGCAAGGAAGCCGCCTAATATGAATACCGCAACGACGACTGTATCAACCGGAACTATCTCAGCAGACCGTCCTCGCGCCAAGCGCATTCTCATCGGCACGGTCGGTGGCCAAGGCGGCGGCGTATTGAGCGATTGGCTCGTGCATGGCCTGCTGAACGCAGGCTGGCGCGCGACCAGCATTGGTTTGCT
>LNAP01001054.1_pt1 | contig 29952 bp, 26 predicted proteins | sample 602601 | NCBI WGS metagenome assembly LNAP01 (sample SAMN02440304, study PRJNA202911) | soil metagenome | biome: Subtropical and temperate rainforests or woodlands; isolation source: soil samples (1 kg each in a 20% v/v slurry with milli Q water) were... ... | reverse complement strand
GGCGCGGCGCTGCTCGGTCTCGATCCGGCAAAGGCCACCCACGCTGTTGCCATTGCGGCCTGCACGACGGGCGGCACGCTGGAGCCGGTGCGCTGTGGCTCCGACGAATGGCGTGTGCAGAACGGCCGCGCTGCCCATGGCGGCCTGGTGGCTGCCGAACTCGCCGCGCGCGGCGTGCAGGGCGCGCCCGATGCCCTGGAAGGACCCAAGGGCCTGCTGCGTTCGCTCGCCGGGCTTGATCGCACGCCCGACGAATGGCTGGGAGTGCCGGACCCCGAAACCATGATCGGCATCATGGCGAAGCCGTTTGCGACGCTCGGCGACAACATGTCCGCGGTGATGGCGGCCTGGCTGTTGCACCGCGACGGCGTCGACCTGTCGCGAGCCAAGCGGTTGACGGTCACGATCTGGCGTCCCTACACGGAATATCCCGGCACGTCGTTCAAGGGGCCGTTCGAGCGCATCGTCCAGACCCAGGCGAGCACGGCCTTCGCCGTCGCCGCCATGCTGCGCTACGGGCGGCTAGGCTACGATATGGGCATTGGGCATCGCCAGGATCCACAGATCATGGCGCTGGTCGAAAAGACCACGGTGCTGCCCGATGACATCGGCACGCATCTCGACGCCACCGTCGAGGTCGAGATGGACGACGGCGCGTTGCATCGCCGCACTGCGCGCGAGGCGCCAAGCTCCATGGTTTTCCAGGACGAGGCGCGCGCCACAGAGGTGTTCGAAGAACGTCTGGTGGGTGCCGGACATCCCGCCGGCAAGGCGAGCCAGCTGGCGGCAGAGATTTTCGCCTCGGCGCGTAGCGGTGGACCGATGCCGATCCGCACCGTGCTGGACCGTATTTCGCATTTCCATGGAGACAACACATGAAGCTCGGACTTGAAGGCAGGACGGCCATCGTCACCGGCGGCAGCAAGGGCATCGGCCTCGAAACCGTGCGCCTGCTGGCGGAGGAGGGCGTCAAGGTGCTGGTGTGCTCGCGCCGCGAAGACGCGCTCGCCGAGTGCCGCGCGGACGTCGAAAAGACCACAGGTGTCACGGTCGAAACGCATTCGCTCGACGTCACCGATCTCAGGCAGATCGAGCTGTTGCCCGATATCGCGCGCGAGCGCCTTGGCCGCATCGACATTCTCGTCAACAATGCCGGCACCGGCACTTACAAGCCGTTCCTCGACGTCACAGACGACGAACTGCAGTACGGCATGGCGATCAACTTCTTCGCCCAGTTCCGCATCTGCCAGCGGATCATTCCGACCATGGTCAAGCAGAACGGCGGCAGCATCGTCAATGTATCCGGCGAGACCGGGATCATGGTGACGATGCCGCCGTTCCTGTCGTCCTGCACCGGTCCGGCGAAGTCGGCCGAGATCCGCTTTTCCAAGATCCTCGCCAATGAATTCGGGCCGCACAACATCCGCGTCAACTGCGTCATTCCCGGCTTCGTCAACACGCCGGAGCGTTTCGCCAAGTGGGAGCGCGAGCTCGCCAAGCGCGATCTTAACGAGGACGAGGCGGAAGCGGAGCGCACGCGGTGGTCGGAAAACAACTCCATGCGCAACACCCGCTGGGGCACGCCACAGGAACTCGCCAACCTCATCGTGTTCGCACTGTCGGACCGCGCGAGCTTCGTCAACGGTGCGGTCCTCGTCGCCGACAACGCGATGGACAAATCCTAGGCTGCGTCGAGAGGCGCCGCTGAGGAGAAGATCAAGGGACTGTGGCGTGCACGGCGATGTCCGCATCGCCGGCCGGGAGAATGGAATGACCGATATCGACAAGCCGCTTGCTGGGATCACCGTGGTTGAACTCGGCCACAGTGTGGCAGCTCCTTATGCCGGGCTGATCCTGGCGGACCTCGGCGCCCGCGTGATCAAGGTGGAAAATCCGAAGACCGGCGACTACGCGCGCGGCTGGGGGCCGCCGTTCTTCAAGGACACGGCCAGCGTGTTCCACAGCCTCAACCGCGGCAAGGAAGGCATCACGGTCGATTTCGGCAATGCGCGCGATTGTGAAAACCTGAAATCCCTGATCCTGGCGGAGGCCGATGCGGTCATCCAGAACCTGCGGCCCGGGATTCTGGATAAGTTTGGTCTCACCGCTGAGGCATTGCGGGGCGAAAAGCCCGCGCTGATTTGGTGCGACATAGGCGCCTTCGGCAATATGGGGCCGCTGGCGAGCAAGCCGGGCTACGATCCCTTGGCCCAGGCCAGCACCGGCATCATGAGTGTGACCGGGGAGGGCGGACGGCCGCCTGTGCGTGTGGGGGTCTCGCTCGTCGACATGGGCTCCGGCATGTGGTCGGTGATCGGCTTGCTCGCCGCCTTGGTCGCCCGCGGCAAGAATGGCGAGGGACGAACCGTCGCCACCTCGCTCTACGAGACCGGGCTGGCCTGGATGACCGTGCCGCTGGCCGGCCACGCGGCCTCCGGTGAGGTGCGCAAGCCTTATGGCTCCGGCACGGCGGAGATTGTGCCCTATCAGGCCTTCGAGGCAGGCGACGGCTGGTTGATGGTTGCTGCCGGCAACGACAACCTGTTCCGCAAGTTGTGCGGCGCTCTCGGCCTCGACGCGCTCGCCCGCGATCCGGATTTCGCCACCAATGCGGGAAGGGTCGGTCATCGCGAGCGCCTGATCCCGCAGATCGAAACGGCTGTTCGCCGGCATTCCGTGGATGCTCTTGGCGCCATTCTTGATTGCGCCGGCGTTCCCAATGCACCGCTGCTCACCACCGACCAGGTCGCCGTCCATGCGCAGACCCGCGCGCTCGAAATGACGGTGCGTTGTTCGGAGGATGACATCGATCTTGTCGGCATCCCGCTTTCGTTCGACGGCGCACGGCCGCGGGCACGCACGCCGGCCCCTGCGCTCGGCCAGCACAATGCCATCCTGCAAACCACCGGCGGCAAGGAAAAAGTCCATGCAGAGTGAATTCGAGACCATCGCGGTGGAACGGCGCGACGGCCATATCCTGCTAGTCACGCTGAACCGCCCGGAGGCCTCCAACGCGCTGAACACGCAGATGGGCCTCGATCTGGTGGCACTGTTCGAGCCGCTGATGACCGATCTCGAGGGCTTGCGGGCGGTGATCCTGACCGGGCAGGGGACCAAGGCATTTTGCGCCGGCGGCGATCTCAAGCAGCGCAACGGCATGACCGACGACGCCTGGCAGGCGCAGCACCTGGTGTTCGAGCGCATGCTCCGCGCCATTCTGGCCTGTCCGATTCCGGTGATCGCGGCCGTCAACGGCGCCGCCTATGGCGGCGGCTGCGAGATCGCGTCCGCCACCGATTTCGTCTACGCATCGAGCAATGCCCGTTTTGCGCTGACGGAAGTGACCCTCGGCATCATGCCGGGCGGCGGAGGTACGCAGAACCTGCCGCGGGCCGTCGGCGAGCGCCGCGCCAAGGAACTGATCCTGTCCGGCCTGCCGTTCTCGGCGGAAGAGGCGGAGCGCTGGGGGCTGGTCAACCGCGTGCTGCCGCCGGAGCAACTGCTGGACGCCACGCTGGCCATCGCCGCGCGCATCGCCGGCAACGGCCCGATCTCGGTCAGGCAGGCCAAGCAGGCCATCCACCGCGGTCTGCAGATGTCGCTCTCCGACGGCCTCGCTTTCGAAATCGAAGCTTACAACCGGCTGGTTCCGACGGCGGACCGCCGCGAGGGCGTGCTCGCCTTCAACGAACGCCGCAAAGCCGATTTCCAAGGCAAATAGAGGAGCGCAACATGCGCGAGAAAGCTTACGTACGTGAAGTCGGTCCCCGCGACGGCATCCAAATGGTCAAGACCATCCTGCCGATTTCGCAAAAGCTCGCCTGGTGCCGCGGCGCGGTGCGAGCCGGCATCCGCGATATCGAGGTGACATCCTTCGTACCACCCAAGGTGATTCCGCAATTTGCCGACGCTGAAGACGTCGCCAGGGGCGCCTTGACGATTGAAGGCCTGCGGTCTTCGGTTCTGGTGCCCAATCTGCGCGGCGCCGAACGCGCCTTCGCCCTCGACCTGCCGCTGGTGAACTACGTTCTGTCGGCGAGCGAGGAGCACAATCTCGCCAACGTGCGCCGCAGCACCGAGGAGTCGCTTGAGGACTTTGCCCGCATCGCAGCCGTGCGCGACCAGCGTCCCGGCAAGCGTGTCGCCCTCGGCGCCGGAATCGCCACCGCGTTCGGCTGCACCATTTCGGGGGCGGTGTCGGAAGCAAGGGTGGTGGAGATTGCCGTGCGGCTTGCCGGGATGGGAGCGGACGAGATCATCGTCGCCGATACGGTGGGATATGGGGATCCCGGCCAGGTTCGCCGGCTGATGAGCAATGTAATCGCCGCTGTCAAACCGCTCCCGGTTCTCTGCCACTTCCACGACACCCGCGGTCTCGGCCTCGCCAATGTCACGGCTGCGCTCGAAGCGGGCGTGCGCGGCTTCGATGCCTCGCTTGCCGGTCTAGGCGGCTGCCCGTTCGCGCCGGGCGCCACCGGCAATATCGACACCGAGGACACCGTGTTCCTGCTCGAGCAGCTCGGCTTCGACACCGGCGCCGACGTCGAGCAACTGGTCGCGCTGCGGCGTGAGGTCGAGACATGGCTGCCCGGCGAGCGCTTTTCCGGCGCCATCGCGCGCGCCGGGCTCCCGAAGACCTATCGCACGCCCGCAAAGGCCGCTGCCTGAAAGGATATCCCGATGAACTATCATGATACCACCACCGAAGCCGCCGAGGTGACTGTCGTCCTCGGAGAGGACTTTCACGAGCTGCGCGACTCGGTTCGGCGCATCTGTCAGAAATTTCCCGGCGAATACTGGCGGGCGCTCGATGACTGCAGCGGCTATCCCACCGAGTTCGTCGCTGCGCTGACCGAGGCCGGCTTTTTGGGGGCGCTGATTCCGGAGGAGTACGGCGGCTCGGGCCTGCCGCTCCGCGCGGCTGCGGTGATTCTGGAGGAGATCAATGCCAACGGCTGCAGCGCCAGCCCGGCGCATGCCCAGATGTACATCATGGGCACGCTGCTCCGCCACGGCAGCGAAGACCAGAAGCGCTCTTATCTTCCTGAGATCGCCTCAGGACGGCTGCGGCTGCAGGCGTTCGGCGTGACCGAGCCCAACACCGGCTCCGATACCACCCAGCTCAAGACCCGCGCCGAACGCCACGGCGATCACTATATCATCAACGGCCAGAAGGTCTGGACGTCACGCGCCCTGCACTCCGACCTGATGCTGCTGCTGGCACGCACCACACCAATCGATCAGGTCAAGCGCCGCACCGACGGGCTTTCCGTGTTCCTCATCGACTTGCGCGAGGCCAAGGAGCACGGCGTCGAAATCCGCCCGATCAAGGCGATGATCAATCACAACACCACCGAGGTGTTCATCGAGAACCTGAAAGTGCCAGTGGCGAATCTGATCGGCGAGGAAGGTCAGGGCTTTCGCTACATTCTCGACGGCATGAACGCCGAGCGCATCCTGGTCGCCTCCGAATGCGTCGGCGACGGCCGCTGGCTGCTCAACAAGGGCGTCGCCTATGCCAATGAGCGGCGGGTGTTCGGCCGGCCGATTGGACAGAACCAGGGCATCCAGTTTCCGCTGGCGCGTGCCTATGCCGAACTCGAAGCGGCCGACATGATGTGCCGGCGCGCGGCCGCGCTGTTCCAGGCCGGACTGCCCTGTGGTCCCGACGCCAATATCGCCAAGCTGCTGGCGTCCGAGGCCACCTGGAAAGCGGCCGACACCACCTTCCAGACCCACGGCGGCTTCGCCTTTGCGCAGGAATACGACGTCGAGCGCAAATGGCGCGAGGTGCGCATCTATCAGACGGCTCCGATCTCGACCAACATGGTGCTCGCTTATGTCGCGCAGCACGTGCTCGGTCTTCCCCGTTCCTACTAGGGAGGCAACTATGCTCGATATCACCCGGCAAACTGCAAACTTCGTTGCGAACTTCAATCCCGCCGATCTGCCTGACCGGTCGAAGGAGGCCGCGCGCACCGGCATCATCGACTGCGTCGGCGTGATGATCGCCGGCGCGGCGGAGCATCCGGTGCGCATCGTGTCCGCCATGCTGGCGGCGTCCACCCAGAATGACGGCGCGCCCGAGATTCCCTCCGGCCGTAACCTCAGCGCGTCCGATGCGGCCCTGGTGAACGGCGTCGCCGCACACGTGCTCGACTATGACGATGTCGCTCTCGCCGGTCATCCGAGCGCCGTGCTGGTACCCGCAATTCTCGCAGAAGGCTGGTCGCTCGACGCCAGCGGCTCCGATGCCGTGGCCGCCTATGCGGCGGGCTATGAAGTCTGGGCGCAGGTCGCCGCACTCGAACCCGGCCACTATCACGATCGTGGCTTCCATCCGACGGCGGTGATGGGCGCGCTTGCCACTGCTGCGGCATGCGCCCGGCTGCGCAGGCTCGATCCAGAGAAGACCGCCCACGCAATCGGAATAGCAGCATCTCTTGCCTCAGGTCTCGTCGCCAATTTCGGCACGATGACGAAATCACTACATGCCGGCCGCACTGCGCAATCGGGTGTGCTTGCCGCCCGTCTTGCCGATCAGGGGTTTACGGCGTCGCTCGACGTCTTGGAACATCAGACCGGCTTCTTGCGCGCACACTCGCCCTCCGGCGCCCCGAACATCGAGAACGCGACGATCGATATCGGCGCCAACTGGCGGCTGGCAAATCTCGGGGTCAACGTGAAGCGCTATCCGACCTGCTATGCCACGCACCGCTCGATCGACGGCATGCTAGGGCTGGTGCGCGATCACGGCCTGAACCCCGACGATGTCAGGGAAATTCGCGTCCACACCGGCGTCACGCAGAAACTGATGCTCCGCAACAGTAATCCGCAGACCGGGTTGGAAGCCAAGTTCAGCATGGAGTTCGCGATGGCCGCCGCCCTCGTCGCCGGGAGGGTAGGACTTTCCGAACTTACCGATGAATTCGTGACCCGATCGGACGTCAGCGCCGCGGTGGCCAAGGTTCGCTGCACCACGACCGACGAGATCATGCCTGGCGACCAGCCGTTTGCACCCACCGACCAAGTAAGCGTTGTCCTGGAATCGGGCGAGGTCCTGAACCACGTGCCGATCGCTCACGCAAAGGGCAGTTGGCAATTGCCACTTTCGCGCGACGAATTGAAGGACAAGTTCATGGATTGCACCATGCGCGTTCTGAGCCAGGTGCGTGCGGAAGCGCTGTTCGACCAGCTTTGGGATCTGGAACAAGTGGAGTCGATCCGCTCGCTGCGCGTGACGGCGGACCGGACGGACGCATGACAGCGGCAGTCGCGGGCAAGGAATCGCCGATTCGCATCTGGCATCAATCGGTCAACGAACTCGATCATTTCGCCGTCTACAAGCATGCGCTGGAGATCCATGCGGTTGAGGTGCTTGGTGGCGACGCCGACGTCGTTGTCCACGGACTTTCAGCGGGCACCTATGGCGGTGCCTCGGCGACGGCCGTCCTCGGCAATGCCTACGCTTATCACCGGGCGCTCACCCAGGTGATCGACAATGCCATCGCTGCCGAGCGCCAGGGTTACGATGCGTTTGTGATCGGTTCGTTCAGCGAACCGTTCCTGCGCGAGATCCGGTCGGCTGTCGACATCCCGGTGGCCTCGCTGACCGAGAGCGGGCTGTTGGTCGGCTGCTCGCTGGGGCGCTACGTGGCGCTGATCTCGAATGCGCCGGCGGTGCAATGGATGACCAAGGTTGCCGTGGACAAGCACGGGCTCGGCGCCCGTGTGCTGGAGGTGGCGTCCATCGAGCCGGCGCTTGACGAGCCGGCACTGGCGCGCGCTTACGCGGATCCGGCGCCTGTGGTTGCCAGCTTTACGGCGGTGGCTGAACGCCTTGTGGCACGCGGCGCCGATGTGATCATCCCAGCTGAGGGCGTGCTCGCCGAGTTGCTGGTGCGTCATGGCGTTCGCGCAATTGCCGGCGCGCCCGTGATGGACGTGTTCGCCGTGACATGGGCCTATGCGCTGATGCAGATCAGGCTTTGGTCCAAGACAGGACTTCGTGTCGGCCGCAGCTGGCACCACAGAAGAGACGACCCCGCGATCGTTGCGCGCTTTTTTGAGGAGACTGCCCGATGAGCAATTCGCCCCGGACGCAAGTGGATGGCGTCTACCATCGCAAACTCGGCGCTGTGCTCGTCACCGGTCTGAGCGACGGCTATGTCGACATGGGATACGGAATCTTTCGCAACATCCCCGAAGAGGAAACCAAGGAGATTCTGGCGCGCGATCACCGCACGTCGCCGCCACGCATTTCGGTCAACGCCTTCGCCTTGCGTATGGACGGCAAGACCTATCTGATTGATTGTGGTTCCGCCGACATCATGGGGCCGACCTGCGGTCGCCTGCCGACCAACTTGGCCGCGGCAGGTATCGATCCCGCATCTGTGGACGGCGTGTTGCTGACCCACGTTCACCCCGACCACTCCAACGGGTTGACGGATGTAGCAACCGGCAGCCGGCTGTTTCCCAATGCCGAAGTCATAGTCCATGAAAACGAGATCAACCACTGGTTCAACGACGAACTGATGGCCAAGGCGGCCGAGCGTCCCCGCCGGCGCTACTTCGAAGCCGGCCGCACCCAGCTGTCGCCCTACATGGCGGCTGATCGGGTCCGCACCTTCAAGAACGGCGAGATACTTCCCGGCATTACAGCGATTCCCATCGCCGGCCACACGCCTGGCCATACGGCTTACGTCATTTCCTCGCAGGGCCAGTCGATCATTGTCTGGGGGGACACTGTGCATGTGCCCGAGATCCAGATTGCACGTCCGGAAGTGACGATGGAATTCGACACCGATCCCGAAGCCGCAGCGCTCGCGCGACAGAAGGTGTTCGATATGGTGGTCGCCGACGACATGCTGGTCGGTGGCATGCATCTGCACTTCCCGGGGTTTGGACACATGCGGCGGGAAGCAGGCAAATACAGCCTGACTGCTGAACAGTGGGCCTTTGAGATCTAAGGCTCAGGTTCGATGAGCGAACTATGAATCTAACATCGGAGGACGGCTGTATTGGCCGTCTCTCACATGTTGCAGCAATTGCCATTGAGCCAAATCGCCCTGAATGCCGCTCTTGGCTCTCCGGGGGCATGCCTTATGTCGGGTTGACGGCCTTGGCTTCGATGATGATATATCAACCTATGGCAACCGGTACAACCAAGCTGACGATCCGCGATGTGGCGATAGCTGCCGGTGTTTCGACCGGCACAGTCTCTCGCGTGCTGAACGCCAACGTGACGGTTCGCCCGGATGTCCGCCGCAAAGTCCAGCGTGCTATCGATGAACTCGGGTTTGCCCCCAATGCGGTGGCGCGGAGCATGCGTAGCAGATCGACGCATACGATCGGCTGCATCCTCCGTGAAATCAACATTCCGCAGCTCGCGGGCTTCGTCAAGGCGGCTCACGACGCGCTGGACGAGGAGGGGTTTTCGCTCGTTATCTCCAATTCAGAAGGCCGCGAAGCGCGTGAGCGTGAATTGCTGAGCGGCCTGTCCAGTCGTCAGGCTGACGGGGTCATGATGGGGCCTTACACGCCGATCGAGGCGGATTTCGAGATATTCTTGCGCGGACTGAAAATTCCTATCGTGCTGATTGATCGTGATGCTCCGGAATGGGCGGACGCGGTGATGGCCGATCACGCCGGTGGCATGCGAGCGGCGGTCAGCCATCTGCTCGACCTCGGTCATCGCCGGATAGCGCTGATCACGGGGGAGCACGGGCTTTATCCGGCAAGCGAGCGCATTCGCGGCTACCGGGAGGCTTTCGCCGCGAAGGGCATTGAGTTTGATCCGTCTCTTGTTCATTCCGGCAGCTTCCTGCCGGGTGCCGGATTTCGGATCACCTCGGCGATTTTGGGTCAGCGCAATCCCCCAACGGCTGTCATTGCTGGCGGCCTTGACATGCTCTCCGGCGTGCTGCGCGCCGTTCGCGGCAGGGATCTTCGAATACCGGAAGACGTCTCGGTCATCGCGTCCGGATACTCCGAGCTTTCGGAACTGGTGACGCCGCCCATTGCCGTGATCGGGTGGGATCAGGGCGAGATCGGCCGCATCGCGGCCGGGATGTTGCTCGATCGCATTCGAAGCCGTACTCCACTGGAATCCCGCCGCGTCCTAGTCCCCAGTCAATTCATTGTTCGGGCATCGGTGGCCGCGCCCAAACGTTTTACTTGACCGACCGGTAACGCCGACGTCGCGGCTTCGACGCGGAGGGCAACGTCGCCATGCATAGCTTCCCTATCCGCTATTAGTACGAGCTTAGCTGTAAAAGATCCCGCCATCGACATTGAGCGCTTGCCCCGTGACGAAGGCAGAATCGTCTGACGCGAAGAAGGCAACCGGGCCGACCACGTCCTCCGGCTCGCCGAGCCGATGCAGGTCTGTGATCTTCTCGAAATAGGTGACGCGCTCCGGATCGCGCAGATTGTTGCGGCCCATTTCGGTGAGAATGATGCCGGGACAAACGGCATTCACCGTTATCCCATGGCCGCCGAATTCCATCGAGGATACGCGCGTAAAGCCCACCACGGCGGATTTCGACGCTGCATAATGCGATTGACCGGGACCGCCGGTGCGCGCGGCCAGCGATGCGATATTGACGATGCGCCCGTAGCGTCGCTCCTTCATGTGCGCCACGACTGCCTGGGTCATCTGGAATACGCCGCGGACATTGACGGCAAAGGTCTGGTCCCAGTGTTCCGGCGTGGTCTCCTCGATGCTGGCGAGGCGAAGGATACCGGCATTGTTGACGAGAACATCGACATGGCCGAGGCCCGCGACGGCCTCAGCCACCGAACGCTGGCAATCCTGCAGCTTGCTGACATCTGCCAGCACCGCGATACACTTGCCGCCGAGCTTCTTCACCTCGGCCACGGTTTCCAGCAGCTTGCTTTCCTGCGCTGTGATGTCGGTGAGGGCGAGATTGTAGCCGCGCTGAGCGAGGCCAAGGGCAATGGCGCGTCCGATGCCGCGGCTTGCGCCGGTCACGATGGCATGTCTGGTCATTTAATTGTCCTCGAGACGTTTTTGATTCAGGGAGGGATGCGAGCGCGCGGATCAGGCGCGCGCGCCGCGGACCGGCAAGGTGTTCATCGCCTTCACCGTCTCCTCGAAGGAAACAAGATTGGCACCGGAGCCCAGGCCCGTCGCGACAATGGCGGCTGTGGCCGTCGCCAGTTTCGCGCAGTCGAGCAAGTCCCAGTCGCGCACCAGTCCGGCAATGAAGCCGCCGGTATAGGAGTCGCCGCAGCCCGACGTGTCGCGCACCGTCACTTCGAACGCCGGCACCGTGAATTGTCGTCCGTCGCGCGTCATGATGAAGGAGCCGTGCTCGCCGAGCGAGATTGCGCAGGCGCCGGCGCCCTTGCCGATGAAATATTGCGCGCAGGCGGCGGGGTCGTCGGTGCCGACCAGCGCATGGGTCTCGTCGATGCTCGGCATGAAGAAGTCGGTATAGGGCATCAGGGGGTCGACGAGTTTCAGCGTTTCGGCGCGCGCCTGGATCAGATCGACAGTGGTGATGCAGCCGGCCGCCTTGGCATCGCGCAGCAGCGCCACCGTCGGCTCGCCGTCCATCGCCAGCAGCGATCCGACGCCTCCGAGATGCAGCACCTTGCTGCCGCACGCCGCCTTCTGCGCTTCGGGTGAAATCTTCCAGCGTGCCGAGGCGCCGCGCGCATGCAGCACCGGGCGCGAGCCGTCCGGGCGGATCGGCAGGATGGTGGCGGAGGTCGGCACGCCGACCATCCGCTCCATCACCGAAATGTCGATGCCGACGCGCGTCATCGCCTGCAGGACCCAGTCGGCCTTCTCGTCGTCGCCGACGGCACCGACGGCGAGTGCCTTCAGGCCAAGGCGCGCGCAGGGCACCACGGTGCCGCCCGCGGTACCGGCCACCGTGAGCTTGATCTCGTCGATCAGCGCACGGCCGCCGCCTGCCGGGATCTCCGTGACGGGAACGCCGAGGATGTCGAGGATGTAGGTGCCGCAGACGCTGACGTCGTGGGGATGGGCCATCGGGTAAGTCTCGCAAATTGTGGGGCAGGTTTGTTAGGTCGAGGTCCTCGGGGTGCCATCGCTGTCGCGCAGGCCGTAGTGCCCCCAACGCTTCAGGATGCTGTCGATCTCCTCGTCGGGTAACAGGGGCGGCGTGCCGAGTTGCAGGCAGCCGTGGTACTGTTTGGCGAGCACCTCCGCCTCCACCGCGAGCCACAGCGCCTTGCGCAGATTCGGGCCGATGGCGATCAGGCCGTGATGCGCCAGCAGGCAGGCACGGCGATGCCGCAGGGCGGCAACCGCGGCTCGCGAGAGTTCCGCCGTGCCATACTGCGCATAAGGCGCGCACGGGATGTCGTTGCCGCCCGCCGCGGCGATCATGTAGTGAATTGCCGGGATCGGGCGATTCATGATCGCGATGACCGTGCAGAAGATCGGGTGCGCATGGACGACTGCGCCGACCTCTGGCTTTGCCTTCAGGATATCGAGGTGGAAGCGCCACTCCGTGGACGGCACGTTGCTGCCGGACGCAGTCCACGAGCCGTCCCATTTCATGGCGACGATATCCTCGGGGACCATCCGGTCGTAGGGGACGCCCGAAGGTGTCAGCAGCATGCCATCGTCCGTGCGAACGCTGATGTTGCCGGACGTCCCCTGATTGATGCCCTGCGCCGACATCTCGCGACAGGCGTCAATGACGGATTGGCGCATTTCGAGGTCGGTCTGGTGGGATGTCACCATGGTGAGCGTCTCCTCCCGCTGGATTTGTCGTGAGGCGTTTACCGCCCCATCGCAAAGAACTCGTCGTTTGGACGCATACTGGTAACGTTGGCCAGCCGGTTCGACATGCCGAAGAACGCCGAGATTGCGGCAATATCCCAAGCGTCCTCGTCGGTGAAGCCATGACCCTTCAGGGTCTCCAGATCGGCGTCGCCGACCTCGTGCGCACGCAGCGAGACTTTCATGGCAAAATCGAGCATCGCCTTCTGCCGATCGGTGATATCGGCCTTGCGGTAGTTGACCGCTACCTGATCGGCGATCAGCGGGTTCTTGGCACGGATGCGCAGAATGGCACCATGCGCGACCACGCAGTACTGGCACTGGTTGATGTTGCTGGTGGCCACCACGATCATTTCGCGTTCGGCCTTGCTGATTGGGCCGGGCTTGTCCATCAGCGCGTCGTGATAGGCGAAGAACGCGCGGAATTCCTCCGGTCGATGCGCCAGCGTCAGGAAGACGTTCGGCACAAAGCCGGACTTCTCCTGCACCGCGAGGATGCGGGTGCGGATGTCGTCCGGCATCTCCGAGATCTCTGGTACGGGGAAGCGGCTGATGGCTGGCTTGGTCATGTTCTCTGTGTCCTCTCAGGCGGTCGCGAGTGCGACCAGTCTTTCCTGGTATTCTTCGAAAGCGTCGCGTTGATCTGCAATGTGCGGCTCGGCACGGACAAGGCAAGTGTGCGCCGAACAGCCCTGACCGAACTGCGAGGTGCCGATATCGAACGTCAGCACGTTTGGATTGCCGGCTGCCTCGAGACCAATGCCGTCGCGTGGGGTGAACCAGGCGCCGGTGGGCAGCACCAGCACGCCCGGCCGCACGCTGTCGGTGACATCGGCGGTGGCGAGGCAGGCGCCGCGCGCGTTCCAGATGCGGATGGTCTGGCCATCGCTGATGCCGCGCGCGGCGGCGTCGTCGGGATGCAGCCGGGCCTGCTCGCGGCCGTTGCGTTTGGTGGATGCGCTGGCGATGCCGGTTTCGATCTGGCTGTGCAGACGGCCGGCAGGCTGATGCGAAATCATGTGCAGATCGGCCACGTCGCGGCCATTGCCGAGCCACTCCGCCGGCTCGACCCAGGCAGGATGCGCCGGGCAGTCGGCGTAGCCGAGACGGGCGAGGGTCTCGCTGCCAAGCACGATCCTGCCGCTCTCGGTGTTGAGCGCATGCGCGGCGGGATCGGCGCGGAAGTCCGCCAGAAAGGTGTGGTTGGCGCGCACCGGGCAACGCGCATAGCCGTCGCGCCAGAACGTGTCGAAGTCGGGCATCTCGAAGGCCAGCCGCTCGGCGGCATCGGTGCGGCTCTGGTCGTAGAGATGGCGCACCCAGCCCATTTCGTCGCGGCCTTCGTTGAAGCGGTCGGCAACGCCGAGCTTGGCGGCGATGCGGTCGAAAATCTCGAAGTCGGGCAGCGAGTCGCCGACCGGCTTGATGGCCTGCTTCATGGCGATAATGAAGTCGGAGCGCCTGTTGCCGGCAAGGTCGTTGCGTTCGATCGAGGTCGTCGCCGGCAGCACGATATCGGCGCGCTGGGCCGTGGCGGTGAACATCGGATCCTGCACGATGATGGTTTCCGGCCGCGTCCACGCTTCGGAAAGCCGGTTGAGATCCTGATGGTGATGGTACGGATTGCCGCCGGCCCAGTAGACCAGGCGCGTGTCCGGGTAGGTCCGGGTCTCGCCCTCATAGGTGAAGGTCGCGCCGGGATTGAGCAGCATGTCGCTGATGCGCGCCACCGGGATGAAGCTGTCGATCGGCCTTGTCAGCTGCGAGATGGCCGGTGACTTGCCGAGATTGAACGGCGAGCCGACGCCGCCCAGCGACCCGTAGCCATAGCCGATTCCGCCGCCGGGCAGCCCGATCTGCCCGATCACCGAGGCGAGGCCGAGCGCGGCCCAGAACGGCTGCTCGCCGTGATGCGCGCGCTGCAGGCTCCAGCTTACGGTGAGCATGCTGCGCGTATTGACGAGGCGCCGCGCCAGCTGGCGGATCGCTTCGGCATCGAGCCCGCAGATCTCCGCGGCCCATGCGGCATTCTTGCGGGTGCCGTCGGATGATCCGTCCAGATAGTTCAGCAGCTGGTCGGCGCCGCTGGTGCAGCGCGCGAGGAAGTCCTTCGCATGGCGGCCCGCGTGCAGGATCTCGCCGGCGAGGCCGAGCATCAAGGCCGTATCGGTGTTCGGGCGGATCGGCCACCATTCGGCGTCGACCCAGTCGGGCATGTCGTCTTTCAACGGCGAGACGTGGACGATGCGGACGCCGCGGTCGGCCAGTTTCCGGAGATAGCCCTCGAGCCGATGCGTGCCGATGCCGCCGGCTTCCGTCTGTGCTGTGCGCGGCGACAACGCGCCGAACACCACGAGTGTCTCGCTATGTTCGGCGATGGTGTCGAGCGTGTTAGCCTGGCCGTCGCAGGCCTCCGTACTTCCGAGCGTATGGCGCAGGATCACGGGGCCTGCGGCGATCGAGTAGGTATCGACGTGGCGGGTGAAGCCGCCGACCAGATTGAGCATGCGCTTGAGCAGCGAGGAGGCATGATGCAGGCGGCCGGAATTGGTCCAGCCGTAGGAGCCGGCGAAGATCGAGGCGTTGCCGTGCGTAGTCCTGACGCGGCGGATCTCATCCGCCACCAGCGTCGTCGCCTCGTCCCAGCTCACCGGGACGAATTTGTCGGTGCCGCGCTGGCGCCGGTCGCTATGTTCGCGCTTCTCGAGCCATCCCTTGCGCACCATCGGGCGCAGGATGCGCCGTTTCGGATTGGCCCATTCCGGCACTGAATGGATGATCGGCGAGGGGGCCGGATCGTGGGCGAACGGTTCGACGCCGACGATCCGTTCGTCCTGAACCAGCAGCGTGTAGGCGCCCCAGTGGCTGCAATGCTGGATGCGCTGGATCTCACTCATCGTCGGTGTCCTGCGTTGCAATCGGGAAGATGCGGATCACTGGGCATCTTCCATCGGCCGCTCGGCTTCGCGAAGGTCGTGGCGCATCTGCACAGCGAAATCAGGATAGGTCTCTGCGACTTCATCCAGTACGCGACCGCGCAGCAGGTTCAGCGTGGTGCGATCCGGCAGGACCGTCTGATCGGGCTGGTCGGCATGCAGGAAGCGGAATCCCGTCGCCTGCTTGATTTCGGCGAGGTCGTGGCCGGGATGAACGCTCTCGAGTTCGAAGCCGGGCCGCGACTTGTCGAACCGGAAGAGCCCCTTGCTCGTGAGGAGTGCAACGGGGCCGCCGGTCCGGAACACGCCGTCATCGCTGACCCCGGGCGCGCTGATGAAATCCACCTTCTCGACCATGACCCGCGGCGTGTGCTCCTCGCGGAACAGGATAACCCGGGGCACGACGTAATACAGATAGGCCGAGCCGAACGAGCCGGGCCATCTGACGCTCGATTGTGGATAGTCGCCGGCGCCGACCAGGTTGACGTTGCCCGCGCCGTCGATCTGTCCGCCGCCCAGAAAGAAGGCGTCGATGCGGCCCTGACCGGCGCAGTCGAACAGTTCGGCGGAACCATTGGTAAAGAAATTGTGCTCGACGGAACCGAGGATCGACAGCCGCGGGCCGCGGTCGCCTGCCGCTTCCTTCAACGCGCGCAGCAGCATGGCGCCCGCGGCAGGAATTGGCGAGGAGGCGCCGACGGCGACGTGGCGAACGCCGTCGAGCAGCCGCGCAATGGTGCAGATCAGCACTTCGCGGGGGAGAACGCGGACCATCAGGCGGGCTCCAGCTGAGCACTGTCCATATAGGCGAAAAAACCCTCGGCGGTTCGCGCCGCCTTGGCATAGCGCAGCAGCTCGGCGGTATCGGTGGCGTACTCGCCCCACAGGCCGTAGGGCCAAGCCCCTCGCGGCGCCAGGCTGATCGCCGTGACGTAGATGGCCGGCAGCACGCCTGCGGCGCTCATCTCGTTCGCCAGCAGGCTCTCCTCGACGATCCGTTCCACGGTGACCAGCACGGTCGCCGACGCATAGGCCATCGCCGCAAGCTCGCGGCGCCGGCCGATCCATACATTGCCGAACCGATCGGCCATGGGGGCGTGGAAGATCGCGACATCCGGGTGGATGGCGGGGATCAGGACGATCGGATCGCCGCCGCCCTCGGCGAGTGGATTGTCGATGACGCGCCAGTCCTCGCGATGGCGCAGCAAGTCGCTGCCGATCAGGCCGCGAAGCGGCATGAACGGGCTGCCTTTCTGCGCGGCCATCAGGCCCGCGTGGATGGCCGGGCAGGTGGCGTCTTTCAGGCGGACGGCACCTTCACGAACCGCGGCGTTGAAGCGCGGCGCGCCGCCGGCTTCGCCAAGCGACACCGCGCTGGTCTCGACGGTGCGAACCAGGCCCGCGCCGATCAACTGATCAACTTGAAGGCCGCCGGTGGGCACGCAGACCAGATCGAGATTGCCTGCGCCGTGCGCAATGATGGGACGCGTCATGGCCATTGAGACGCCGGCATAGTCGACCGGCAATGCGATCCGCATGCCAGGTTCGATATGCTTCGCCATGGCGCAAAGTTCGCTCGGCACGTTCAGCTCCCTGATCATATGTTCTATATGTTAGAACATGGTTCTGAACAAAAGTAGTCGCACGGCAACGAGGCTGTCAATCCGCTTGTGACAGAAGCACCTGTCGTTGTTGGGTTCGCGCACGCGCGCAGTCGCAGGCGCGTTCGCAAGAACCACAGCTGCGACTGCATCGCTTGACAAGATCGGGCGTGGCGCCAACAATATATGAAATAACGTTCTATAAAATAGAACACACAGGGAGGTTTGGAATGGGTGAGCCTGTGGCTCTGCGCTCCAGCGATGCAGCCGTTCGGACATCGCAGCACGTTCGCCCGCACGAGCGCGATGTAATCGGATCGAGCATCGCCGTCCGCGACGCGGTGAAGCGCTATGGCAACTTCTCTGCAGTCGACCAGATCAGCCTCGACATCGAACCCGGCGAATTCATCACGCTGCTCGGCCCCTCCGGCAGCGGCAAGACGACGCTGCTGAACCTTCTTGCCGGATTTCAACAGCTCGACCACGGCCAGATCCTCGTCGACGGCAAGCCGGTTCAGGACGTTCCCACGCACAAGCGCGGCTTCGGCATGGTTTTTCAAAGCTACGCGTTGTTCCCGAACATGACGGTGTCGCAGAACGTGGCTTTTCCGTTGCGCATGGCCGGCGTCGGTCGCTCGACGACGGACCGGCGGGTCGCCGAGACGCTGGAGATCATGCGGCTTTCCGAGCATGCGATGAAGTCGCCGTCGCAGATGTCGGGCGGGCAACAGCAGCGTGTCGCCATTGCGCGGGCCATTGTGATGCGGCCCAAGGTGGTGCTGATGGACGAGCCGCTGAGCGCGCTCGACCGCCGCTTGCGTGAATCGATCCAGATCGAGATACGCGATTTGCACCAGACCATCGGCAGCACGATTCTGTTTGTCACGCACGACCAGGGCGAGGCGCTGACGATGAGCGACCGCATCGCCGTAATGGACGCCGGCAAGATCGTGCAGATCGGCCGGCCGCTGGAAATCTACCGCCGCCCCACCAATCGTTTCGTCGCGTCGTTTGTCGGCGAGAGCAACCTGCTTGATGTCGAGGTGCTGCAGAAGCGCGGTACGACCATCACGGTGAAAAGCCGCGCGGGCTACGTGTTCAACGCGGAGAGCCGCGATACCATCGAGCAGAGCAAGGCGACCGTTCTCGTCCGTCCGGAGCGTATCGTGGTCTCCAATGAGGCGACCGCGAATTCAGCCCCAGTCACCGTGACATCGGCGATTTTTCTCGGCGAGATCCTGCGCATCCAGGCGCAGATGGCCGGCGGCGACGAACTGCTGATTCGGTGCACCGACACGGTGAGCCGGCCGCTGCCCGAGATCGGCGACCGCCTCCATGTCGGTTGGGGCGCTGAAGACTGTTGGGTCCTGTCATGAGCGCGGTCTCGCTCGACGCGGGAGCGAAACGCTCGGTGCGCCGGATGGCGACCGAGCGGTTGAAGAATCCAGCACTGCTGCTGATTCCGGCGGTGGCGTTCCTCTCCTTCATCTATCTGCTGCCGCTGATCGACCTCATTCGCATCAGTTTCAGCGGACCGACCTGGCTGGGTTATTTCCAGCGCGTCTTCGCGGTACCGCTCTACTGGGAGTCGCTCGTCCGGACGATGCAGATTTCCGTGACGGTTTCGTTCCTCTGCCTGCTGTTCGGCTATCCGACAGCGCTGCTGATTCACCGCAGCCGCGGTATCGTCCGCATCCTGGTGACGACGGCGATCGTGCTGCCTTACTTCATCGCGATCCTGATCCGCACCTACGCATGGATGGTCCTGCTCGGTCGCAACGGTCCGCTCAACAAGATGCTGGTCTCGCTGGGAATATTGAGTGAGCCGGCGCAGCTCCTGTTCAACCGCGGCACGGTGCTGCTGGGCATGACGGCGGTGCTGCTGCCGCTGATGGTGCTGAGCATCTATTCCAGCGTGGCGCGGCTCGATCAGGGCCTGACGCGGGCGGCACTGGCCAGCGGGGCAGGGCCGATCGCCGTGTTCTGGCGTGTGGTGTTGCCGTTGACCCTGCCGGGCATCGGCGCCGGCGTGTTGCTGGTATTCGTCGCCGCCATTGGATTCTTCATCACGCCGACGCTGCTCGGCGGCCCCGGCGACCAGATGTTCGCCATGCACATCACCCAGCAGGCGGACTCAGTCACTTCGGAAGGCTTCCTTCAGGCGCTTGGCGTCGTGCTGCTCGTCATTACGCTGGCGGTGGTGGCGGTTGCCGGCCGCTTCATGGGCCTCGAGTTCATCTGGGGCGGCCGCAAACTGGACGACACGCCGAAAATGGCCGGGCCCGCGACGAGCGTGGGCCGAAGCCGCCGCGGGATCGGCAGCATCGTCGCCGATCTCATCGGCTGGCCGCTCTTGCGGCTGTCCGGTCACCTGCCTGCGGGCTTCGGCAAGTGGACGGTGAGACTGATGGGTGGCGCCGTGGTCGCCGTCCTGATCCTGCCGATCATTGTCGTGATGATCATCTCCTTCAGCAGCGCCAGCTACCTGACGTTCCCGCCGCCGGGCTTCTCGCTGCGCTGGTACGAGCAGTTTTTTTCGGATTCGAACTGGATGCGGGCGTTCTGGACGTCGCTGATGGTGGCGACGGTGTCGGCCTGTCTCGCCGTCGCGCTGGGCACGTCGGCCGCCCTGGGCGTCGTTCGCAGCAACATCCGCGGAAAGTCGGCGATCATGCTGCTTCTGGTGAGTCCAATCATCGTCCCGCCCGTCGTGCTGGGCCTGTCGCTCTACAGCCTGTTCCTCCGTCTCGATCTGGTCGGCTCGGTGTTCGGTCTTGCCGCCGCGCACGCCATCGGCGGGCTACCGATCGTGGTGGTCATCCTGTCGGCGGCGCTGCAGGGCGTCGATCCCAAGCTCGAGCAGGCTGCGTCCGTTCACGGCGCGTCATCACTGACGGTGTTCCGGCTGGTAACGCTGCCGGCGATCGCGCCGGGCCTCGCTGCGGCGACGTTCTTCGCGTTCCTGCATTCGTTCGACGAACTGGTGTTGACGCTGTTCCTGTCGAGTGCGGAGCTCAAGACGCTTCCGCTGATGCTGTGGGGCGACATCAACTACCGTCTGAACCCTGTACTGGCCGTGGTGTCGACGCTCGAGGTTCTGCTGGTCGTTGGGGGACTGATCCTCGCGCGACCAGTGCTCGCAACGTCAAAGAAGACTGCATAAAATGGTTCATGTGGAGGATCAAGAATGTTGAAAATGAAGCATCTACGACTCTCGGCTTCCGTCCTGGCTTCGGCCGTCGTTCTCGCGATGGGGACCGCGGTGGCGACCGCGCAGAGCAACGTGGTCATCATGCAGGATCCCGGCGGCGGCTATGGCGACGCCCTGCGAAAGGTGATGTACGACCCCTTCGAAAAGGCGACCGGAATCAAGGTCGTCACGGTCCAGGAGGCGCGTAGCGGCCCGCGTATCAAGGCGCAGGGCGAGGCCGGAAAGGCACAATGGGATCTCACCTTCATCTTTGACCAGGAGACCAAGCTCCTCGGCGATTGCTGCCTGGCCGATATCGATTATTCGAAACTGTCCGAGCCCGCGCAAAAGACGCTTGCCGCCATGCCCGACAACCTGAAGCGCAAGAAGGGTGTCGCGCTGCAGGTGATCGGCGTCGGCCTGGTCTACAATAAGGACAAGTTCAAGGGCGCCAACGTGCCGGCGAGCTGGGCCGACTTCTGGGACGTGAAGAAGTTTCCGGGCCGCCGCTGCATGCCCGCGTGGCCGCGCTTCGTGTTCGAGGCGGCGCTGATGGCGGACGGGGTCGACAAGAGCCAGATCTATCCGATCGACATGGAGCGCGCGCTGAAGAAGATCAAGGAGATCAAGCCCTACATCGCCAAGTGGTGGACCACATCCGCGCAGCCACCGCAGCTTCTGCTCGACGGAGAGGCGGACATGTGCATGGCCTACACCGGCTCGATGAGCAAACTGGCTCTTGAAGGCGCTCCGATCGACCTGACGTTTGACCAGGGCTTCGTTTATTACGACTTTTTCTCGATCCCGAAGGGCGCGCCGAATTACGAGAATGCACTCAAGCTGCTGTCGTGGCGCCTCGACCCGGCACGGGCCGCGCAGCTCACCTCCACCTTCCCGGTCGCTCTACCGTCATCCGTTGTATTCGAAGCGGCAACGGACAAAAAGGTCTCGCGCTATTGGGCGAACAACCCGGATAATGTCGCAAAGGCAATCGAGTGGAGTCCGACGTACTGGGGCGCGCCGTCGCCTGCAGGAAATTCGACCAACGAGGAATACGGCCAGGAGAAGCTGAACGCGTTGCTTGCCCAATAGGCAGCCAGATATACTTGGCCGCCCGGCTTCGAACAGCCGGGCGGCCAAGGCTCTGAGCGAGCTCGATCATGCTATCCGGAAGGTCAATCATGTATCACTGGTCGTTGGATGGATAAGGCCTTTGTCAAGGGATTGCGTCTTCTCGAGACCCTCGCGATGAGCGAGCGGCCTCGCGGCATCACCGAGCTCGCGAACGAGCTGAATTTCACCAAAAGCAATGTCCATCGGCTGCTGATGACGCTGCAGTCGCAGGGCTATGTGCGGCAGATCCCGCCGTACAGCACCTACGAGCTCACGACCAAGATCTGGGCTCTCGGCAGCTATGTCATCCACCGGATGGACTTGATCAAGATCGCACGGCCGGTGATGGCAAAGCTGGTCCAGACGACAGGTGAAACGATTCACCTCTCGATCCTGGAAGATACCGACGTGGTCTATGTCGACAAGATCGAAAGCGAACATCACATCCGTGCTCACACCAGCGTCGGCATGCGGGCGCCCGCCTTCACGATGGCGACCGGCAAGGCGATGCTCGCCCATATGCCCGACGATTACCTTGAGCGGTTCAAGCCGCATTTCAGGCGCTATACCGACTCGACGCGCATGACGATCGAGGAGCTACGGGAGGACATCGCCATGGCGCGGTCGCAGGGCTATTCCTACGTGCTGCACGGCGAATGGCGGGAAGGCATCGCTGCCTGCGCCTGCGCGATCATCGGTCGATCCGGCGAACTGGTCGGCGCCATTGGCATGTCCGGACCCGACACCCGCGTCAAGCGCAAGCAGATCAGGGAGTATTCCGTTCACGTGATGGAAGCGGCGCGCGTGATCGGCGCCGCGCTCGGCTATTCCCGTTAGGTGCGTCTGCGGCAAGCGGAAGGGATGATCTCTTCCTGAAAAGAGCCGAATGACCCCCGATGCGCGCGGACTCGTTGCGCTGCTTCAGCGTGTCACTGGACCTGTCCTCCAAGTTTGCAGCCTGGCACGCTGACGAAAGCCGGGCAAGCGCCGTCGGATCGCCGGCGCATGCCGGCAGCTTAAAGGCAAAATTTCAAATCGCTTTCGCGGACTTCAGCCCCGCTAACTTTCGAGCGTGAATTGTTTGATGTTGCGCGAAATCGCCGGATCGATTGCCGAAATTCGCGCTCCTGAAAACCCAATGATCAAGTCTTGTACATCACAAGCGGGTGCGTGCGATTGTACCAGCGACGGCTTGCATCGTGATACCCACGACCCAGCCGAGCATCATCAGTATTGTCACGGATATGTGGGGGGCTTCTCGAAATGCAATGACATACATGGACGAAAACGCTGCCAGCGTCGCTAGAAATGTGCCGACCGCACTGAGAAATTCGGCAGAGTCGACCGTTTCTTTCTCTGCGGCTTCTAGGGGCTCAATGTTGGGTTGGTGGAAAGAACGCGGCGGAGTGTCGATACCCAGGTAAAACGCGATTGCGCCAACCACCATCATGATCAAAATGAAGCCCTGAGAAGTTAACGCCGCGATACTCGAGCCGACGTGAACGGCCACGAGCAATCCGCACGTTGCCCCTGCCAAAGACAGCCCCGTGCGTTCCAGGATGTGAGCCGCGCGTCGAATACGGGTTCGCATCAGCGGGTCCTTTGATTGCGGGAAACCTATTCAAGAGACAGTCGGAAAATCGATAGCAATCCACCAATGCGCGGTCTCGCAAATACTTCTGCTGCTCCGCGCGGCAACGAAGGAAACGTCAATGTTGCGGAATCTGGCCGTGACCAAATGATCCATGTCAAATCACACGAGAAAGCGCCCACGCTTCGAGACGACATTCCAGTTCCTTGCGAGCGCGATCACTCGTCCGTTGGGCGTCACCCCACGTCAAGTGACATTCCCCAGGCGCGATCGTCCAGTCGTGTCAAAAAGAGCCGGTATCGAAATGGCTGCGTTGACCATAAGGCGACTATTCCATTTGTCAAAAAAATGACTACCGGCATGCCCTGGCCGCTTGACCTGCATCAAATCGGGTCCCCTGGCCGTCCGGTACCTTCCTCCAAACTGGCTGGCCCGGGGAGGACGACATGCGAACGCATCAAATTATGACCCGCAAGGTGACGACGGTCGAAGCGGATACCCCCGTGATCGACGCTGCAAATCTCATGTTGCAGCATCACATCAGTGGACTGCCTGTAGTCGACAGGGCGGGCAAGCTGATCGGAATTGTTTCGGAGGGCGATTTCATTCGTCGCAGCGAGATCGGCACGCAAAGAAAGCGCGGTCGTTGGCTGAAGTTTCTCCTGGGGCCGGGTCAGAGCGCGTCCGAATTCGTTCACGAGCATGGTCGCAAAGTCGAGGAGATCATGACGGCACATCCCCGCACCGTGACGGAAGATGCGCCGCTCGAGGAAGCGGTCCAGTTGATGGAACGGCACAACGTGAAGCGCCTGCCCGTCATGCGAGGCGATGTGCTGGTTGGCATCTTGACGCGCACCGACCTGCTGCGCGCGGTCGCAAGCCTGTCGCGGGACGTGCCGGATCCGACAGCCGACGATGACCATATTCGCCAGCGCGTAATTGCGGCCATCGAGAAGAGCGAGTGGGCGCCGCTGCAACTCGGCGTGATCGTCCGCGATGGTATCGTGCATTTGAGCGGCATCATCACCGACGAACATTTCCGCCAGGCGATCGTCGTCGCGGCGGAAAATGTCTCGGGCGTCCGTCTGGTTCACGATCATCTTTCCTGGTTCGATGCGATGTCCGGAATCGCGTTCAAGTCGCCGGAAGACGAGGAATGGTCCAAGGCCGGGTGATGCGTCAGCGGTGGCTTTTCAAGCTATTTGGCGCAGCTGGTCGTTTGCGTAGACTGACATGAAGGTGAAGAGTCCGCACGATGCGTAGACGGCGGCTACAGAGAGGCAACGATGTCTTATGCAACGCTGATGGCGTACGTCAATGTGGATCGCGTGTCGATTCCGCTCGTTCACGTCGCCGCAGGTTTGGCCGACAAATTCGCAGCAAGGCTGGTTGGACTGTCAGCCATAGCGGTCATTCCGCCGTTCGTCGCCGAAGGCGTGGTCATCTCCGACAATGCAACTGAGTTCGATATTGCGCAGATGAGGGCGAAGCTCGCCGATGCGGAACACAAGTTTCGCGCCGCTGCGGGCGCGGGGCATTTGGTCGACTGGCGCTCGGCCGTTGATTTTCCTACCGATACCTTGATCAGTGAAGCGCGTTGCGCGGATCTGATCGTGATCGGACAGAACCGCCCGTCGGGAGATCTCTACAGGGTAATCGATAACGGTGCGGCGATCCTCGGCATGGGACGGCCGACCTTGATGGTCCCCGAAGCCCTGAATTCCTTGCCGGCCAGTTTCATTCTGGTGGGCTGGAAGAACACGCGCGAAGCGCGGCGTGCAATCCAGGATGCGCTCCCGTTCCTGCGCCAAGCCGAGCGTGTGATGATCGTGGAGATATGTGAAGACGATCGAAAATCCGCTGCGCGTGACCAGCTCGACGACGTGATGCGCTATCTGTCGCGGCACAGGATCGCCTCCGAGGTGCGGGTCGAAGCCAAGCTGCTGGGGTCCGGTGCGGATCGCCTCATCCAGCTTGCGCAGGAGGAGGGAGCCGATCTGCTGGTCACCGGCGCTTACGGCCACAGCCGGCTCAATGAGTGGATTTTCGGCGGCATTACCCGCGATCTGCTGATGACAAGCCCGATCTGCTGTCTCATGTCGCATTGAGACTCTTACGGCCAGCGCCAGCCTGTTCGGTCCGCCGCCGCGGGCGAACCGGTGTGTCCAAATTCCGCGGGCGGCATGCTCGATATCCGGTCGCCTATTGACCCGCGGCATCCCTGCGAAGCGACGGTGCTCGGGCGTACTCCGCTCTGAAGCTGCGATGCAGCTTCATTGCGCGGCGTCGGCCACCGGTGCGGTCTTCGCTTCCAGTGCCTCCGCGACCGCATCGTCAACCCGTTCCAGCCAGACGAACTGCAGCCGGTTGCGGGCGCCCAGTGGAATGTCATCGAAGTCGCGCCGGTTGCGGGCGGGCAGCATGACGCGGGTCAGGCCTGCGGCGGCGGCAGCCACGACCTTTTCCTTGATGCCGCCGACCGGCAACACCAGCCCGCGCAACGATATCTCGCCGGTCATGGCGGTGTCGCTCCGGACCGTGCGGTCCGTCAGCAGGGAGGTCAGCGCCGTGAACATGGCGACACCCGCGCTGGGGCCGTCCTTTGGCGTGGCGCCGGCGGGCACATGGACGTGGATGTCGCTCTTCTCGAAGATCGAGGGATCGATCCCAAGCTGCGCGGCGCGGCTCTTCACCAGCGTCAAGGCGGCCTGTGCGCTTTCGCGCATCACCTCGCCCAGCTGTCCGGTCAGGATCAGGATGCCTTTCCCAGGGGTGCGCGTGGCTTCGATAAACAGAATGTCGCCGCCGACTGGCGTCCAGGCCAATCCGGTCGCGACGCCAGGTACGCTGGTGCGCATGGCGATTTCGCTTTCGAAGCGGGGCTGGCCCAGGACTGCGGTCACATCCTTGGCAGTCAAGACAACCCGGCTTGTGCTGCCGTCGGCAATTTGCACCGCGACGTTGCGGAAAGCCTTGCCGATCTCCCGCTCCAGGTTCCGGACGCCCGCTTCCCTGGTGTAGGCTTTGATGATGAGCCGCAGAGCATCGGCTTCGATCTCGGCCTGCTCCGGCTTGAGGCCGTTGGCTTCCAACTGCCGGCGAACCAGATAGCGCTGACCGATCTCCAGCTTTTCCTCTTCGGTGTAGCCCGCCAGGCTGATGATCTCCATGCGGTCCAGCAGCGGTCCCGGGATGGAATCGAGCATGTTCGCGGTGGCCACGAAGACGACGCGCGAGAGATCGAATGGCACGCCGAGATAGCTGTCCCGGAACGTTGCGTTCTGCTCGGGATCAAGGACCTCGAGCATTGCCGCTGAAGGGTCGCCCTGAATGCCGCGCCCCATCTTGTCGATCTCGTCGAGCATCATCACGCAATTGCGGGAGCCGGCCTTCTTGATCGCCTGAATGATGTTGCCGGGCAGCGCACCGATATAGGTGCGCCGGTGGCCGCGAATTTCCGCCTCGTCATGCACGCCGCCCAGGCTGACCCGCACGAACGGCCGCGCCATGGCGCGGGCGATCGACTGTCCAAGCGACGTCTTGCCGACACCGGGCGGGCCGACGAAGCACAGGATCGGCGCCTTGCCCTGCGGGGCCAGTTTGCGGACCGCGAGATACTCGATGATCCGGCCCTTTATCTTCTCCAGACCGTAGTGATCCTCATCGAGGATTCTCCGCGCTTCGGCGATGTCGATGGGCTTTTCCTCCGGCAGGCTCCATGGCAGTTCGATCAGCCAGTCGAGATAGCTGCGGACCATGCCCGCCTCGGCGGCAGCCTCCGGCATCCGCTCATAGCGGCGGACCTCTTTTCGCGCCTGCGCCTCGGCCTCGGCCGGCATTCCGGCCTTCGCGATCGCCTCATTCAGCTCGGCGACTTCCTGGGTCTTGCCGTCGCCTTCTCCCAACTGGCGCTGGATGGTGGCCATCTGCTCCCGCAGGATCGCCTCGCGCTGTCGCTCGTCGAATGTCGCCTTGGTCTTCTGGCCAATCTCGTTGGTAAGGCGCAGTACCTCGATGCGTTCGGCCAAGTGACGGGACACCTTGTCCATGCGGAGCGCAAGGTCGATCGTTTCCAGGATCTCCTGCTTCTCCTGCGGCTTGATGTCCAGATAGGATGCCGCAAGGTCGGCCAGGGTGGATGGCGAGGTTGTGCCTTGCAGAACCGCCAGCAATTCCTGAGGCGCCTGCGGCAGCAACTGCACTGCTTCGATGGCCTGGCGCTGCAGATTCAGGAACCGGGCCTCGATCTCCGGGGAGGTGGCGGTGGGCTCGGGAATTTGAAAGACGCGGGCGGCAAGGATGGGAGTTCCGGGAAGGAAATCCAGAACCCGGAAACGCTGCACGCCTTGGCAGATGATGTGATGGTTGTCGTCGGGGGCGGTGATGTAGCGGACGATATTGGCCACGGCGCCGATCCGGTAGAGATCGTTGGGCGCCGGGTCGCCTTGATCGGGATCGCGTTGGAGCAGCAGGCCGATCGGCCTTTGCTCGCGCACGGCCTGCTGTGCCGCGGCAATCGACTTGGGACGCCCAATGGTGATCGGAATGACCACGCCCGGAAACAGCACGGTATTGCGGACCGGCACGATAATCAACGCGTCGTCCGGTACTGACGTCGATTGATTGGATGGGCCAGAAGAGGGCGTCGACGTGGTTGCTTCGGTATCCGACATGGATGATCTCCTCAACTGGACTTGGCGAGGCGCAGGCCGATGCAGCCATTGCTGGCGAAGCGGCTGATGGTGTAACGACCGGACGGCAGCGCGATGCGGCGCTCGAACCGCCCCTGCGGCAATTCAAGACGAAGGATCCGTGCGCTACGAAGTTCCGCGGGCAGCACGCGGCGTCCGCTGACGATGAGTATTCCTGCATCGATGACCGCCTCGACCTCGGCGGGATCGACGCCGGGCAAAGCAATCAGAATAAGCACCTCGTGGTCGGTCTCCAGCACGTCGATCGGCGGCTCCCAGCTCGGCTCGCGTGTGCCGCTCCATGGCTGCAAGTGCAGGAATTGCTGCTGCAAGCGTTCGGCGCGGGCAAGTGTTGCGATGGCGTCAGATAGCATCCAGTTGATGGGATCTTTGTTCGACATCCAGTCTCTCCGGTCGCAACAATCTCAGGCTGCTGCCAAGCAAGCGTTATTTTAAACCACTGTATGCTCGCGATCATATATCGAAATGATATGCATCAAGCGATCCTGTTCGCAATGCGGAGCATTCTTCGAGATTGAAAAAGGCATACGCAGCCCCGCGGGTCGGAATCTCCGGCGATATTGACCCAGATCAAGGGACGGTACCATCCGGCATCTATGGTCCAGGCGCAGTGCGCAGGAGGAAATATGTTTCATCATATCCTCGTTCCTACCGATGGATCGCCGCTATCGACTGTCGCCGTCGAAAAGGCGATCGAGTTTGCCGGAGATGCCGGCGCCAAGGTAACCGTGCTGACAGCGATCAGTCCATTTCGCGCATTTTCGGTCGATGCAGACCAGGTTTCGGATACCCGCGCCGAGTACGAGCGGCGGGCGTACATGCACGCCGCGGAAATCCTGTCCGATGCTCAAAGGAAGGCAAAGGCACGTGGCGTTTCATGCGATGTCATTCAGCTCGAAAGCGAAGCTCCCTACGACGCCATCATCAAGTCAGCGGACAAAGGCGGCTGCGATCTGATCGCGATGGCATCTCACGGTCGAAGCGGGATTGCGGCGGTGGTGCTCGGCAGCGAGACGCTGAAGGTCCTGACCCATTCGAAAATCCCGGTCCTTGTCTATCGGTGACGCGGGGGGCGCGCGTGATCCAGCAGCTTCATGCAGGGTCGGCGCTGGTGCAATTCTCCGAAGGCTTCATGAGGACGCCGGCCCGGATAGCCGCAAATTGTACCAAATTCCGCGAGGATCGCCGTGGTTGAAGATCAGATCTGGTCGCCCTCCGTCATTACACCGGTCGCCAGTCGGAATCTGAGGCTGTTTGCCCTCAACGGCACAGAAAGTCTCGGGCAGGGAATCAGCGATCTGCTTGGGTGTCATCTCAGCAAACACGAAGAGCGCGAATTCGAGGACGGCGAGCACAAGGCCAGACCCCTCGATGTCGTCGCCGGTGCGGATGTGTATGTCATCCACAGCCTTCATGGCGGACGTGAGCAGAGCGCCAATGACAAGCTCTGTCGTCTATTGTTTTTCATCGCAGCGCTGAAAGATGCGGGCGCCGCACGCGTTACGGCGGTCGCTCCCTATCTGTGTTACTCGCGCAAGGATCGCCGGACCAAGGCGAACGACCCGGTCACCACCCGCTATGTCGCTACGCTTTTCGAGGCGGTCGGCTGCGATACCGTTGTCACGCTGGAGGTGCATAACGAGTCGGCCTTTGAGAACGCCTTCCGCCGCCGGGCCGTCGCGCTGACTGCGGCGCCGTTGCTGATTGACGCGATCATAGCAGCTGCTGCCAGCGGGCCGCTATGCGTGATCTCTCCTGACCTTGGAGGTGGAAAACGGGCGGATCTGTTGCGGGAAGGCCTCGAGCGGGTTCTGGGTCGCCCGGTCGGAAAGGCGTTCGCTGAAAAACATCGCAGCGCGGGCGTGGTCTCGGGCGATCTGTTCGTCGGCGATGTGGCCGGCGCCACCTGCGTCATCGTCGATGATCTCATCAGCACGGGGGGGACGCTGGTGCGGGCGGCACGCGCAGCGCGCATCCGCGGCGCGGGCCGCATTCTGGCCTGCGTGGCCCACGGCCTGTTCATGCCCG
>LNAP01001196.1_pt1 | contig 29957 bp, 21 predicted proteins | sample 602601 | NCBI WGS metagenome assembly LNAP01 (sample SAMN02440304, study PRJNA202911) | soil metagenome | biome: Subtropical and temperate rainforests or woodlands; isolation source: soil samples (1 kg each in a 20% v/v slurry with milli Q water) were... ... | reverse complement strand
ATCGAAGATCCGCGCCGCCGGGTTGCTGGTGGCTTTCTTGTTTTGCGGGTGCAGCGGGTTGATGCCGATCGGCGTCTCGAACGGCTCGTAGTGCTCGGGAAATGGGCCTTCGTTCATCTTGTCGACGGCGAAGAACCGCGCGATGCCTTCGGGGTTCATGATGAACGGATTCATCCCGGCTTCCGGCGGCGAGTCGGCCTTGAAGTCCGGCACATCGGTGCCGCCCCAGGCTTTACCGTTCCACCACACCAGGCGCTTTTTCTCGTCCCACGGTTTGCCTTGCGGGTCGGCGGAAGCGCGGTTGTAGAGAATCCGTCGGTTGGCCGGCCAGGACCAGGCCCAGCCCTGATGTTGGTGCATGCCGTAGGGGTCGCTGTTGTCGCGCCGGGCCATCTGATTGCCCGCCTCGGTCCAGCTGCCGCAGAAAATCCAGCAGCCGCACGCCGTGCTGCCGTCGTCCTTGAGCTGGCCAAACCCGGCCAGTTGCGCATTCGCCTTGATCGTCGCGCCCGTGGCGTCGGTGTAGTCGGTGACGGCCGTGCCGTTGATTTCTCGCGCCAGTTCTTCCGGCGAGGGTTCGTCGGCGATCTTGTACGGCCACGACAGTTTGAGGATCGGGTCGGGATAAGCCCCGCCCTTGGCTTGATAGCGCTGGCGCAGCCGCAGGAACAGTTCGCTCATGATCTGCACGTCGGTGCGCGCCTCGCCCGGGCCATCGGCGCCTTTCCAGTGCCATTGCAGCCAGCGGCTGCTGTTGACCAGCGAGCCGTCCTCCTCGGCGAAACAGGTGGTGGGCAGGCGAATCACTTCGGTCTGGATACCGGCGGTTTCCACATCGTTGTACGGCCCGACATTGCGCCAGAACTCCGAGGTTTCAGTGGACAGCGGGTCCATCACCACCAGCCATTTGAGCTTGGCCAGGGCCGCCATGACGCGATTCTTGTCAGGCAGCGCCGCGATGGGGTTGAACCCCTGGCACATATAGCCGTTGACCTTGCCCTGGCCCATCAGGTCGAACACTTTGAGGATGTCGTAGTTGGGAATGTCCAGTTTCGGCAAATAGTCGTAAGCCCAGTTGTTCTCCAGCGTGGCGTTGTCGCGGTACCAGGCCTTCATCAGGCTGACGTGGAATTTGCTGTAGTTCTGCCAGTAGGACAGCTGCCCCGGACGCAACGGCATTTGCGTGCGCTTGGTGATGTAGGCGGTGTAATCCTGCTCGGCGTCGTTCGGCAGGGTCAGGTAGCCCGGCAGTGCGTTGGACAGTAAGCCGAGGTCGGTCAAGCCCTGGATGTTGGAGTGCCCGCGCAAGGCATTGACGCCCCCGCCCGGCATGCCGACGTTGCCTAACAGCAGTTGCACCATCGCCGCGCTGCGGATGATTTGCGAGCCGATCGAGTGCTGGGTCCAGCCCAGCGCGTAGAGAATCGTCATGGTCTTGCCCGGTTGCGAGCAGGTGGCGATTTCTTCCCAGATCTTCTGCATGGCATCAACCGGCATACCGCAAATCTGGCTCGCCAGTTCGATGTTGTAGCGGCTGTAATGCTGCTTCATCAGCTGATACACGCAGTGCGGGTCTTGCAGGCTCGGGTCGGTTTTGACGAAACCGTCCTGGCCCAATTCGTACCCCCAGCCGGATTTGTCGGTATACACACGTTTGGCCGCGTCGTAACCGCTGAAGATGCCGTCCTCGAAGCCGTACCCCGCTTTGACGATAAACGACACGTCGGTGTAGTTGCGCACGTATTCGTGCTGGATTTTGTCCTCGTTCAGCAGGTAATTGATCAACCCGCCCATGAACGCGATGTCGGTGCCGGTGCGAATCGGCGCGTAATAGTCGGCCACCGAAGCGGTCCGGGTAAAACGCGGATCGACCACGATCAAGCGCGCCTTGTTGTGCGCCTTGGCTTCGGTCACCCATTTGAAACCGCACGGGTGCGCTTCTGCTGCGTTGCCGCCCATCACCAGGATCAGATTCGCGTTGGCGATATCGGTCCAGTGATTGGTCGTACGTCGGGGCAAGACTTGCCACCGTCGGGCCGTGTCAGACACGCGCCTGGTTATCAAACCCCAGCATGCCGAGACTGCGAATGACCTTGTGGGTGATATAACCCGCTTCGTTGGACGCCGCCGAGGCTGCGAGAAAACCGGTAGTCAGCCAGCGGTTCACCGTTTGGCCTTTGTCGTTCTTCTCGATGAAGTTGGCGTCGCGGTCGGCCTTCATCAGGTCGGCAACGCGATCCAGTGCCTCATCCCAGGAGATGCGCGTCCACTCGGTGCTGCCGGGTTTGCGCACCTGCGGATATTGCAGGCGCCCGGGGCTGTGAATGAAGTCCAGCAGGCCGGCGCCTTTGGGGCACAGGGTGCCGCGGTTGACCGGGTGGTCTGCGTCGCCTTCGATGTGGATGATGCTTTGCGCAACGTTTTTGGCGTTATCGCCCTGGCTGTACATGATCAACCCGCAGCCGACCGAGCAATACGGGCAGGTGTTGCGGGTTTCATGGGTGTGGGCGAGTTTGAAATGGCGTACCTGCTCGGCGAAGGCAGGCGTGGGCAGCATGCCCAGCGCGCCGAGGCTCGAGCCCGCAAGGCCGATACCGGCGACCTTGAAGAACTGACGACGGTTGAGGTCCATCGTGCACTCCTGATCAGGTGGAGACCCGGTACTTTTGCCGGGTTTTTCTGGACGATCACGGTGCCGGCAGCGTGGCTACCGACACTTTGAACTCTAGACAATGGGAGAACTGACTGCCTGAAAACCGACCATCGGGCAGTGCCCAAATGCCAGCCATCACGCATAACCCTGTGGGAGCGAGCCTGCTCGCGATAGCGGTGGGTCAGTTTGCATAGATGTTGAATGAGCTGACGCCATCGCGAGCAGGCTCGCTCCCACAGGGGTTTGTGTTGTTTGGGCGATTACCGTCTCGCTCCCACAGGGGCTTGGCGTTTATCATGGCGCCACGTTCAACCCCGCTTTTTATGAGACTGAGCATGACCTTCGATTTTGATCAGGTGTTCGACCGCCACAACACCGGCAGTACCAAGTGGAGCCGCTACCCGGCCGACGTGTTGCCGATGTGGGTCGCCGACATGGATTTCGCCGCGCCGCCGGTCATCCTTGAGGCCCTGCGTAAACGCCTGGAACACCCGATGGTCGGCTACAGCGTGCCTCAGGACGATTTGCGCGCTGCCATCGTCGCCGACCTCTGGAACAAATACGCCTGGCGCGTCTTGCCGGAGGAACTGATCTTCCTGCCGGGTGTGGAGTCGGGTTTCAACATGGCCCTGAAGGCGCTGATCGAGCCGCAACAAAACGTCGTGGTCCAGGTGCCGAACTACCCGCCGCTGCGTCATGCGCCAGGTCATTGGGGCTTGAACAAGGTTGAACTGGAATTCGACGCGCTGGCCGATGGCACGTACAACACGCCGCTTGCGGCCTTGAGCCAGGCACTGACCGGCGGCGGCGCGCTGCTGCTGAGCAACCCGCATAATCCGCTGGGCAAGGTTTTCCCGCGGGAAGAACTGCAAGCGCTGGCGGACATTTGCCTGGAACACAACGCGTGGATCATCTCCGACGAAATCCACGCCGAGTTGTGCTTCGACGGGCGCGTGCACATTCCCACGGCATCGCTCAGCCCGCAGATCGCCCAGCGCACCATCACCTTGATGTCGGCGAGCAAGGCTTACAACATTGCCGGTCTTAAAACCTCCTTCATGATTATTCAAGACTCGGCGGTGCGTGCGCGGGTCAATCATGCCCGTTGCGGCATGGTCGACAGCGTCAACCCGCTGGGAATGGAAGCCACTCGCGTTGCCTACAGCGAAGGCGGCCCGTGGCTGGCCGGGTTGACGGCGTACCTGCAAGACAATCGGGATTACCTGGTGGAAGCGGTTCGCACGCGCTTGCCGGGCGTGACGATGAACATCCCGCAGGGGACGTATCTGGCATGGCTCGATTGCTCCGCCCTGGGGCTGGACAATCCGCAGCAGTTCTTCCTCGACCAGGCCAAGGTCGGCCTCAGCCCCGGCCTGGATTTCGGCGACAACAACCGCCAGTTCGTGCGCCTGAACTTCGGCTGCCCACGGGCATTGCTCGAAGAAGGCTTGGCACGCATGGCGCGTAGTTTGCTCAACCTCAAGGCCTGACAACACGACAAATCCCCCTGTAGGAGCGAAGCTTGCTCGCGAAGGCGGTGTGCCAGTTGACACATGTATGACTGACACACCGCCTTCGCGAGCAAGCTTCGCTCCTACAAGGGATTTGCCAGGATTCGGGGTTTTGTGCACCCACCTGAATCCAACCGAACTCAAGGCAAAACACCAGGGTCAACCCTTTGAATCCTGTGCCCCGAGATCGGAGATTTGCCATGACTGACTACCCAAGACCACCCTTCCCCAAACAAGGCCAGCCTGTCCCAGGCTCCCAAAAGAAAATGGACCCGTATCCAGACTGCGGCGAAAAAAGCTACAAAGGCTCGGGCCGGCTGGATGGCAAGATCGCCCTGATCACCGGGGCCGACAGCGGCATCGGCCGTGCGGTCGCCATCGCCTTCGCCCGTGAAGGCGCCGATGTCGCGATTGCCTACCTCAATGAACATGAAGACGCGCAGGAAACCGCACGTTGGGTCGAACAGGCCGGACGTCAATGCGTGCTGCTGCCCGGCGACATCGCGCAGAAAGCGCAATGCCAGGCCCTGGTGGACAAGACAGTCGAACGCTTCGGGCGGATCGACATTCTGGTCAACAACGCGGCCTTCCAGATGACGCACGAACACTTCGAAGACATCCCGGACGAAGAATGGGTGATGACCTTCGACGTCAACATCACCGCCATGTTCCGGATCTGCCAGGCCGCGCTCAAGCACATGAAGGCCGGCAGTTCGATCATCAACACCAGTTCGGTCAACTCGGACATGCCCAAGCCCACCCTCCTGGCCTACGCCACGACCAAGGGTGCCATCGCCAACTTCACCGGTGGCCTGGCGCAGATGCTCGGGCCGAAAAACATTCGGGTGAACAGCGTGGCGCCGGGGCCGATCTGGACACCGCTGATCGTCTCGACCATGCCCGATGAAGAGGTGCAGAACTTCGGCGCGCACACCCCGCTGGGCCGGCCGGGCCAACCGGTGGAAGTGGCGCCGATTTACGTGCTGCTGGCGTCGGACGAGGCCAGCTACATCACCGGCCAGCGCTACGGCGTGACCGGCGGTAAACCGATGTTGTGACCGCCCGCTGTAATAGCAGCAGCCTTGTGGCAAGGGGCTTGCCCCCCCCCTCGCCACAAGCTGCGCCAACGGCTACACGTCATTCCGCGAAGTCGCGAAAAAATGAACCCCTGACAAATCTCTCCCCTCAATACGTTTAGGCCCCCATCACGGGCCGTTCGAGGAGGTCGTCATGTCCGCACCTATCGTCAAACTGTTCACCCAGCCCAATTTCGCCTGGACGGATATTCGCCGGGAGGAGGAAGCACATCCGCGCCATTACCTCGCGCATTTGCTGCTGCTCGCCTTGATCCCCGCCGTCTGCCTGTTCATCGGCACCACCTATGTCGGCTGGAGCCTGGCCGAGAACGAAACCGTCAAACTCAGTACTCAAAGTGCGTTGCAACTTTGCGTGCTGCTGTACGTCACCATCATCGCCGGCGTGGCGTTGATGGGGGGATTCATCCGCTGGATGTCGCGCACCTTCGACGCGCGTCCGACCATCAATCAATGCATCGGTTTTGCGGCGTATACCGCGACGCCGTTTTTCCTGGCAGGGATTGCCGGGCTGTACCCGAGTCGCTGGCTGGCAATCATTGTGTTGATGGCTGCTTCGGCTTATTCGACGTTTTTGCTGTTCGTCGGCTTGCCGACGTTCATGCACGAGCGCAAGGAACAAGGCCTGCTGAATGCGGCGTGCGTCTGGGGCGTCGGGCTCCTGGTATTGGTGACTATTCTGGTAGAGATGATTCTGCTGTGGTTCAACGTGCTGACGCCTGAATACCTGCGCGCCACGGTCGGTTGATCCGCAGAGGCCAACAAACGCGGTCCACCCCCAACGAGAACCGAGCATGAGTTTCATTTTATGGGTGGCCGTGTTGGGTGCTGTACTCCTGACGCTGGCGCTGACCTCGTCCTACCTGCGATGGATGCCAGTGACCACGTCGGCGGTGTGCCTGGTGCTGGGCGCCGCCATCGGCCCGGCCGGGTTCGGGCTGTTGAAACTGGACACCGCTGACGCTTCGATCTGGATGGAGCACCTGACGGAAGTCGCGGTGCTCTTTTCGCTGTTTGTCTGCGGCCTGAAATTGCGCTCGCCGCTCAAGCATAAAAACTGGCGGATTGCGGTCGGCCTGGCCGGCCCGGTGATGCTGCTGACCATTGTCGGCGTCTGCTTGTTGCTGCATTACGCATTGCAATTGTCATGGGGCGCGTCAGTGCTGATCGGCTCGATCCTGGCCCCCACCGATCCGGTGCTCGCCGCGCTGGTCCAGGTCAACGACGCGCGGGATGACGACAGCGTGCGCTTCGGCCTCTCCGGTGAGGCCGGGCTCAATGACGGGATCGCGTTTCCGTTCGTGATCCTTGGCCTGCTCCTGCTGCAACACGAGGGTAACCCCGGCTGGTTGGGCGACTGGGTGCTGCGCAGTCTGATCTGGGCGGTTCCGGCCGGTTTTCTGACGGGGTACTGGATGGGACGCGGCATCGGGCGCCTGACCTTGGCGCTGCGGATCAAGAACGATGACAGCACGCTGTCTCCGAACGATTACCTGGCCCTTGCTTTGATTGCCCTGGCGTATGTCGGGGCCGAGTCTATCCACGCCTATGGGTTTCTGTCGGTGTTCGCCGCCGGCCTCGGATTGCGCCAGGAAGAAGTCAGCTCCACGGGCAACGACGAAACCCCTGCCGAGCATCTGGTCCAGCCGGTGGTCGGTCACCAGAACGTCGAACCACAACACGCGGTGCATGGCGATACCGACAACCTTGAAGACACCCAGGTCGCCGCGGGCATCATGATGGGTGACATGCTCGCCTTTGGCAGCCTCGTGGAGCGGGCCATGGAAGTGTTTCTGGTGACACTGCTCGGCGTCGTGCTGATCGCTCACTGGGACTGGCGCGCCCTGCTGGTCGGCGGGGTGTTGTTTTTTCTGGTTCGCCCTTTGAGTGTCGCCGTGATGCCGTGGGGCCGATTGCTCGATTGGCGCCAGCGAATGTTGATCGGCTGGTTTGGCATCCGTGGCATCGGCAGCCTGTATTACTTGTTCTACGCCTTGAATCACGGGCTGGGTCAGTCGGTGTCGACGCTGTGCATGGACCTGACGTTGTCCGTGGTCGCGTTGAGCATTTTGATCCACGGCATCAGCACGCAACCCACCCTCGCCCGCTATGAACGGCGCAAGAAACAAATTATTTGATTTTTACCTGCGTGTTTACAGGTTGAATCAAACGAATTTTCGCCTCAAAGAATTTGAAATCCCTGTGCAACTCGACAGTCACAACCTTAATTCCGCCTGTTTTCTTTTATACGGCGGAACCCGACAGGTTCGGTTCCACTGTGGCAACGATGCCTATTAAAAGGGACCTCGAAAAAAGTAAGGTGCCGGTCATGGTTCACTATTCAACTCCCGATCAAATCAAAGCCTGCCGGGCGTTTGCCCTGGAATGCAATCGCCAGATGTTCGAAGACGCCCAGGCGTTGAGCCGAAGCGCTTTCGAGATGCTTGAGGACGGCGACATGGACCTGGAACGGTTCGAGCATTACAGGGCGATGCGCAGGAAGGCTGATTTGAAGTTTCAGGAAGCGATTGAGCACCTGCGTTTGCTCAACGCGGACTTCCCACCGATCCCGATGTCCGTGAATAACGCCCACCGGTTGCGCCAGCAGCTTGAAGACCGGGTTTGATCCTGAAAAACCCCGGGGCATCAGCCCTGACGCACTCCATATAGCCGCTGGCGAATTCGCCTTCGGCTATCGCATCAGTTTCCACGCTCCGTCAGCGGAACATCCCTTGAACCCGGTGTCAGGATGCGGCGAATCTGATCGACGGTAACACCGACAATTCACATTTCTCGACGGAAAACTTCGCGCCGCGAACTGCATGAGTCAATTTCCAGACTCATGCAGCCTGCACGACCTCAATTCGCCATCAGATCTTTTAACCAATTGTTTTATATAGCTTTACTCATGGCGGTGAAATCGGCACGACAAATGCTCCCAGTGTAAAAGCGACCTACGGCCATGAGACCGTTTGCGCCTATTCCGTGACTAATTGAGAGATTCGACCATGAACGCCATCGACCTGTTGAAAGCCGACCATGAACGCGTAAAAGGCATCCTGACTCAGTTAAGCGAGTCCACCGAACGGGGTGTCAAAAAACGCACCGAGTTGCTGGCCAAGCTCGAAATGGAGATCACCATCCATACCCGGCTCGAAGAAGAAGTCTTGTACCCGGCGTACAAAAAAGCCGGTGGCAAGGAACAGGACGTTATGTACTACGAAGCCAAGGAAGAACACCGCACCGTGGATTCCCTGGTGTTGCCGGACCTGAAAGTCACCGACCCTTCCACCCCAGAATTCGCGGGTCGGGTGAAAGTGGTCAAGGAGCTGCTGGAACACCACATCGAAGAAGAGGAAACCGAAATGTTCCCTCAGGCGAAAAAACTGCTGGGCAAGGCCACCCTGGAAGAATTGGGCGCGCAAATGGAAACGCTCAAGGCTCAGTACAAGAAAGAAATGAGCGCGTCCAATCTGGCGGCTTGATTTGGTAGTCGATGTCAGAGAGCCCGGCAAATGCCGGGCTTTTTAGTCTGCGATTCAGCCACCGGGATTGGTGACCTGGATGTAAACCGCATAAGTGCCCAGCAACACCCAGAACGTCGCGAAAATCCACGGCGTACGCACGGAAAACAGCAGCGATTTGCGGTAGCCCTTGTGGGACGATTCCATCTCACTGAACAGCGGGGATTCATCGTACGCCAGCCCCATCAATGGCTCGCTGCGCAACAGCTCACTTTGCTTGAAGTGCCAGTGGTCGATGATGTCGTAGGCCGCACGAATGCCCGGCCAGGCGTTCAGCGAGCTCAGTAAACCCAGCAGCGCGAGGAACGGCGGCACCACCAGGGTGAAGAGTTTTCCCCATTCGGGATTGAGGTTGGCCATGCAGGAAGCAAAGGCAATCACCAGGAACGACTGCGCGGCCAGGTAAGCGTCGGTTCGGTTGGCGAGGATGCTGGTTTCATACTGGATTTCCCGACGGTAGAAATCCAGCCGCTCCTTGGGCGAGCCGAACATCTTGGCATTGTGCTCGGTCAAGACTTCTTCGGCAGTGTGTTCGGTCAGTATTCTGGGCACGGGAATTACACAAGGACTGGGTAAGCGTTATGACGAAACCTGCCCGGGCAAAGTTCAGCCGGATTTAATGCACTTCACTCGAACGCTATTTCGCTGCCGTGGTCCTTCAAGTACACAGGCTGACTTCAAGGATTGCGGATGGACACTCTCGATTGGGTGCAATGGCCAGCGATGCTGGTCACGGTACTGGCGGCGTGGTTGATCGGCTCGCAAAACCCATCGCGCAGGGTGTGGGGTTTCAGTTGCTTCATCGTCAGCAATCTCTTGTGGGTGATTTGGGGCTACCACACCCACGCCTACGCATTGATCGTGTTGCAGTTTTGCCTGTGTGCCATGAACTTGCGCGGTTTCAAGAAGAACGTGAAAGGCTGAGCACGACGCCCGTTACTTCATGGCCAGCGCAATCACCTCGACCAAATTGAGTTGGGTATACGGTTTGGACAAGCGAGGGAGTGTGGTCGCGAAGCCTTCAAGGCGTTCGGCATAACCCGTGGCAAGAATGATCGGTACGTCCGGCTTCAACGCCCGGATGGCATTGGCCAACTGCTCACCGTTCATTTGTGGCATGGCCATGTCGGTAATGACCAGGTCAACATGCTGCTCGCGTTCGAACAGCTCAAGCGCTTGGGCACCGGACACCGCACTGATCACCCGATGGCCGAGGTCCTCAAGCAACAGGCCGGTGCTGGTCAGCACCAGGCTGTCATCGTCCACGACCATGACGCACAACTGAGCCACTGGCGGAGCGGCCACTTCCGATACGGCGGGATGATTGAGCGCAGCTGTGGTCGCGGCGGGTATCCACAGTTCGGCGACAGTGCCGATGTCCTTCTGACTCTTGAGAATGAATCGCCCGCCCAGTTGTTCTATGAAGCCATGGATCATCGACAACCCCAGCCCCGTGCCTTTGCCCACCCCTTTGGTGGTGAAAAACGGGTCCATGGCCGACGCCAGGGTGACCTCATCCATGCCCTCCCCGTTATCGGCAACACTCAGGCAAACATAGCGTCCGGGCTCCGGCAATAGTGTCGATTGGTCGCAGACGTCTTCCGTCCGGGTACTGATGACGATTTTTCCGCCGTTGGGCATCGCGTCCCGGGCATTGGTGGCGAGGTTCAGCACGGCCAGTTCGAGCTGATTGACATCGGCCATGACCGGAACGAGGTCGGGGGAAAAACGGGTTTCGAGCTGTACGGAAGGCCCGAGGGAGCTGCGCAACAATCCGCTGATTCCTTCCACCAGCGCGGGTATTTCGACGGATTCGGACTTGAGTTCCTGTCGTCTGGCGAACGCCAGCATGCGTTGAGTCAGGGACACCCCACGCAGGGCACCTTGGGTGGCGTTGTCGACCAATCGAGTGACTTTCGGATTGTCTCCCACGCGTTTACGGACGATTTCCAGGTTGCCAAGGATAACGGTCAGCAGATTATTGAAATCGTGGGCGATCCCGCCACTGAGTTGGCCGATGGCCTGCATCTTCTGCGCCTGGAACAGCGCTTCACGGGTTTGTTCCAGAACCTTCTGTGCTTGTGTGGCCTCGGTGATGTCCCGGGTAATTTTGGCAAAGCCCAGCAACGTGCCCGTATCGCCCCAGATCGGATCGACCACCACATGGGCAAAGAACCGCGTGCCGTCCTTGCGCACGCGCCAGGCCCTGTTTTCAAAGCGCCCTTCCCGCATAGCCGTCTCCAACGCACGTTGGGGTTCCCCGGCTTCGCGGTCTTCGGGGGTATAGAAGAGTGAAAAATGCTGACCGATGACTTCTTCGGGTCGGTAGCCCTTGATGCGCTGGGCCCCTTGATTCCAGTTGGTCAATCGTCCATCCGGGGCGAGCATATAGATGGCGTAGTCAGTCACGCTTTGAACCAGCAAACGAAACTGCTGCTCGCTTTGCTTGAGCGTCTCTTCGGCCATTTTGCGGTCGGTGAGGTCCCGGGTGATCTTGGCAAACCCCAATAGATTGCCTGCCGGGTCGCGAATCGGATCGATCACCACATGGCACCAGAAGTGTGTTCCGTCCTTGCGAACCCGCCAGCCTTCCCCCTCGAACCGCCCTTCGCGAATCGCCGTATCCAGCGCGCGTTGGGGCAGACCGGCACTGCGGTCTTCTTCGGTATAAAAGCGCGAAAAATGCTGTCCGAGGATCTCCTTCTCCTCATACCCCTTGAAACGTTTGGCGCCAGCGTTCCAGCTGGTGATGATGCCATCGGGGTCAATCATGTAGATCGCATAGTCCACCACGGCATCAATCAGCAGGCGAAAGCGCATTTCCTCGATGGCGTTGGTTTTGGACTGGTTATCACTCATCGATCACACCCGTGACTGTTGTTTTGCGAAGTATGCGTCAAACCGTGGGTTTGGTAAGCCAGAAAACGGTTGTGCACTGGAGCATAGCGTTCACTCCGCCTATTCTCGATGCCAAACGCCATTCCTGGCGGTTCCAAGGCGCCCCGATGATCCTGATTCTGTTACCCACGTCTGACTACGATCCCACAGAGAGCAGCGTTCCATGGCAGGCCATGCGTCAGGCCGGCATCGAGGTGCGCTTTGCATCCCCCCAGGGATTGCCCGCCTACGCCGATTCACGCCTGGTGGACATCGGCTTCGGCCTGTTGAACCCGCTGCTGATGACGCGCAAGGCCGACCTTGCCAGCTACGCCCGGATGATCGAAGACCCCTCCTTTCGCCGACCGCTGAACTATGACGATGTGGACCCCGGCGAGTTCCAAGGACTGCTGATTCCCGGCGGGCATGCCAAGGGCATGCGCAGCCTGCTGGAGTCCGAGCAGGCGCGACGGATCGCCCTGCACTTTTTCAAGACAGACAAACCCGTGGCAGCGGTCTGCCACGGCGTACTGTTGCTTGCCCGAACCCTCGACCCCGATACCGGGCGTTCGGTGTTGCAGGGGCGCAAGGTCACCGCCCTGGTCGCCAACACCATGGAGCTGCCTGCCTGGGCAATCACCGCCGCCTGGCTCGGGCGCTACTACCGGACCTATACCCAAACCGTCGAAGCGGAAGTCACGGCCGCCCTGTCCAGCCCGACGGATTTCCTGCGCGGGCCCGTCCTCGCGGTGCGTGATTCGGCGGACCAGCCACAACGCGGGTTCGTCGTCCGTGATGGCCTGTTGTTGACCGCGCGCTGGCCGGGAGACTGTCATCGCTTTGCCGCCGAGTGGGTTCGCCTGCTTACCGGTTCACGTATTTGACGATGTAGGCGTACAGGTCGTTGTAAACGAAGTCAGGAACAACCTGGGCGTAAGTCTGGGTGTTGAGTAACGCCAGGTGGCATTCTTTAACTATCTCGTCACGCTCACTCAGGGTGTGGACATGATTATTGATGATGCTTTCATAGGCGCTGTATGCCGTTGGCGTCGTAGAGGGCGTCACGCAAGCGGTTGTGGTGTAGGTGATATGAGCACGCGAGACGCGTTCCTTCAGCGCCCCGAACCCGCGTTCATACACCGTGATTTGTGAACGATCGACCGCCTTCGAGGCGGTTTCGAAGGCCAGGATCACCGCTTGCTCATTCCTCATGGAGCTCTCCAGTGTCGATCGCGTGACAAACCTTTCCAGTTCGCGGTTTTCCAGGCTTTTAAAGGCTCTTTTGATGCACGAAACGTGAGCGAACTCCAGCGTGCAGCCAACGATATGCGTTTCGAACTGATAGCCGGCCGCCGTCGCGAGTGGTGGAAATGCCGCGAAATCGATGCTGTCGAACGCACACTCCATGATGATGTTGTATTTGAGTGTGAAGGCTTCGGTGAAGATTTTGGCGCAAAGCTCTCGTACGAAAGCTTCGGTATGTTCATAGGCATGCAGCACGCCAAGCTTGATCATCTCTGCGTATTGAGGATGTTTCTGCCGGTATTCGGGCAGGTAGAGACGGACATACTTGTCGTAGCGCCTGGTCGGCAGGAGTGTGTTTTCCAGCAGGAAGGTTTTACCCGAGCCTTGAAGCCCGGCAACCACCAGGATTTTCGGCGTTTCCTCGGCCGTGATACCGCGGAACAGCGTGGTTTTGATGGCATTGAACGCGGCGCTGACTTGTTCAGTGGTGTAGGTGTAGTTAGGTGCGGAGGACATGCCTTGATTTCCTTATCAAAGAGCCGGCTGAAATTGATTGCCTGCCCTTTGAATAAAGCGCTGTTTCACCGCTTGTTCAAATACGTCTGTCTTTCAAGATATGTACCTGTTTTAAAAGGTAAATAATCCTACGCACCAGAAGCCAAATGCGCCTGTTCGACCGACCACCAACGCGGCAGCAAGTGCTTGACCTTGCTGTCGCCGAACCGGTCATCGATCAACATCACCACCCCTTGATCCTGCTGAGTGCGGATCACCCTTCCTGCCGCCTGCACGACTTTCTGTACGCCGGGATACAAGTAGGTGTAGTCATAACCGGCGCCGAAAATCGCCGCCATTCGATGCTTCATCTGTTCGTTGACCGGATTGAGTTGCGCCAGCCCCAGGGTGGCAATGAATGCACCGATCAGGCGTGCGCCGGGCAAGTCGATGCCTTCACCGAACGCTCCGCCGAGCACTGCAAATCCGACGCCCTGGCTGTGCACGGTGAACTGGTCGAGAAAGGCCTGACGCTGCCCTTCCGCCATGCCTCTGGACTGCGACCACAAACTGATCTGCGGATGTCGTTCGGCCAGTAACTGCGCCACTTGCTGCAAATAATCGAAGCTGCTGAAAAATGCCAGGTAGTTGCCGGGGCGTTGGCTGAATTGGCGGGCGATGAGTTCGACAATCGGTTCGAGGGACGCCTGGCGATGGACGAATCGGGTCGATATCTGACTGACGATGTGCACTTTCAACTGGTCTGCATGGAACGGCGATTCGACATCAATCCACACTGTATCCGGCGGCGTACCCAGCAGGTCCGCGTAATAATGCCGAGGGCTCAGCGTCGCCGAAAACAGCACGGTGCTGCGCGCAGCCTTCAGGCGTGGGCGGATGAAACCGGCCGGCACCACGTTGCGCAGGCACAGTTGCGACAGGTTTTGTTTGCGTTCGAGGTCGCGCTTGCTGATGTCGAACAGGAACTGTTCATCGAAGAGTTCGGCCACCCGGCAAAACTGCAGCATGTCGAAGTAAAAACTCTGTAGGGCGCTGTCCAGGCCTTGGGGATGATCGTTGAGATAATCGCCGATGCTCGCGCTGCATGACGACAGCGCCTGGAGAAGTTTTTCCGGTGCCTTGTCGTAGGCCTGATACGGCGCCAATTGCAGATTATGCAGGGCATTCCACTCACGATTGACCCGCTGCAACGGTTTTTTCAGGGCGTCCGGTGCGGTTTTTCGTACCCCGCTGAGGGTCGACTGATCGAGCGTGGCGCTGTACATCTGCCGGCCGCGTTCCACCAGGTTGTGCGCCTCATCCACCAACACCGCGACTTTCCAGTTATTGGCCTGAGACAAGCCGAACAGCAACGCACTGAAATCGAAATAGTAGTTGTAGTCGGCGACCACCACATCGGCCCAGCGGGCCATTTCCTGGCTCAGGTAATACGGACAGACCTCATGCGCCAATGCCACTCGGCGCAAGGCGTCCTGATTCAGCAGGCTGAGTTCGCTGGCGGCCTGGCGGGCGGCCGGCAAACGGTCGTAAAAGCCCTGGGCCAACGGGCAGGATTCACCGTGACAGGCTTTGTCCGGGTGTTCGCAGGCCTTGTCCCGGGCGATCATCTCCAGCACCCGCAGCGGCGGCGCATCGGCGCTCTCCAGGATGACTTGCGCGGCATCCAGCGCCAGTTTGCGCCCCGGCGTTTTCGCCGTCAGAAAGAACACTTTGTCCAACTGCTGCGGCGCCAGGGCCTTGAGCATCGGAAACAGCGTGCCCACGGTCTTGCCGATGCCGGTTGGCGCCTGAGCCATCAGGCAACGACCGGTGCTGACCGCCTTGAACACCGATTCCGCCAGGTGCCGTTGCCCCGGACGAAAGTCGGCATGGGGAAACGCCAATTGCTGCGCCGCGTGATTGCGTGCTTCGCGATGGGCCATCTCCTGCTCGGCCCACAGCAGGAACAGCCCGCAATGATGCTCGAAGAACGACTGCAGCTCTCCGGCGCTGAAGGCCTCGACCAGGCAGGTTTCCTTTTCGCTGACAATGTCGAAGTACACCAGCGCCAGATTGATCTGCGCCAGTTCCAGCTTCTGGCACATCAGCCATCCGTAGACCTTCGCTTGCGCCCAGTGCAATTGCCGGTGGTTGGCCGGTTGCTTGCTCAGGTCGCCGCGATAGGTTTTGACTTCTTCCAGGCAGTTTTGCGCCGGGTCGTAGCCGTCCGCCCTGCCCTTGACCTTCAAGGTTTTATACAGGCCTTCGAGGGCGACTTCGCTTTGATAGCCCTCGCTTCGGCGCGAGGCGACAGTGCGGTGCCCGACGATGCCTTCCAGCGCGGTTGGCGACGGCGTGAAACGCAGGTCGAGGTCGCCGACCTTGGCGGTGAATTCACACAGCGCCCGCACCGCAATGCTGTAACTCAAGCGCTCTGCTCCGCCCATTGCACGTAGCAGACGGCGATTGGCATCTGGTGTTCGTGACAGAACTCCAGCCAGCGCAATTGGTTGTCTTGCAGGCGATCGCCGGGGCCTTTGACTTCGATCATGCGGTAGGTCTTGTGCTGCGGCCAGAACTGGATCAGGTCGGGCATCCCGGCCCGGTTGGCCTTGATGTCCAGCAACAGGCGATTGAACCAGTGCTTGAGGTGTTCGGCGGGCAGGCAGTCAAGCGCCTGATCCAGCAGTTCTTCGCTCAGCGCGCCCCAGAATACAAAGGGTGACTGCACGCCCCACTTGGCGACGTAACGCTCACGGATGGTCTGGCTATAACGCCCGTCATCGAGTTCGGCGAGACAGGCCTGAAACACATCCGCCCGACGTGCATGGAAGTCTTCGTTGAGCAGGTCCACCGGCCCGCGCTGGAACGGGTGGAAAAACGCCCCCGGCAACGGCGCAAAGATCGCCGGCCAGCACAACAGGCCGAACAGCGAGTTGATCAGACTGTTCTCGACGTAATGCACCGGCGCCGAATCCTCCGCCAGGTGCGCCTGAACATGAAATTCGACCGACAGCGCCGGATCGGTCCTGGGCAAGTGCAGGTCCAGGCGCAGCATTTCCCGGGGCGATGGCCGCTTCATTGCCGGGCCGCCCAGTTTGCGCCGCAACCTGGGCAACACACGCAGCACATGCTGATGCTCGGTGGCGCTTTCCGGCGATTGCTCCGCGTGCGTGGCCAGATGCAGGGCCAACTGATATTCACCACAGCGTTCGAGCACACGGATAAGACGCACCCGAGCGCCGGGGTAGGCGCAATCGCGATAAATCGACAGCGCCGTGGAGAAATCCGTCATGCGTTCACAATGCTGACCAATCTGGAACAGCAACTTGCCCCGGCGTCGTTGCAGCCAAGGGTTGTCGAGTTGCACCTCGTTGATTTGCTCGACAATATCCGCCACCTCTTCACCGGCCTCGAAACGTTGCTGGCAGTGGTGCAGAAACAGGCAGGCGTCCACGTCTTCACGGCTGCGCAAGCCCCGGGATTCAGCGCAGAATTCGACTTTCTCGTAGGTAAAGATGCCGAGATCGGCCAGCACGAACTCTGACCAGTCCTGATAAAGGTTGCCGAAGAACATCAGCCGCAAGCGGTCGCACAGGTCCATGATGGTCAGCGTGAACAGCCGGTCGTTCAGTTGCGGGCACCATTGCGCGAAGCTCTGCGACTCGCAGAACTGCTCGCTCAGGGTCGCCAGCCATTCGGTCTTCTTGCCTTTGGGTTGATCGATGGCGGCACCGAAGCAGTGAAGAATCTCGGCCTTGAGCAGAACGTCGAACAGTTCCTCGATCTGTAGCGGCGATTGCGCAGAGATCCAGCCTGCCGCCAGCAATGGCTCGGCAGCACTGGCAATGTCGCCAATCTCGACGTAACTCAATTTGCCGGCCCTGAAATGCAGGCCCTTGCGCATCACCATCCTGACCAGCAGCGCCCGGGACTCGCGGGGTTGCCGACGAAAATCGCGGATGAAGGCTTGCTCCTCGACGCTCAGCACATCGGCATAACGATGCTCAAGCCAATCAAGCACTTGCATGAAGTTGTTCAAGTAATAGAACGGGTCGTCGAGAGGATTTTCAGTCACAGGAAAAAAGGGCCATGGCGAGCGAGTACTGGTTATGCGTACAGATACCAGTTACAGCGCGTTCGGTGCAAACGGAAAAGGATAAGCGGCGGCGCTATTTGGCTATTTTCAGGGGGCCATCGAACTTTCTGCCGTTCCACGGCACCAACCGGCATAGCGGCTTTTTTCACGCATTTGAGAGGTGGGTATGAATATCAAGACTCTGGGTTTGCCTTTGGCAGCGGCAGCCTTCCTGGCACTGGCCGGTTGCTCCACGCCAACGGTGGTGACGCTGCAGAACGGCACCCAGTATTTGACCGAGGACATGCCGAAAACCAAGACCAAGGACGGGTTTTACGAGTTTGAGGATATTTCCGGCGCGAAGGTGAAGGTCAATGCCAAAGATGTGGCCACGGTCCGCGAGGAAGACTGAGAACCGCATTATCGTTCTTCGCGGGCAAGCCTCGCTCCTACAGGGTTGTGCGATGTGAGGCTGGCCCGCGAAGAGACCGAGAATCTACGGCATCCACGGCGTACTGTTATCGCAGGAGATGAACTTCCCTCCCCGCCTCCTCAGTTCTTCATGAATCTTCTGGCAGCGCTCGTAATCCTGCTGCATCGCGTGGTCGATGCTGATGTTGCCTGTCATCTCCGGCTGCTTTTCCCCCGAGCGAAATGTCACAAAAGGCTCTTCCGGCTGGAGCTGGAAACGGCTTTTTTCTACCAGCGGGTCGGCGGGTTCCGACGGTGCCGGTGTGGGCAGTTGATCTGGCGTCATGCCATAGCGGCTCAAAATCGAGCTATGAGGCAACTCCGCGGCGGCACTTCCTGATAACAGGGCCAGCGCCAGACCGATGAGGTGCTTCTTGCTGTTACTCACGTTGCGTAATCTCCTGATCCAGTACTCAATCCTGTTGTTGCAAGGTATTGGAGTCCGCAGGTGACTGTCGGGTCACGTGCTCAGGCAGGTTTACCGCGTTATTGTTCTTCGCGGGCAAGCCTCGCTCCTGCAGGGTTGTGCGATTCCTTGTAGGAGCGAGGCTTGACCGCGAAGAGGCCCTTACCGGCGCCACATCACCCTCAGGCGATGACGATCCCGGCGCCAGACAAACTGTCCAGCCCAACTCCCACCAACGTCACCGAATCCCCGCCAAACGTCAGCACCGTATCCTGCCCCACCGTCGTGGCATGAGCCCGATAGTCATCATTCGGCGCGACCCCCTGAACCCCGAGGAATACCAGCTTGTCGTTTGCCTGATACCCCACCACCCGGTCCTGACCAAACGCACCGCTGAACAGGAACGTATCAATCCCGCCCCCCGATTCCATCAGGTCATTCCCCGCCCCGCCCACAAACACATCGTTGCCCTGGCCGCCGATCAAATGATCGTTGCCGTCCAGACCGAACAACCAATCGCCCGTCGCATGCGCCTTGAGCGTATCGGCCCCCGTGCCGCCCTTCACCGATGACGCGTATGACGTCAGGTTGTTGCCGACGGCAAGTCCATTGGCCGTCACGCTGTGCGTCACATCATCCTTGAACAGCCCCCACAAGAACCCCGGTTCCTTGGTGACAATACTGCCGATGTCCCGGGTGATGCTGATACCGCCATTGGCGTCACGAACATAGAGGGTGCCGGCGCCGTCATTGGCAAAGTCGACATTCTTCACCGACTGCTGCAAGTCCAGCACGTTGTTGCCATTGCCTCCCAGCAGGATGTTGTAGCCGCCGCCGTCACGGAAGGTGTCGTTACCGTCACGCCCCTCCAGGTAGTCGTTACCTTTGCCACCCTGAATCAGGTCGTTGCCGTCGCTGCCGATGATGAAGGTACTGCCCTTGTGGGTTTCGGCGTTGCGATTGAGGTCCTGAACCCAGGTATTGGCGCGTGCCGGGTCCGAGAGATTGGCGACGACGATCGTCGAGTCCTTGCTGGTGAGGTCGTAGAACTTCGATTCGATCACCCGGTTCATGCCGTCGCCATAGGCGGTCGGCAAGTGCGAGATCCAGGTCGGGATGTTGAGGATGGAGAACGGCAGCACATTCCATGCGGTCGAGGCGTAGTGATCGTTGAAGCTGACGATGTTATCGGTCGCCGAGGCCTTGGCGGCATCGTGCACACCCACCGACGACAGGTTGAAGGATGAACCGTCGAGGGCCCGAAACACCGGGTCGTTTTCATAGCCGACATTGAGCACTTTGTCGGTGCTGCTCTGGGTCGGGGACGCGTAGGCGATGTAGTTGGAATCCTGGTAGAACCCGGACCACTTCTCCGCGCTCAAGTCCGCCAGGCTGTTGACCGCCAGCCCGCCGAGGCTGTGGCCGCTGACCAGCACGTTTTTGCCCGACAGGCCATTGGCCTGGGCAAATGCCATGACGTCGCCGAGCAGATTGCCGAAGGCTTCGCCCACATAGTTTTTCGCATAATCCTTGGGACCTAGCGCCGCCAGCAGATCGTTGATCACATCGCCGATGGAATCGCCGATCAAGATTTCCCGCGGGCCGCTGGTGCCGCGAAAGGCGATGCCGATTTCGCTGAGATGGCCTTGAGCATCGTACTTGCCGAGGATTTCGACCTGCGCGCTGGTGTACCCGGCCTTCTCGCCGAAGAACGTTCCGCGAGCGTCGACCTTGCCGTCATAACCCAGTTGCGAGGCCGTGATGGGCGTCCAGCCGGCTTTTTGCACGGCCTCCAGGGCGGCTTTTTCCGAATCGGGGTTCCAGGGAATGCCGGGGATCACGCCTTGAGAATCGGTGCCGCCCAGCAGCGCGGTAACCAAAGTCGCCGGCAAGCCCAGGCCGAAGCCGTTGTGCTGGTAGCCGGTGGCAAAGCCATTGTCGAGGTTGTGATAGGAATACAGCGTGATCGCCATCGCGTCGGTGAATAACGCTTTGGAATCGGCTGTGCCGAAGTTTTTGTAGTCATACACACCCATTGGTATTGCCTCTCTTTTGTTGGAATTGTCAGAGATAGCTCACAACCAGGACGCCTCATTCACGAGGCGCCCCAGAGCATTTAGTGCATGCAGCCTTTACGCAAACGTGATGCCTGACGCCGACAGGCTGTCCAGTCCTACTCCCACCAGGGTCACGGCAAAATCGCCCACTTTCAGCACCGTGTCATGGCCCGACTGCGAAGCGTGTTGCTTGTAGTCATAACCCTGCCCCGCGCCCTGAACGCCGAGGAACACCAGCTTGTCGTTGCCTTGGTAGCCATTGATCGCGTCGAAACCGAAGGCGCCGCTGAACAGGAAAGTGTTGTGGCCTCCCGAGGCCTGCATCAGGTCGTTGCCCGCGCCACCGACGAAGGTCACCTGGCTTTTGTCGCTGCGCAGCAGGTCGTCGCCGGCATGACCGAACAACCAATCGCCGTCGACGCTGGCCGCCAGTGTGTTGCCGTAGGCGTCACCGTTGAGCGAGTGGTTGTAGTGGGTCAATTCACTGCCGTTGAGCAAGCCATTGGCGGTGACGCTGTAAGTCACCTCCTTGCTGCCCCACCATGAACCCGACTCCTTGCTCACCAGCGAACCGATGTCGCGGGTCATGCTGATGCCACCATAGGCGTCGCGCACGTACAGGGTGCCGTCGCCGTCGTTGGCAAAACTGAAGTTCTGCAACGGCTTCTGCAATTCGAAGGTGTTGCTGCCCTTGCCGCCCAGCAGAAGGTTGTAGCCGCCGTCGTCGCGCAAGCGATCGTTACCGTCGCGGCCTTCGATGAAGTCATTGCCGGCACCGCCCTTGAGCAAATCGTCGCTGTCGGTGCCGATGATGAAGGTGCTGCCGGTGTGGGGTTCGCCGCTGCGTCCGAGGTCCTCGACCCAGGTGGTGCCCCGGGACGACTCCGCCAGGTTCGAGACGATCAGCGTTGAGTCCTTGTCGGTGAGGTCGTAGAACCGCGAGTCGATCACCCGGTTCAAACCGTCGGCATAGCCCAACGAGCCATGGGCTGACCAGTTCAGCGGATTAAGGATGCTGAATGGCACCAGGTTCTGCGCGGTGGACGCGTACTGGTCGTTGAAGTTGACGATGTTGTTGGTCGCCGAATCCTGATGACCGTCGTGCTTGCCCAAGGACCCACTGCTGAACGTGGTGCCGTCGAGCACCCGGAACACCGGGTCGTTCTCGTAGCCGATGTTCAACACGTTGTTGCCGGTGGCGCTCTGGGTCGGTGAGGCGAACGCGATGTAGTTGGCGTCCTTGTAGAAGCCGCCCCAGTTGTTGCCGCTCAACTCGGCGAGGCTGTTGACCCCCAACCCGCCGAGGCTATGGCCGCTGACCATGACATCCCTGGCGCTCAGGCCATGGGCGATGGAAAACGCGGCAACGTCCTTGAGCAAGTTGTCAAAGGCGTTTTTCGCGTAATTCGTCGCGTAATCCACCGGGCCGACGGCGGCCAGCAGGTTGTTCTTCATGTCGCCGAAGGTGTCGCTGTACCCCAGGCCTCCGGTGCCCCGGAAGGCAATGCCGATACCGATCAGCTTGCCCGCCGTGTCGTACTTGCCGAGCACTTCGGCTTCGGCGCTGGTGAAGCCGTCCTTCTCACCATAGAAAGTGCCCTGAGCACCGACCTTGCCTTGATAACCCAGCTGCTTGGCGCCAATCGGCGCCCACGCGGTGGCCGGCAGTGGCTGACCGGTTGGCGTGTACGCATACAGCGTCAGGGCGATGGCGTCGCTGTACAGCGCCTTGCCGTCAGCATTTTTGTAATCAAACAGTCCCATGTTGTTTGCTTCCTTTGCGTTAAATCAGAACTGCCAGTCGAGTGTCAGACCTACACCGTGGTCTTTTTCGTTGGAGCCCAGCAGTCCGTTGTAATCCAGGCTCACACGCACATCCTTGGCCACCGCCAGACCGGCGCGCGCACCAATGACGGCGGCGTTACGATCCAGGGACACGCTCTGCACGCTGAACCCGGTGTTGCCGTTGGCGAAGGCCAGGTGGTCTTCGGAACGGGTGCTGCTCAGGTTGTGCTGCCAGCCCAGGGTGCCGGACAGTTCCAGTTGCTGTTTGTCCGACAGGGCAATGGCTTTGCTCGCCCGCACACCGAGGGTCGAGAGCACGGCGTCGCGGTTGTCTTCGCCCCCCTTGAGCGCGGCGGCATCGCCTTTCTCGGTGAAGCTGTCGCGGTTGAGGTGCACGTAAGCCAGGTTGGCAAACGGTTCCAGGGCCAGCGGTTGCAGGTCCAGGCGATACGCGGCTTCGGTAAACAGCTGGGCGGTGGTCGCATCGCGTTTGGATTTCTGTTTGCCGCTGACGTCACCGAATTGCAGGTCACGTTTCACATCGATGCGATGCCAGCTATAAGCGCCGCCGACACTCAAGCGCAGTGCATCGATTTCATGGCCCAGGTAGGCGCCCAAGTGGTAGCTGTCGACCGAGGCCGACGAATGCGTGCCATCGCCCATGCTCAACGAGCTGTCGCTATACCCGGTGACGAAACCGAGCCGCGTATCTTCAGTGATCAGACCGTCGACACCGGCCAGCAAGCCGCCGATGGAGCTGGTGGAACTGGCGTTGTCATGCCCGCCGTCGCTCTTGCCCCAGGCGCCGAGGACTTTGACCCAGGCATTGCTGCGGTCATCGGTGGGTGCCGCGGCATCGAACAGATCACGCTCACGCAGGCGTTCGCCGACGGCATCGCGCAGGTAACGGCTGTCGTTGATCAGCAACGTGCCGATCGCCGGATGAATCTCACCGGACAGTTGCTGGAAGGCTTGTTGCGCGACGGCAGCGGTCGGCGACAGCAACAGGGTTTCATAGAGCGGATTGCCCGCGCCCAGTTGCTCGGCAGCGGCAGCCACGGCACGTTGGTTCGGGGTCTGGCCGATGCTGGCGAAGGACGCGGCGTTGCGCTCTACCGCCAGTTGGATGCCAGTAGCCGAGTAGTCGAGCGCGCCGCCGATGAACAGGTAGTTCGGCAGGACTGCGCCAAACCGCCCTTCGATGCCGCCAGCTGCTTGCAGGATGTTGTATTGATTGCCAAGCAGCGATTGCACGTCGCTGGTGGTCAGCAAGGTCGGGCTGTTTTCCAGGGACAGGCTGACAGTCGCGCCTTCGATCACTGCTTTACCGCCCGCGATGATCTGGTCGCTGCTGGTCGGCGACAATTCCACGGCGTAGGTCGAGCCCGGCTCGAACGTCACGTCACCCGCGACCTGCAAGGTGCCGATGGAATTGCCGGGGGCCACGGTGCCGCCGCTTTTCGCGGTCAATGCGCCGATGCGGCCGTTACCGCCGAGGATCCCGCTGTCGTTGACGGTGACCGCCGAGAGCAGCGAGCCGTTGATCGCCAATCGCCCCTGATTGACCAGCGTCGGGCCGGCGTAAGTGTTGGCGCCGGTCAGCACCAGCGTGCCGATGCCCTGCTTGGTCAGGCCGCCGTGGCCGGAAATGTCGTTGCGCCAGACGTCCCGGCCACACTGCACGTCATTACAGACGCGCTCGGTCGGTTTGCCCGCATCGATAATCGCGCCGATGCCGGGCAAGTCCGCGACAAACTGGCTGGAGCCGTAGGCGCCCTGGATGCGGAACTCCTCGGGTATGTCTTGCTCGGTGACCAACATCGCCGGGCCATCGATGCCTTTGCGCAGGTTGATCATGCCCCAGCCATACAGCGCGTCGACACCCGGTGCGCCCATGTCGGTGGCCGTGGTGCGCAGCACGCTGGCAACCTGGGCGCCAGTCATGTACGGGAAGCGTTCCATCAGCACCGCCACCGCGCCCGCGACGTGCGGCGCCGCCATGGAGGTGCCGTTTTTGTTGGCGTAGCCGATGGTCATGTTATCGGCATTGGTGCCGCCGATGACTGCGCTGAAGATCTTGCTGCCCGGTGCCGACACGCAGAAACTCGCGGTGTAGCCGCAACGCGACGAGAAGATGCTGATGTTGTAGAGGTCCGGGCTGTTGAGGTCCGGGTTCTTCTGCAAGGCCGCGACGGTCATCCAGTTCGGTGCGATTTCGGGGACGAAATAACCGAGGCCGGCAATGGCATCCGGGTTGTTGAGGTTGTAGTCGTTGCCGGCGGCGAAGATCGTCACGATGCCGCTGCGAGCGGCCGCGATCGCACCGTCATAGGCACCGCCCTGGCGCGTGCCGAGGATGGGTTGGATCTGATTGAATTGCAGTTGCGCGTCCTGCACGGTGAAGTGCGGATACGCCGGGTCGCGGCCGCCCAGGTCGAAGCGATCGGTGATGCCGATGCCCCAACTGTTGTTGATGATCCGCGCCCCGCTGGCGATCAATGCATCCCAACCGGCCTTGTACACCGCGCCGTCGTTGCCGAGGATGATCCCGTCTTCGGGGCCCGGGTCGCCGTTGTCGGCACTGATGATTTGCGCGTTGTACGCCACGCCGTGCATTGGATTGCCGTCACGGCTGCCCGCCGCGATCCCGCCGACGTGAGTGCCGTGGGAGCCGAGCTTGCCGTCGTAGCCGACCGAGGGCGAACCGTCATACACAAACGCATCGCCGGCTTTGACCGGGATGTACGGGTCGGTGTATTCGCGGATGCCGCGGGTGACCAGAGTGACGACCTTGTTGGCACCGGAAAACTCCGGATGCTGGGCGTAAACCGGTTGATCGAAGATCCCCAGTTTCACGCCTTTGCCGCTGTAACCGGCGGCGTAGGCATCCTGGGCATTGATGGCGCCCAGGCCCCAGTCAGCGTTGAACTCAGCGCTGCGCCAACTGTTGGGATCGCCTGCTTTGCCACTTTCCACGTAGGGCACAGCTTGTGCGGTGCCTACTGAAGCCAGCGCACAAAGCAGGGCTCGGTTGAGTGCTTTCAAGGCGAATAAGTTGTTGTTCTTAACTTTCATACAGCGACCATCCTTAGTTGTCTTGCCAAAATCCCTGTGGCGAGGGGGCTTGTCGGAACGCCGCATCGTCCCGTTCGGCTGCGCAGCAGTCGCGAGCCCGGCTGATGCGTTTTGTCTGCCAAATCACCGCTGCCTGTTTTGGGGCGGCTTCGCCACCCAGCGGGAGCAAGCTCCCTCGCCACATTTAATGTTTGCCACGTTTTTTGTTCGTGTTTTTAAAACTGCCAATTGAGGCTCAGCCCTACGCCATGGCTCTTCTCGCGGCTGGCCAGTTGGCCGGTGTAATCGAGGTTCACGCGAATGTCCCGGCTCAGGGCCAGGCTGGCATGCGCGCCTACCAGTGCCGCGTCACGTACCATTGGCGTCCCTTCCACCGAGAACGCCGTGCTGCCGCTGGCAAATGCCAGATGTTCTTCAGCATCGGTATTACTCAGGTTGTGCTGCCAGCCGAGACTGCCGCTCAGGTCTAGTTGCTGCTGGCCGGACAGGTTCACCGTTTTCAATGCGCGCACGCCCAGGGTGCTGAGCACCGCATCCCGCGTGTCGCCGGTGCTTTTCAGTGCGGCGCCATCACCTTTCTCGGTGAAACCCTCGGTGTCGAGGTGCACGTAGGCCAGGTTGGCGAAGGGTTCGAGCGCGAGCGGTTGCAGATTCAGGCGATACGCCGCTTCACCGAACACTTGAGTGGTGCCGGCATCGACCTTGGCTTTCTGCTTCGCGCTGACGTCGCCGTATTGCAGGTCACGTTTGACGTCGGCACGATGCCAGCTGTAGGCACCGCCGGCACTCAGGCGCCAGGCGCCCAGTTCGCGGCCGGCGTATGCACCCAAGTGATAGCTGTCGACCTTGGCCGATGAATGCGTGCCCGAGCCCATGCTCACCGAACTGTCGCTGTAACCCGTGACCAGGCCGATCCGGGTTTGCTCGTCGATCGCGCCATCGACACCGGCAAGCAAGCCGCCGATCGAGGTGGTGTAACCGGCGGTGTCATGGCGGTCATCGGTCTTGCCCCAGGCCCCAAGCGCCTTGATCCAGCCATTGCTTTGCGCGCCTTTGGCGTCAACCAGTCGCTCACCGATTGCATCGCGCAGGTATCGACTGTCGTTGATCAGCACCGAACCCAACGCCGGGTAGATTTCCCCCGACAACTGCTGGAACGCCTGCTGTGCGGACGTCGCGGTGGGCGACAGCAACAGGCTTTCGTACACCGCATTCCCCGCCCCAAGCCCTTCCACGGCGGAAGCGACGGCGCGTTGGTTCGGCGTCTGGCCGACGCTGGCGAACGTCGTGTCGTTACGCTCCACGCTCAGTTGAATACCGGTGGCGGCGTAATCGAGGCTGCCGCCGATGAACAGATAGTTGGGCAACACCGCACCGAACTGACCTTGAATGCCGCCGGCCGCTTGCAGGATGTTGTATTGCTGACCGAGCAGGCTTTGCACTTGTTGAGTGCTGAGCAAGGTCGGGCTGTTTTCCAGTGACAGACTGACCGTCGCACCGCTGACCGTGGCCGTGCCGCTCGCAACGATCCGGTCGCTGTCGGTCGGAGACAGCTCCACCGCGTAAGTCGAGCCGGGAGCAAACGTGACGTCGCCGGCGACCTGCAAGGTGCCAATGGAATTGCCCGGCGCGACGGTAGCGCCGCGATTGGCCGTCAGATCCCCGACTCGTCCTGAACCGCCCAGCGTGCCGCCGTCATTGACGGTCACACTGGATGCCAACGAACCGTTGACCGACAGCAGGCCGCCATTGACCGTGGTTGGCCCGCGATAGCTATTGTCACCGGTCAGCATCAAGCGTCCGGCTCCTGACTTGATCAGGCTGCCTTCGTAGACCCGAGTGGTGGCGGCAAGATCGCGGGCCATGCCGACGGCGTAATCCGTCTGATCCTGCTGACTGGCACCGGCCGGTACGCCATTCTCCCAGCCCTTGGTCCTCAACGTCTGTTGCCAGGCACTGCGTTCGGCCGCGTCTTCACTCTGCCGCTGGATCAGCGCGTTGTCCGAGATGTCGTTGCTCCAGACATCGCTCTGCCCTGCCCCCAGATTGGCGTCGAAGCGCCCGAGCAATTGCCCCGGCCCGCGCATCGCCCGTTCGAGGTTGGCCACGCCCCAGCCGACGCGGGTGTTCGGCGCCTGGGTGACGGAACCGTCGAGTTGGGTGGCGGTGGTCAACAGGGTTTCCAGCGCCTGCTGGTTGGTCATGTACGGATAGCGTTCCATCACCAGCGCCAGCGCGCCGGTGGCATGCGGCGCGGACATGGACGTGCCGGACTTGATCGCATAACCGGCGTCGGGAATGGTGCTGTCGATCTTCGCACCGGGGGTGGTGATGCACCAATACTTGGCGATTCCGCACTGGTTGTACTTTTGCTGGTTACTTTGATCCAGCCCCGACACCGCCAGCCAGTGGCCTTCCAGGTCCGGCTGGAAGTAAGGCAAGGCCGAACGCACGCTGGCATTGGGGTAACCGCTGTTGCCGGCGCTGAACACATTGATCACACCGCGACGGGAAACGTCAGCCGCCGCATCGAGCCAGGTGCCTTTGTTCCAGTGCTGGGCGTAGGCGGCGTGCAGATCGTCGAGGGTGCGATAGCTGACGTCCGGTGGCTGGCTGCCCCAACTGTTATTGATCGCCCGCACACCGGCGTCGGCCAAGGCGTTATAGACCGCTTTGAAGTAGCGCGGATCCGGATTGGGGCCGAACAGAAAACTGTCGTTCTTGTTGGTATTGCCGACGTAGACCTGCGCGTTGTACGCCACACCGTGCATGCCGGTGCCATCGCGGGAGGCGCCAATGGTGCCGGCGACATGGGTGCCGTGGGAGTCGTTGTTGGCGTTGAGGGTGCCGTCGACATTGAACAGTGAGCCGTCGACGTAGCTGCCGCTGGCCAGCACCGCGTGGTAACGGTCGGTGGCGAATTCGGGATGGGCTGCATCGAAGCCTGAATCGAGTTCGCCGATTTTCACACCCTTGCCGGTGATGCCAGCGGCGTAGGCCTGGTCGGCCTGCATGCGGGCCAGTCCCCAGTCCCGCTGAAATTCCACCGAGCGCCAACTGGCCGCATCGCCCAGGGTGCCGTTTTCCTGATAAAGCGCCTGGGCCGAGCCTGGCGCTACTGAAATCCAGAGCAATAACGTGCCGACCGACATCGGCTTGATCTGTACGTCCATGTCAACTTCTCGCTTTTTTGGCGTTTTTAGAATTCTGGTTGCCCACTAGGGGCTGCAACGCAACAGCTCAAATCATTGAGATCTCGGGCCTTGACCGAATGCCTCGTCCACCTTGGCCAGATCCTGCTCATTCAAGGTCCCGGCGTAGTAATGCAACTTGGTCCAGGCCATCAGGTAGTCGTACCTTGCCTGAGCCAAATCCCGGCGGGTGGTAAATAGTTGTTGTTCGGCATTCAACGCATCCAGGTTCACCCGCTCACCGCCCAGGATGCTTTGCTTGGTCGAAACCACCAGCGCTTCCGCCGATTTCAGGGCTTTCTGATAAGCGCGCAACTTGTTCACCCCCGACAGGCAGGCACTGAATTGCCGACGCAGCTCGATCAGGGTTTCACGGGTCTTGCCGTCCAGTTCGTACTCGGCCTGTTCCATGGTACGGCTGGCCTGACGGGTCGACGCCGACACCCCGCCGCCGGCGTACAACGGCACGCTGACTTCAATGCCGATGGTGTTGGTGTCGTAACGCTGGTTGTAGGTATTGCCGCTTTCCGATTCGTTCTGGCGCACCGAAGCGTAGGCACTGACTTTCGGCAGGTGTCCGGCGCGGTTGCGTTCGACTTCATACCGCGCGACTTCCACCGCCTGACGCTGGGAGGCCAGGTTCGGGTTGTTGGCCACGGCCATCTCGTGCCAGGTGTCGTAGTTGGCCGGCAGCAGGCTGAAGGTCTGGAAGTTCTGGTCCAGCGGCGCCAGATCGGTGATGTCGACGGCCGGCACGCCAATCAGCGCGCCCAGTTCGCGCAAGGACGCGTCCTGCTCGTTGCGTGCCTCGATTTCCTCGGCGGTCGCCAGTTCGTAGCGAGACTCGGCCTCAAGAATATCGGTGCGCGTGCCCTCGCCCTGGCGGAACATCTGCTCGTTCTGCTGGAACTGCTGTTCGAAGGCCTTCTTCTTCGCCAGCGCGATGTCGATCTGATCCTGGGCGAACAGCGCATTGGTGTAGTTTTCCAGCACACGAACCAGCAATTCCTGGCTCTTGCCGCGGAACGCTTCGTCGGCAAACAGCGACTGCGCCACGCCTTTGCGATACCCCGCGTAGGCTTCGTAATCGAGCAACGGCTGTTGCAGGGTCAGGTTCGAGCCGTAGCTGCCGTAGTTGCGGTCCTCGGTGAAGTCCGGCCGACCTTCATTGATTTGGGTGACCTTGGAGGTGTTGCGCCCCTTGTTGTAGGTGTAACCGATCCTGGGCAACAACCCGGCCCGGCCTATGATGCGGTTTTCGAGGCCGGCATCGCGTTCCTTCATGGCGCCAAGGAACACTGGGTCATTGCGCAACGCTTGCTCGTAGATATCGAACGGCCCCATGGTGGCCATCACACTGTTGCACGTCAGCAACGCCAGGGTGGCTGTGAGCATTGAAAGCTTATTCATACAGCCGAACATCCTTATTCCTCGGTCAACGCGGAGCCTGCCCGGTCGAGCAGCGGTTTGAACAAATAGTTGAGGAGTGAACGTT
>LNAP01001053.1_pt1 | contig 29961 bp, 34 predicted proteins | sample 602601 | NCBI WGS metagenome assembly LNAP01 (sample SAMN02440304, study PRJNA202911) | soil metagenome | biome: Subtropical and temperate rainforests or woodlands; isolation source: soil samples (1 kg each in a 20% v/v slurry with milli Q water) were... ... | reverse complement strand
GCCGCCGCCGCCGCCGCTGCCCGCGCCGCAGACCATGCCGCCGGCGCTACCATAATTTTGGGCAGAGGGACCGATGGCGCCCTCGGCGCCAAAGCCGGCGGTGCCGGTGCCGAACAGCGGGATCAGCGTCTGACCGATGCCGCCGTTGCCGCCATCGGCGCGCACCGGGCTGGTGTTGAGCAGCAGCGCTGCGAAGGCCGCGCCCGACAGTTTCTGCGGCAGGCAATGCAGAACGCCGCGGGTGGATGCCCGCAAGGTCGCGACAACACCGGGGCGCGTCGTGTCGCCGCGCACCAAAACCCGCAAATGTTCCACGTCGCTGTCCTCGGCTGGCTGTTGACGCCAGTCCGGCACATCGGCCGAGCGACGAATCCGCATCACCCTAGAGCAACTGAGGATAGTTCCGACAATTCTTTGCAGCGTTCCCCGACATTCGGCGGCAGCAGCGCATCGCCATTGGCGCTGCGACGCCGCTGCGGCGATGATGGAAGCCTCGACATCGGGGTCCGCGCGCCGCTTAAGTTATCTATCCGACAAATCTTTTACCGACGCGCGCAATCAATCAACCTGCTGGCATTACTCAGCTAATCGGCGATGGTCTGGATTTTTTACCGGCGTTTGCGCGGCTTGCGACGGTTACCGCACGACAAAGGGATTTGAGACCCCTATATGTAGCGCAACCCGCGCGGAACGTGCTCTCGGAGCGTCTTCCCATCCCCCTGCGGAATCGGCCCGACCGATCGGGCAGGACACCGCAATGCTCGCCCCCAATATCGGTACTCCGCTCGACAATGCGCTGTTGGCCGCGTTACCGCGCAACGAATTCGATCAACTGCTGCGCCCGCATCTGACCAGCCAGGCGACGCCGCAGGGCCATCTCCTGCTCGAGGCCGGCGACGAGTTCGACCACGTCTGGTTTCCCCACAGTGGCATGATCTCGCTGCTGGTGGTGCTGAGCGACGGCAAATCCATCGAGACCGCCACCGTGGGCCGCGAAGGCGTGGTCGGCGCGATGTCCGGCCTTGGCCTGTACAAGTCGCTGGTGCGCGCCGTGGTGCAGCTTCCCATGGGCGTGTCGTGGATTCCCTCGGCACAGTTCAGGAAGATTGCCGCGCAAAGCGACCCCATCCGCGAGATGTGCGTCCGCTACAACGAGGTGCTGCTATCGCAGGCGCGCATCACCGCGGCCTGCAATGCCGTGCATCCGGTGGAGGCGCGGTTCTGCCGCTGGCTGCTGCAATCGGCCGATCGCGCCGGCGGCGACACCGTGGCGCTGACCCAGGAATTCCTCGCCGAAATGCTCGGCGTGCGCCGCACCTCGGTCACCGAAGTGGCTAGCAAGCTGCAGGCGGCCGGCGTCATCTCCTATTCCCGCGGCATCATCAAGATCATCGATCGCGCCGGCCTGGAAGCCGCGGCTTGCGAGTGCTACCGGACCCTGATCGACCAGTCGGCGATCATCTACGACTTTCACTCGGCATTATGAGGCCAGGGACGGATCAGATCCTGGTCCGCTTCAGCGCGCCGGCGGCTTTGGAATGCGCTCGGCAAAGCCGTTGAAGCAGGTCAGCCGCTGGTCCTCTTCCTTGATGAACCGGCAATCCGTCACCGCCTTGGCCGCGGACGCCTTCGGCTTCGGCGGCTTCGGCGCGATCACCGCATCGAAGCAGTTCAGCCGCTCCTTGGTGCCGTCGTCGATGTCGAGGCACGCTGCCAGCCTGTCGGCGATGGGTGATGGTTTGCCAGGCGCTGCGCGCGGCTTCACCTGTACCAGCGGCTTGTCGCCGACGGTGGGCGGCGGGCTTTGCGCCAGGGCGGCTGTTGAACAAAGCATGACGGCGATGGCAATCAGTGTTTTCATGTCAGTTCGTTTCGCTTCGTCAGGAGGGTGATAGCGGCCGCGCACCGGCCAGCCGCTTTACCTCCATAAAGCCGTCCGGCATCGACCACAACCGGATTGCGTGACGAATGAGGCCGGCGGCCGTAGGGCCGAACAGCGCCGCATTCCGCCGCAGCCCAATCGTAATCCCGCGGCGGATGACAGGCTTCGGCTGATCCGCCCTATTCCGCCAGCTCCGTCGCGGCGGCTTTCGCCGGCCCCGCCAGCGCCCGCTCTTCCATCAGCAGCAGGAACAATGCGCCCGCCGCCATCATCACCGCGGCGGCGGCGAACACGTAGCGGAACGCATGCACCATGTCGGCGGCGGCAATCGCGTGGGCCGAGCCGGCATGCTCGCCGGAGATGGTGATGTCGGTGCCCAGCACCATCAGCAGGATGGTGGTGAAGGCCGCGACGGTGAACGAGGCCATCAGCGCGCGGAAGAAGTTCATGGCGCCGGTCGCAGTGCCGATCTGCGGCCGCGGCACCGCGTTCTGGATCGACACCACGCTGACCGGAAATGCGGTGCCGAGTCCGACGGCGAAGATGCCGAGGATAGTCAGCAATGCCCACAGCGGCAGCGGCGTCATGAACGCCAGCAGCGCCGCCATGACCGCCGCCATGCCGGTGCCGCCAATGGCGACGCGCTTGTAGTGCCTGGCCCGCGTCATGGTGCGGCCGGCGAACGCGGCGCCGGCCACCGAGACGGCCGCGATCGGAATCAGCGCCAGCCCGGCCTCGCCGGCGGTAAGGCGGTAGACGACTTCATAGTACAGCGGCAGGTGCACGGTGAGTCCGATCATGGCGCCCATGGCGCAGCCGCCGGCGGCCATCGCGAACGGCACCACCGTGCCGGACATCAGTTGCAGCGGCAGGAACGGCTCGTCGTGATGCAGCGCATGCCAGACGAAGGCGAAGCCCATCGCCGCCGCCGCGCCGAGCATCGCCAGGATCGTCGGCGAGGCCCACGAGAATTTCGTGCCGCCCCAGGTCAGCACCAGCATGATCGTCACCGCCGCGGCCATCAGCAGCACGCCGCCGAGCCAGTCGACCTTGCGCATGCGGTGGAATACCGGGATCTTCTTCATGTTCGGCAGCAGCAGCGCCAGCGCGGCGATGCCGAGCGGAAGATTGATCCAGAATATCATCGACCAGTGCAGGTGTTCGGCGAACAAGCCGCCAAGGATCGGACCGCCGATGCCCGCGGCGACCCACACGCTGCTGAAATAGGCCTGGTACTGGCCGCGCTCGCGCGGCGTCACCACGTCGGAAATCACCGTCTGCACGATCGGCAGGATGCCGCCGCCGCCCAACCCCTGCAGCGCGCGGCCGAGGATCAGCACCAGCATGTTCGGCGCCAGCGCGCACATCACCGAGCCGGCCATGAACAGAGCGAGTGCGGCGATGATGGTGGCGCGGCGGCCATAGATGTCGCTCAGCGTGCCGAACACCGGCGCCACCGCGGTGGAGGCCAGGAGATAGGCGGTGATCACCCAGGACAGGTTGGAGACGTCGCCGAACTGCCGGCCGATGGTCGGCAGCGCGGTGGCGACGATGGTCTGGTCGAGCGCCGCCAGGAACATCGTCAGCAGCAGGCTCATCAGGATGGTGCGAACTTCGCTCTTGGTCAGCGGCGGCTTCGGCGCGATCGACGGCGCGTCGCTGACCTCCATCACCTCGGTCGGAATGTGCGACAGTTCCGCGACCAGTTCGTCCGACAAAGGCTGATCGTCGGCCGCCGCGCGGCTGATGGGCTCGAACTTGGTCATGGAAACTTGGATCAGACGGCTTGGCAGCAAAACGCTGCGCGGACAGGATTTGGCAGCAAATTATCATGCAAATGCATGGTGCGGCAGGGGTTTGCCTGCATGGGAGCATCCCGCCCTGCTCACGTCGCAACTGCGAGAGTAGTGTACCGGGCACCGCCGCGATCGATCGACGGCCGCTGCGACCAGGTTCCGGTCGCGGGTGGCCTTGCCGGCGCACATCCTTTAAACGCGCCGTCATGGATCTCGCCCCCGACATCGTTGCCCTGCTCTGCCTCGCCGCGCTCGCGGCCGGCTTCGTCGATGCCATTGCCGGCGGCGGCGGGCTGATCGTGATCCCCGCGCTGCTGGCGGCGGGCATCAGCCCGGTAGCGGCGCTCGCCACCAACAAGGTGCAGGCCTGCGTCGGCACGGCCTCGGCCACCTACACGTTCTGGCGCGCCGGATGGATCGATTTTCGTATGCTGCGTGTGCCGCTGGTCACGACCCTGGCCGGCGCCGCCATGGGCGCGCTGGCGCTGATGGTGGTCGACACCCGCTGGCTGATGGTGCTGCTGCCGATCCTGCTGGTCGGCATCGCGCTCTACTTCCTGCTGGCGCCGGTCGCCGCCGACGTCGATTCGCACGCCCGCCTGACACCCGTGAGCTATTCCGCCGTCGCCGCCGGCATCGGATTCTACGACGGCTTCTTCGGCCCCGGCGCGGGCTCGTTCTTCGCCCTCAGCCTGGTGACGCTGATGGGCATGGGACTGACCAGGGCCACCGCGCACACCAAGGCGCTCAACCTGATGAGCAACGTGGTGTCGATGGCGGTGCTGGCATCCGGCGGCCAGGTGTTGTGGATGCTCGGCGCCATGATGGCAGTCGGCAACTTCATCGGCGGACGGCTCGGCTCGCGCACCGCAATGCGCTTCGGACCAAGAGTCATCCGCCCGCTGCTGGTGATCATCTCGCTCGGCGTCACCGCCAAGCTGCTGCTCGACCCCGCCAACCCGCTGCGCGTGCTGGTGCTGGCGATGTTCGCGCAGTGACGCTCACTTGATCTTGTTGAGCTTGCGCAGGTCGGCATCGATGCGCGACTGCCAGCCATCGCCGCCGGCCTTGTATTTGTCGATCACCTCGCCCGACAGCCGCAGCGAGATCAGCCGCTTGGTCGGTGCCTTGTTGGGACCGCGCCCTTTGCGGATCGAGGCGGCGAGTTCGGGAAAGACTTCGGCGAACGGGCGCATCTCGGCAAGTTCTTCGTCCGTCAGTTCGGGAAACTCCGTGTCGTCCCATTCCTGCTTGGTGTAACCCTGACCCGGCTTGAATTCCTTTTTAGCCATCTATCAGTCTCCTCTCTTTGCGGCTCGCCGGACGCATGCTGATGACGCTGATGCCTTCGGTCCCCAGCGTCACGAAAATTGCTGCGACAATACCGTTCATCAGTCGGCCGACCGCGATCAGACGGCCATTTTTTGCGGGGCGAACGAACGAGGTCTGAAAAAAGGCTTCATCGAGATCGACGAAGTCCATCTCGTGTCGCGCGATATTGATCAGCCGCTTGGACTCGTCCCAGACGATCCTCATTTATATATTGTATCTACGATTTAGAAATGATCAATCCTGAAATCATGGCCGCGCCTCTCAATGTCGTTCGCCGTGGCCAACACGAGCCCCTCACAGCACAAAGCCGCCAGACGCTTACGCATCCGGCGGCCCCGCTTCGTCCAACCCGCTAGCGCTGCGCGGCGGGCACCTTCTTCACCTTGACGGCCAGGCAAAGGATCGCGGCGATGATCGGCCCCGCGGCCAGCGTCAGCAGCGCCGGCGTGAAACTCTGGGTGGTGTCCTTGATCCAGCCGACCAGATACGGGCCGGCGAAGCCACCGATCTGCGCGAAGCCGTTGATCGCCGCGAGGCCGCCGGCGGCGGCCGGCCCGGTCAGGAACAACGTCGGCAGGCTCCAGAACACGCCGAGCACCGCCCACACGCCGGCCGCCGCGGCGCACAGCAGCCGCAGGCCGACCAGCGGGCTCGGCGCAAAGGCGCTGGCCGCGAGGAAGACGCCGCCGAGCAACGCCGACAGCGCGGTGTGCCATTTGCGTTCGCCGCTGCTGTCGGAACTGCGGGCCACGAACACCAGCCCGAGCGTGGCGAACACGAACGGGATTGCAGTGACGAAGCCGGTCTGCAGATCGGTGAGGCCGCCGATCGAGCGCACGATCTGCGGCAGCCACAGCACCACGCCGTAAACCGCCATGGCGTTGAACATGTAGATCAGGGTCAGCAACCAGACGCGGTAGTCGCTGAAGATGGCGCGGAAGGAATGGGTGCCGACGGCCTTGACCGCGCGGTCCTCGCGATCCAGCTCCGCGATCAGCCAGTTGCGCTCGGTGACGGAGAGCCAGCGGGTGTCGGTCTGCGGCCGGTCGACGAGATAGAAGAAGGTCACGACACCGAGGATGACGGCCGGCGCGGCTTCGAGAATGAACAGCCACTGCCAGGCCGCGAGGCCGAACCAGGTCGGATTGCTGGACAGGATCCAACCGGAGATCGGCGCGCCGATCACGGTCGACAGCACCGTCGCGGTCATGAAGCCGGCGGTCGCCTTGGCGCGGTCGCGCTGCGGGAACCAGTAGGTCAGATACAGCAGCACGCCGGGCACGAATCCGGCCTCGGCGAGGCCGAGCAGAAACCGCACGATGTAGAAGCTGGTTTCGCCCTTCACGAAGGCCATGCAGCAGGACACGATACCCCAGCTCACCATGATGCGGGCGATCCAGCGTCGCGGACCGACCTTGTGCATGATCATGTTGCTGGGAATTTCGAAGGCGATGTAGCCGAGGAAGAAGATGCCGGCGCCGAGCCCGTAGGCGGTGGCCGACAGGCCGAGATCCTTGTTCATGTGAATGGCGGCGAAACCGACATTCACACGATCGAGATAGTTGATGATGAACAGCACGAAGCAGAAGAACACGATGCGCCAGCGCAGCTTGCCAAGCACGCTCTTGCGGATGTCATCCTCGACCGTGACGGGAGGATGGGTAGCGAGTGTCGACATGGGATTTCCTCGGTTTCTTGATTGGTATTGATGTCGCGCCGGCCACGGCCGGCGCGATCGATCAGTAGGTCGCGCGGCCGCCGGAGACGTCGAACACGCCGCCTGTGCTGAACGAGGCTTCCTCGCTGGCGAGCCAGCAGATCAGCGACGCCACTTCGGCGATGGCGCCGAAACGCCCGATCGGAATCTTCGACAGCATGAAGTCGATATGCGCCTGGGTCATCTGGTCGAAGATCGCGGTGCGCACCGCCGCCGGGGTCACGCAGTTGACGCGGATATCGGTCTTGGCGACTTCCTTGCCGAGCGACTTGGTGAAGCCGATCACGCCCGCCTTGGAGGCGCTGTAGGCCGAGGCGTTCGGATTGCCTTCCTTGCCGGCGATCGATGCGACATTGACGATGCGGCCGTAGCCGCTGGTTTCCATGACGCGGATCGCCGCCTGGTTGCAATAGAAGATGCCGTTGAGATTGACATCGACCACGCGGCGCCAGGCATCGACCGGATAGTCGCGCACGGTAGTGTTGGGACCGGTGATGCCGGCGCTGGCGACGAGCACGTCGAGGCCGCCGAGCGCCTTGACGCTGGCATCCATAGCCCTGGCCACCGCATCGGCGTCGGCAATGTCGACGGCCTGGACGTCAACGGCGCCGCTGCTGACCTTGGCCGGCTGCAGCAGCGCATCGGTGAGATCCCACAGGCTGACCTGCGCGCCCTCGGCCGCCAGCCTGGTGGCGACGTCGAGGCCGATGCCCGACGCGCCGCCGGTGACGATGGCCTTGCGGCCCTTGAAACGATCCTTGAACAACATGGTCAGACTTTCAGGTGCGGGTGAAGGCGATGACGCGCTGGCGCTGGGTGCCGAGCTTGGCGATCCCGAGCGTCATGACGTCGCCGGCCTTGAGGTAGATCGGGTTAGGCTTCTTGCCCATGCCGACGCCGGGCGGCGTGCCCGTGGTGATGATATCGCCGGGCATCAGCGTCATGAAGCGGCTGACATAGCTGACGATCACCGCGCAATTGAAGATCATGGTGCGGGTGTTCCCGGTCTGCATGCGCGCGCCGTTGACGTCGAGCCACATGTCGAGGGCCTGGGGATCGCCGACTTCGTCGGATGTCACCAGCCACGGCCCGACCGGACCGAAGGTGTCGCATCCCTTGCCCTTGTCCCAGGTGCCGCCGCGCTCGATCTGGTATTCGCGTTCGCTGACGTCGTTGACCAGGCAGTAGCCAGCGACGTGATTGAGTGCGTCGGCCTCAGAGACGTAGCTGGCGCGCTGGCCGATGACGATGCCGAGTTCGACCTCCCAGTCGCTCTTGACGGAATCCTGCGGCAGCATCACGTCGTCGTTCGGACCGCTCAGCGAACTGATCGCCTTGGTGAACACTACCGGCTCGCCGGGAATCGGCAGGTTGGATTCGGCGGCGTGGTCGGCATAGTTGAGTCCGATCGCGATGAACTTGCCGACATTGGCAATGGGCACACCGAGGCGCGGCGCGCCCTCGACCAGCGGCAGCGATTGCGGATCGATCCCGCCGAGACGAGCCAGCGTGGCCGGCGCCAGCGCAGCCGCGTCGATATCGGTGAGATGGGCCGACAGATCGCGGAGACGATGATCGGCGTCGAGCAGGCCTGGTTTTTCCTGGCCCACGGGGCCGTAGCGCAGCAGTTTCACTGGATTGAATCCCGATGTTGTTGGACGGACGGATAAGCGAACGATCACCCGGCGTTGGGCCGAGTCATCGCGCATGGTTGGGCAGACGGGGGATGGTGGGTCACGCGGCAAACGGCAGCGCCGCTTTCAACTTCCTCCGCCGATTATTTTTTATCCCACTATGTGGGACTTTGTTGCGATATGTGGTATCAGACCGATCAGCGGTGCCGCTGTCAAGATGATCTTTGGCAGTGCACCGTCCGCGCCGATGCCCTGGCGGCCTCAAGGTGACAGTCATGGTAGTCAAAGGGGGCGGTGCGCTGTCGCCGCTCGATCACAGGGAATGCCGATGTCCGATGTTTCGCGCGAATCTCCGGCAGCATTGACGGCGAATGCCGCGCCGGAGCGCCCGGGGACCCAGGGTGCGCAGACGCTGATGCGGGCGCTCGACGTGCTGGAGGCGATCGCCGCGGGGACCGTGGACCTCGCCGCGTTATCGGCGAATCTCGGCACCACCCGCAGCACCACCCATCGGCTCGCTTCTGCTCTCGTCGATCGCCGCTATCTCAATTTCTCGCCGCGCGGCGGCTACAGCCTCGGGCCCAAGCTGCTCGAACTCGGCTTCCGGGCGCAACGCGACATGCCGCTGCGCCAGGTGGCGCATGGCCATCTGGTCGAACTGGCCCGACTCACCCAGGACACGGTGCAGCTCGGAATCCTCGATGAAAACGTCGTGCTCTATATCGACAAGGTGCCTGGCCAGCGCCGCTTCGAGATCCGCTCGACCATCGGCGACCGGCACGCAGTGTGGTCGACGGGACTCGGCAAGGCGCTGATACTCGACATGGGCGAGGCGGAATGGAAAGCCTTCTATGACAGGGCCGACGCCGCCGGCGCGCGGCGCTCCGCCGAGGACTGGCAGCAATCGCTGGCGCGGATGCGCGCCTATGCGCAGAGGGGCGCGGCCTTCGACCTGGAAGAGAGCGCGCCGGAGCTGCGCTGCGTCGCCGCGCCGATCCGCGACGCCGGCAGCGCCATCGTCGCCGCGATCAGCGTCTCCAGCATCGCCCAGTACATGCAGCCGGAGCGCATGGACGAACTCAGCCATGACGTCCGCGCCACCGCCGCCGCCGTCAGCCGGGCGCTGGGTTGGCGCTGACAGGACCATAGTGGGGAGCCGGTCCTGTGGGATAATGCGCGTTTGCGCGCATCCTCACGCCGGCCGCTTCTTCAGCCTCGCCAGCCGCGGCAGCAATGCCGGCCAGGACACGATGTGGTCCTCCAGCTCGGCATCCGGAATGGTGTCCTCGGTACCGACCACCCGGCCGCGCACCGACACCCCGGCTTCATGCACGGTGGCCGGGCTACCGGAGATCAGCGGATGCCACCAGTACAGATCGCGGCCCTCCGCCACCAGCTTGTAGCCGCAGCTCGGCGGCAGCCAGTTCAGGGTGCGGACATTCGCCGGCGTCAGCCGCACGCAATCGGGAACCTGGGCCGAGCGGTGCTCATAGTCCTTGCAGGCGCACAGCCCGGCATCGAGCAATTTGCACGACACATGGGTGAAATAGATCTTGCCGGTATCCTCGTCCTCGAGCTTTTCCAGGCAGCAGCGTCCACAGCCATCGCACAGGCTCTCCCACTCGGCGCCGGACATCTCTTCCAACGTCTTGGTTTTCCAGAACATTCCTGCCTGAGGCGAGGGTTTTGGCGGACGTGCGGTCATGCCGTATCGACGATCCATGCTGAGGGCGAAGTGTCCTTCTAGGAGGTGTGATGCCGGCTTCGCAAGCATGATGGCTGGCCAACCGCCGCAAAAGCCGGGAAGGCATTAGCCTTGCCCCGCAAAATCCCTGCAGCGCCATTGGTTTATCAGGTCGCCTCGGCTAGAACTTGAACGGGATTCCTGCGGTCGCAAAAGCGCCTTGGGTTTGCCGCATCACTTCCGCAAGACGTCGCAGCGCGGTTCCCAATGGGGGATGCCTGCCGACCAACCAACCAAGGGCCCCGGTGCGCCAGATCGTGCCATCTGCGTGGAAGAAGAAGCTCCGGCATTTCCTGCTGGACTTCGATGCACGTATCGATTCCGGGCTGTTCTCATCCGGCCGCGGCACCCGCGAACTCTATGAGCGCTATTCCACCTTCATGGACCGCTTCTATGTCGGTCGCTGGAAGCGCTGGGTGTTTATCGAGCCGCTGTCGGAGATGGCAACCATCGGCCTCGGTGGCCTGGTGCTGATGCTGGCGCTGGCGCAGCCGGCGTTCCGCGAAACCGCCGATGACGACTGGCTCAAGAAGTCCGATCTCGCGGTGACGTTCCTCGATCGTTACGGCAATCCGATCGGCAGCCGCGGCATCAAGCACAACGACTCGATTCCGCTGGAAGACTTTCCCGACAACCTGATCAAGGCGACGCTGGCGACCGAAGACCGCCGCTTCTACGACCACTTCGGCATCGACGTGGCCGGCACCGCGCGCGCGCTGGTCACCAATGCGCAGGCCGGCGGCGTGCGCCAGGGCGGCTCCTCGATCACGCAGCAGCTGGCGAAGAACCTGTTCCTCTCCAACGAGCGCACCATCGAACGCAAGGTCAACGAAGCCTTCCTGGCGATCTGGCTGGAAACCCGCCTGACCAAGAACGAGATATTAAAACTCTATCTCGATCGCGCCTACATGGGCGGCGGCACCTTCGGCGTCGACGGTGCCGCGCATTTCTACTTCAACAAGTCGGCGCGCGACGTCAATCTCGCGGAGTCCGCGATGCTCGCCGGCCTGTTCAAGGCGCCAACCAAATACGCGCCGCATATCAACCTGCCCGCGGCGCGCGCTCGCGCCAACCAGGTGCTCGACAACCTTGTCGATGCCGGCTTCATGACCGAGGGCCAGGTGTTCGGCGCCCGCCGCAACCCGGCCACCGCCGTCGACCGCCGCGAGGAAGTGTCCCCGAACTACTATCTAGACTGGGCGTTCGACGAGATGCGCCGGTTGGTCGAGACATTTCCGAAATCCTACACCGAGCGGGTCTTCGTGGTGCGGACCGCGATCGACATGAACGTGCAACGCGCCGCCGAAGCCGCGATCGAGAACCAGTTGCGCCAGTTCGGCCGCGACTATCACGCCACCCAGGCCGCGACCGTGGTGTCCGATCTCGACGGCGGCGTGCGTGCCATGGTCGGTGGCCGCGATTACGGCGCCAGCCAGTTCAACCGCGCCGTTGACGCCATGCGGCAGCCGGGCTCGTCGTTCAAGCCGTATGTCTACACCACAGCGCTGCTCAACGGGTTCAAGCCGAGCTCGATCGTCGTCGACGGCCCGGTGTGCATCGGCAACTGGTGCCCGCAAAATTACGGCCACTCTTATTCCGGCGCGGTGACGCTGACCCAGGCCATCACCCATTCGATCAACGTGGTGCCGGTAAAACTCTCGATCGCACTCGGCAAAGGCAATCCCAAGTTGGGCCGCGCCAAGATCGTCGAGGTAGCGCGCCGCTTCGGCATCAAGGCGCCGCTGCTCGACACGCCATCGTTGCCGATCGGCTCGGCCGAGGTCAGCGTGCTCGAGCACGCCGTCGCCTATGTCACCTTCCCCAACAAGGGCAAGTCGGTGACACCGCATGCGGTGCTGGAAGTCCGCACCGGCGCCGGCGATTCCGTCTGGCGGTTCGACCGTGACGGCAAGAAGCCGCTGCAGGCGATTCCCGCGTCGGTCGCCGCCGACATGGCGGGCATGATGAGTCACGTGGTGTCCGAGGGCACCGCGCGCCGTGCCGCGCTGGACGGCATTCCCACCGCCGGCAAGACCGGCACCACCAATGCGTATCGCGACGCGTGGTTCGTCGGCTACACCGGCAACTTCACCTGCGCGGTCTGGTACGGCAACGACGACTACTCTCCGACCAACCGGCTGACCGGCGGCGCCATGCCGGCGCAGACCTGGCACGACATCATGGTCGCCGCGCACCAGGGCGTCGAGATCAAGGAAATTCCCGGCATTGGCGCCGGCACCAAGTTGCCGGCCTCGGCGGCCGCGGCGAACGTCGCCTCCAGTGCGCCCGACGCCAAGCCGGGACCGCCCCCGATCCTGACCCGGCGCGGCGCCGATATTCTCGTTCGCGTGGAAAAGATGCTCGACGAAGCCGGCAAGACCGCGGGCACGACCTCATCTACCGAACCGGCCAAGCCGCGCGCATCGAGCGCGCTGGCGTTTCCCGAAAGCTTCGCCTTGGCAGCGCCAGGATCGCCGTCGATCCCGGGCACACCGGCGGCGCCGTCCTCGCCGCGTAAAAACTGATGCACACGTGCGGCTGATATTTTTCACCCTGCTCGGCCTGATCGTCGCCGCTGTCGTCGGCCTCGGCCTCACCTGGATGACCGCCACGCGCGGCACCGATCTGGGCACGCTGACCATTGGCGCGTGGACCGCACGGCCGCGCACCGGCACCAGCGAGATCGACCCCTATGCCCGCGCCACGATCGCGCGATCGGGCGAATTGCCGGTCGGTACCGGCGACGGCATCGCGTTCACCGCGACGACCGACGACAGCAAGCGCCCGCTGGATGGCCGATGCGACGTCATCGTCAGCGGCGTCACGCCGCCCGCACGGTTCTGGACGCTGTCGCTATATGACACCAAGGGACGGCTGGTTCCGAATTCGCTGCAGCGCTACGGCTTCACCAGCCAGGAGATCGTCCGCCGCGCCGACGGTGGCTTCGAGGTGCGCATCGCGTCGCGCTCCCGCGCTGGCAACTGGCTGCCGACCGGCGCCATCGAACGCTATGTGCTCATGCTCCGGCTGTACGATACGCCGGTTGGGGTGGCGACGCGCACGCAGCGCGACGCGCCGATGCCCTCCATCGCCACGGCGGGCTGCCCATGATCCGGCTGTTGTTCGCCATTGTCGGAGGTATCCTGCTTGGCGGCGTGGTGCATCTGGTCAGCGTGCTGGCACTGCCGCGGATCGCAACACAGGACGCCTATTCGCGGCTGACAACGATCAGCAAACTGAATACGGTCACGCCGCTGCCGCCGACCGAGCCCGGCAATACGCTGCTGCCCTTCATGGATCCCGCCTTTGCGGTTGCGGTGTGCCGCTACGACCTGTCGACTGGTCCGATCAAACTCGCGGTGCCGGTCAGCCAGTCCTACACGTCGGTGTCATTCTATACGCGCAGCGACGTCGCCTACTACGCCATCAACGATCGCTCGGCGGGCCGTCGCGTCATCGAACTCGATCTGATGACCGAAGCGCAGCACGCAGCCTTGCCGGAGGATGAGGATGTCACGGCCGCCGACCGGCTGATCATCGATTCCCCGACGGTGGATGGCCTGATCGTGTTAAAGGCGCTGGCGCCTGAACCCGGCCTGATGGCCCAGGCACAGGCTTCGCTGGCTGCGGCGAGTTGCCGGGTGCAGACCGAACCGCCGGCGAAGACCGTGCCGGGGAAGCGATAGCAGCCGTCGTTCCGGGGTGCGCAGCGCCAGTTGCGTGCGAACCCGGAATGACAAAGCACTTAACCCTTGCTCACCACGCCCGACCGCCCCGGCCGCCCAATAGCCACGCTCGTCGTCTGTGACGACAGCTCTCCAATCAGCATGTCGACATTGGCCGCCATGTTGTCCGGCGTCTGGATTACCAGCCGTTCCAGCGCCCAGCGATACGACGATACCCGGCGCTGCAGGCATTGTTCGACCCACTGCACGATCAGTGCGTTTTCGTCCATCCGCGCGATGGCGTCGGCGCGCTCGCGCGGCGACAGGCTGGAAACCAGCTTCAGGCTGGCATTGCGTTTGCCGTCCAATTCGATGACGCGCGCCGCATTGGCGAAGAACGGCTCGAACCGCACGATGTCATTGCGGACATCATCCGCCAGCGTGGCATAGCGCGATGTCGGCGACCGATGCGGCTCATCGATCAGCATCCGGCCGTAGGCGGTGCGGTCGAATACCGGTGTCTGCCGCCATGGCGAGGGCAACGGCTTGTATTCGCCGAAAACATTCTTCCACAGCGGCCGTGAATGCGGCGGCTCGATCAGCGGATAGGCCAGATCCCGCATCAGGCGTTCGTTGTCGGTCAACTGGAATTCGGAGGAGCGTAGTCCGACGCTTGCGGTGGCCTCTTCGCCGATCCAGCGATGCATGTTGTCGCTGAGCGCGTCCTGACGCACGCGACCGAAATCGCCACCGCTGCAGCCGCCGAGTGCGACGCTCAGCAGAATCGAAATGGACAAAAGCGATGCAGGTGCGAGCCGAGGCCTTGTCCGGATCGGAGACGTCGTATCCGGCATTTCGAAATATCCGGTGTCAGGAACGGACGCGGCGGCGACGGCGGCGTCCCGGCGCGGTGCCCTCTTCCGGGCCGCTGCCATTGGTGCCGTCGGGATCGCGCTCGATGCGGACAACCGGAAGGATCAGGATGGTCGCGCTGCCTTCGCGGGGCGAGCCGACACCCACGTTCACGCCCAGTCGTCGCGCTGCCGCATCCGCCGGGAACTTGATGATCGTGCTCATTCGATGTCTCCGCACCGCTTCGCCAAAAATGGCCGGCGCAACTTCATCTAAGAGCAATCATGGTTAATGCGGTCTTAACAGCCAACACCGGAACATTCCCCGGCAATCCTGAAATCGCTCTCCCTGCAGTCGCAAGCATGCTTCCCCCCATTATAACTGGCAGCAGCCCGCATGGTTAACGGGGCCTTAAGCGGTGGGGCGTAAAGTCGTGCCAAGTTTCCCTCAGTAAGCGTACCGCCATATGACCGTGCCTCCGATGTTTCCGGGTTTCGACGGACTGATGACACTCTCGCGCCGCGAGGGTGTCGACATCCGCCCGACCCTGCTTCGTGTGCTGACCGACCTCTACGTCCAGGCCAGCACGCACAGCATTGATGAAGAACGGCAATTCGTCGAGCTCGCGTCACGCCTGATCGATCAGGTGGACGATGCCACCCGCGCGGCAGTGCGGGCCCGACTGGCGATCTATCCGCGCACGCCGGTGGCCATCATGCAGAAGCTCCGGCTGCATGCCGCGGCGCCGGATCAGCGCGTTCCCCTCGCCGCCAGCATCCCGCTGCCACCTCAGGCCGCAGCCGAACCGAAGCCGCCGACGGAGGCGCAACTGCGCATGTCGGTGACGACGGCGATGCAGCCGGCCGATGCCGCCGAGATCAGCGATTTGTTTTTTGCAGGCGCTGCCGGCGAACGCGCACAGATGCTGCACGATCTCGCGAACACGTCGCTGAAGCCAGCCGCACGGATCCCCGCGACCCGGGCGGCCCGCGCACTGCACATCCTGGAGATGGCCGCGTTCGCCGAGGACCGCGACAATTTTGCGCGCGAACTGGGCGACGCGCTGCTGCTGCCGTCGCAGGTCGCCGATCAGGTGGTCAACGATCCCGGCGGCGAAGCGCTGGCCTGCACCGCCAAGGCGCTGGCGATGCCAAGCGATATGTTTCAGCGCGTGCTGATGTTCCTCAACCCGGAGCTCGGCTCATCGGTTCATCATGTGTACCGACTGTCGCGGCTCTACGATATCCTGAGCGAACGCTCGGCGCTGATCATGGTCGCGGCATGGCGCGGCGCTACCTTGGCGGCGACCCGCGCGAAGTATCGCCCTGCGCTCTATGACGACGAACGCAACCGCGCGCGTTCGGCACCGGCGCAGGGGCGTCCGGCGTCGCAGCCGGGCGTGGACATTGCCCGCGCGCGGAACAGCAGAAAATAGACGGAGCGAAGCGACATCTGCACTCGCCGTCGGCGAGGGCGAAGAAGTCGCTATGGTTTCGCCAGATCGAGGAAGTGCCGCCCGGCCTTGTCCTCGATCTCGACGATCCAGACGTCGGGATCGAACGAGATTTCCTTCATCAGCCGCTCCTCGATCTTGCGCTCGTCCACCGGCTGCGGCGGTGATGGCATGAATATGCGTTCGATCGGCCGGCTGTCGTCATAGACGGTCTGCGGCGCCGGCGCATACAGCATCGCATTGCCGTTCATCAGGGCCACCTTGACGAATACTGCGCCGGCCTCCTCGGCGCCGCGTCGGCGCACCGCACCGAACACACCTTCGGACTGGCAGCGGCGCAGATAGGCGGCCACCCATATTGACGTTTTCAATCTCATGGCAGCGACGATAGGCCAGCGAGCGGATCGACGCTAGTCGATCGGCCGTCCGGTCACGGTGCCGAGTTCGCGCACCAGCCGGTCCGACATCTGGCCGGTCACCGGCAGCTTGCGTTCGCGCTCGAAGCGCTGGATGGCAGCCTGGGTGTCCGAACCAACGGTGCCGGTCGGCTTCAACTGGCCGTAGCCGTATTCTGTCAGCGCGCGCTGCACCGCCGCCACGCGGCGCGAACTGACGATCAGGTCGCCCAGCGGATCGTGGCGGGGGGGGGTTGGGACCCGCGCCCGCGGGGGGCGCCCCCCCCCCCCAAACCCCCCCAGCCGCCCCCCGCCGCCGCGAACTAAAGTCCGCAACGTCGGGGTCCTCGACTAAGAGCCAATCCATGACCGAGCCAAAGCGCGAAAAGATCATCAAGGTGCGGGTGTCCCCCGAGGAACTGGCCACCCTCCAGATGCACAGCACCAGGACGGAGCTGGCCCGCTGGATGCGGGAGAGCTGCCTGAATCCCGGCCAGACCGATCTAGTCCGTGATCTGCGCGGCGCGGCCCCGGCGGCTGATCCCGCGTTGCTGCGCCAGTTGGCGAGTATCGGGAACAACCTCAACCAGATCGCCCGCAAGATGAACACCGCCGAGTGGGGCGCTGTTGATCGCGTCCAGGTCATCGGCGCCCTGGCCGGGGTTGAGCGTGAGTTGGCCGAACTGCGAGCGCTGCACAAGTGATCGTGAAGTTCCACGCCAGGGGCACTGGCGGCGGCAAGGGGCCGACGCAGTACCTGCTGGGCCGGGACGGCCAGCGGGAGGGGGCAACCCTGCTGCGTGGCGATCCTGAGCAGGTGGCCGAACTGATCGACTCCAGCCGGTACGCCAAGAAGTACACCAGCGGCGTGCTGAGCTTTGCCGAGGCGGATCTACCGCCCGAGCAGAAACGGGCCCTCATGGACAGTTTCGAGAAGGCGCTACTGCCCGGCCTAGAGGCCCGGCAGTACAGCTGCCTATGGGTTGAGCACCAAGACAAGGGACGATTAGAGCTGAACTTCGTCATCCCCAACCTGGAGCTGACCGAGGGCAAGCGCTTGCAGCCCTACTATCACGTCGCCGATCAGCGCCGGGTCGATGCCTGGGCGACGGTTCAGCGCGCCGAGCTGGGCCTTTCCGACCCGAAAGACCCAGCTCGCAGGCGGGCCCTTGTAACGCCCCGCGACTTGCCGCCAGAGCGTCAGCAGGTCGCGCAGCAGATCACGGACGGGCTGCTGGCCCTTGCCGCCCAGGGCGAGGTGCGCAGCCGTGCTGACGTGCTCGAAAAGTTGACAGGTGCAGGCTTCCAGGTGGCCCGCGAAACCAAGTCATCCATCAGCATCGCCGACCCGGACGGCGGCAAGAACATACGCCTCAAGGGGGCCCTCTATGAGCGGGATTTCAGACTTGGCCCGGAGCTTCGAGGAGAAATCGAAGCAGCAAGCCAGCGATATCGAGACGGGCGTGACGAACGCCTACAAACAGCACGAACAGACCTTGCTCGCGGCATTGAGATCAAGCGAACAGAGCTTGAGCGGCGCCATCCAGGCCCGCGAGAAGAGCCTCAGCGAGCTTTTGAGCGCGACCGAGGCCAACACCAGGGCGTTAGTCCTATCGGGCTGGAAATGGCTCGCAGGGAGCCTGCTGGCGGTCATCCTGGCCGCGAGCGGGGCCCTGTGGTGGACAGGGCTGACGGTGGCGGAGAATTTCCAGATCATCGAGCAGCAGAAGGCCACGATGGCCCGCGCCCAGGCGCTGGGGATGGAGTTCTACAGCGACGGAAAAGACGAGTACCTCCTGCTGCCCAAAGGGAAGAAGGCGTCCAGCGGGTGGAATTTCAAGGAACTTGGCCGAGAGGCCGTGAAGTTGGAGAAGTAGGCTATGACGGAGATCGAGAAGGCCTTGCTAGACGCCTTGGAGAGTTTACAGAGCGAGCACGAGCAGCAGCTGAGCAGTTTCGCCGAGACCTTGCAAAGTATGCGGATCGAGCACGCGAAGGGCTCGAAGCTGTGGGCCGAAGCTGCCGCGACCTTGCAGGGGCAGTACGAGCGCAGCCAGACAGAGAACATGGCCCTGTCGCAGCAGGTGCAGAGCTTGAGCGGGCAAGTGAACGACTTGGCGCAGCGCGTCGAAGGTTTGAGCCGCGCGCTCAGGAAGTGATCCAGGAGCATCAGCGGCATAAGTCGCGCCGTGGGCCCACCTTGGGTTAGGCTGGACCCCAGAAAAAACAAAACCCCCGTGCTCTGATCATCTTGGCGGAAGAGAGAGCGACGGGGGCCCCGCAAGAGCATTGGAGTGCCCTTGAACGTGTTGAAAGCATACCACGACGCCGCAGACGATCAACCGCGACAAGCGATCCAGCTTGAGCTGTTCCGCGAGCGCCTACCGGCCAAGCCGTACCATACCGACGACCTGCGCGCAGGACTCCAGGTGCGCAGCGCCGAGCGCGCTGCCCTGGCCCGCTACATCCAGCCGAACGGCCCCACGCACAAGTATTGGCTCGTCTACGACATCGACCGCCCAGGGGCTGCGATGGACTGGAGCGACCGCAATTGCCCGCCGCCCTCGATCACAGCCATGAATCCCGCCAATGGGCACGCTCACCTGATCTACGGCCTCAAAACCCCCGTCAGGACTGCGCCTGGCGCGAAATCTGACCCACTCAGGTACGCGGGAGCCATAGATTCCACGCTACAGCAGGCACTCGGGGCAGACCCGCAGTACAGCGGCCTGATCTGCAAGAACCCGCTGCACCCGCACTGGGTTGTGGCGGCGTGGGAGCCCCGCCTGTACACGCTGAACGATCTGGACAGCTGGCTTGACCTCAGCGCGGCGAAAGACCGGCGCAAGCGCCTGCCTGCGTACGGACTGGGTCGTAACTGCAACCTCTTCGAGCAGCTCAGCCAGTGGTCGTACAAGGCCATACGCCAGGGCTGGCCGGGTTACGACCAGTGGCACGCCGCCTGCCTGCAGCGGGCCCTCATGTACAACGCTGGGTTCCCTTGCCCCCTGGATCACCAGGAGGTGGGCCATATCGCCAAGTCGGTGGCTAGGTACACACACGCCCGGTTCACGCCCGAGGGCTTCAGTGCGTGGCAGGCCGCACAGGGATCGAAGAAGGGCAAGGCGCTGCGTGACCAGCTCAGGCCGAAGCTGGTCAGCCTGCTTGACGAGGGCCGCTCAGAGGCCGAAATAGCGCGCCTGACGGGCCAATCAAGGCAAACAATCAACAACTGGGTAAGAGGCCTCAAATGACCCTTAAAGATGCATTCCGCCAGGACGAACTCCCGGACCTTCTAGCCGATCTATCCCATGTCATCGACATGGTGGATGGCTGGGCCCTGCGCAACGAGTCAATTGACTACGATCTCGCAATGTACGCGGCCAGCCTGATTGCCCGCATCGCCAACAAAGCGAACCCTCAGTAAAAGTTGTCAAAAAGCCATATCAGATAATAGCCCCGTTTACGGGGGCTTCAGCTGTGCCCCTCCAGATGTAAATCCCCCCGCTCTTCACAAGTCCAGGTGGTCGCCAGTGCAGTGACCGAAGGGCGCTGTGATGGTGAACGCCCAACAAGCAAAGCGCGTTAGCCACAAATCCACTAACCCCTGATCTAGAGCCTCTGTTACCTTTTGTAACTTGCACGGCTTTTGATTATAAGCCAGGATACACAGAGGGCCCTCCCGGCGCTTCGCTTGGTCGGTTCCTCTGTGACCTGGTTCAGGGGGGGGGGGGCCCCCCCCCCCCCCCCCCCCCCCCCCCCCCCCCCCCCCCCCCCCCCCCCCCGCCCCGGCGCCCGGGGGGGGGGAAGAAAAAAAAAAGCGCCCCAAAAATTGAGGCGCTTGATGTTGGAATGTATGCGAAACTTGGTGTCAAAGCATGTGCCTTCGTTCACAACCGGTTCACCGCTTATAGATGTGCCGCGTTCTCAAGCAACACAAATAAACCGTTGTCCAATGCAGCCGAAGTACATACATGTCCCGCTGTTTCCTTCTCCCATCCAGACTGTAACTGTCGGTCTCGGACTTGCACCGAGTCAACCGCTGCCGGCGTCCGCAGGCAACGGGTCACGGACTGAGCGCAACGCTTGCGCATCACCGTCGGTCGGGATTTCCACCCGGCCCCGAAGGAAATTATGATTTGCTTGTAGTATACCTTATGCTTTTGCCGCTGTCCACCGGACTGCGCCCCTATCCCTATAGCTATATCTCATAGAGGTATTAAGCTTCTTCATATCTCCCCGGACCGGTTAGCAGCTTATTGCTTACGCTTCAACGACACGGATGTTCTCCATTTTGTCGCGGCCTTGTAATTGATCCACAAGCTCCATTCCTTCGGTCACTTTGCCGAATACGGTATGAACCCCATCCAAATGCGGCTGAGGCTGGTACACAATATAGAACTGGCTTCCGCCCGTATTAGGGCCTGCATGCGCCATCGCCAAAGAACCGCGCTCATGTTTGTTCGGGTTGATTTCGCAATTGATCGTGTAGCCCGGTCCGCCGGTGCCGTTCCCTTTCGGGCAACCGCCCTGAGCTACGAAACCTGGGATTACGCGATGAAAAGTTAAACCGTCATAAAATCCTTCATTCGCCAGCTTTTCAAAGTTGGCTACCGTATTTGGCGCATCTTTCTCGAAAAGGTCGATTTTAACCTCTCCGCCTTCTGCCATTTTAATGACTGCTTGTTTAGACACTTGGGTCACTCCTCTTTATACATTCAAAAGATGGTTATAGTTTACATATGTTTCGAGGCAAATTCAAATGCAAGGCCGGGTGCGGGCGATTTCGAGGAACAAATTTTAGTAAACTTACGTCTACACTAGATGAAAACCAGAATAGAAAAGAGGCGGGGTACATTGAACAAACTAGTGTTGATAACGGCCATCTTGCTCTTCACCGTCATTACGGGCTGCACAGCTGCACCTGAACAGAAAGACGACATCTCCAACGATACTCCAGAGGAGACGAAACAAACTGAAACAAAACCCGATCCGACCGTTGAAATTCACCCTACAGGCGATTATTCGCTGCATGTCGACAACGAAGTGATCACACTGAAAGATTGGGAACACGAAATCGGTTTGAAAGACATTTTAGGAACCGCTGTTTCGGAAAATGTCGAGCAGTTGGGAGAAGGGGCGGATACGTTGACAGGATCGTTTATAAAAAAAGTGGAATACGACGGACTGCAAATGGAGCTTTTTTCTCCGAAGCATAATGGAGAAGAGTTTTGGATTCTATCAATGGCTGTATCCAAACAAGGCTATCAAACCTCAGGAGGAATTGAAGTCGGCAAAACGGTGGAGGAAGTAAAAGCCGCTTATCCGGACATCGAACCGGCTCTTGATGGGAGAACAGATCCTAACAACTGTGCATACGAAAAGAGAGACGAGGAAAGCTATAACGTTTTGCAATTTGAGGTTAAAGACGGATTGGTCAGCGGGATCAACATGTTCCACATTATTCCTTAAGCTTCTAAGTTTAAATGAAACGGGGCTGTCCCTGGAACAGCCCCTTTTAATTAGACAGAAAGCCCTAAAGCCCGACACTTAGCTGGCTTCGCCTCATTGGGACTCTGCGGCTTTATCTTTTCAGCGCCGAAATTTTCCGCAGCCGCTCCGGCACGACGTCGTTCGAAACCAAATCGTCGTAAGTCTCGCGGCGGACGACGAGCTCGGCGGCGCCGTCTTTGACGAATACGACCGCCGGACGGCGAATGCGGTTATAGTTGCTCGCCATCGAATAATTGTAGGCGCCGGTTGCGAACACGGCAAGCAGATCGCCTTGCCGCACCTTCGGAAGCTGCAAATCCCAGATCAGCATGTCGCCGCTTTCGCAGCACTTCCCGGCTATCGAAACGGTCTCTTCCGCGGCATCGTTCGCGCGGTTCGCAAGCATCGCTTCATATTTCGCGTCGTACAGCGCCGGACGCGGATTGTCCGTCATGCCGCCGTCAACGGCGACATATTTCCGCACGTTCGGAATGTCCTTGACCGTTCCGATCGTATACAGCGTCGTTCCCGCGTCGCCGATGATGCTGCGTCCCGGCTCGATCCAGATGTGCGGCACCGCTAAACGATGTTCGGCAAACCGCTCCTTCACGGCATCGGTGATCGCCTGCACATAATCGGCGACCGGCAGCGGCCGGTCCCCTTCCACGTAGCGGATGCCGAAGCCGCCTCCCAAGTTGACGATCCGAAACTGGACGCCGAGCTCTCGATGCGCCTGCGCCGCAAAATCGGCGACCTTCTCGGCGGCTAAGCGGAAGCCTTCCACCTCGAAAATTTGCGAGCCGATATGCGAATGCACGCCGCAAAGCTCTACGTTCGACGCGTCGTGCGCCTCGCGCACCGCGCGCATCGCCGAGCCGTTGCCCAGATCGAAGCCGAACTTTGAATCCTCTTGTCCGGTGGAGATGAATTCATGCGTGTGCGCTTCTACGCCCGGCGTAATCCGCAGCAACGCATTCGTCTTCACGCCGCGCTCCTTGGCTATTTCGTTCAATAGATGCAGTTCGATAAAATTGTCTACGACGAAATAGCCGATCTTCGCATCGAGCGCCATCGCGATTTCGTCCGGCGTTTTGTTGTTCCCGTGAAAATGGATTCGCTCGGCGGGAAACCCCGCTTCGAGCGCGGTATACAATTCGCCGTCCGATACGACGTCGAGCGACAAGCCTTCCTCCTCTACGAGCCGGCACATCGCCTTGACGCAGAACGCTTTGCTGGCGTAGGACACCTCGAAGGGAACGCCCGAAGCCCGGAACGCCTCCATAAACTCCCGACAGCGCTGTCTGACCAGCGCTTCGTCTATAACATAGAGCGGGGTGCCGAACGTCTCCGCCAATTCGCGAGTATCGACACCGCCGATCTCCAGACTTCCTGCCGCATTGATTGCGCTTGTTCCGTGCAAGTGCACTGTTCTATCCCCTCTTTTGCCAAAAAGTCCCCTGAACTCTCCCTAGGTCATAGCAGTACATTACCACAAAACAAGCGTGAAAAACAGAACCGCCTGCCCTCGAATCTTTTTAGCTTTTTGCCTGTTTTCGCGGCATGCGCGTGCGGTCCTGAGGCTTCGTGATCGTCAGCCGGTAGCGTTGAGTAAGGAACGGCCTGCGGAGTATAATGTCCCGCATCCCTTGTGCGTCGAACGGAATGAACGGCCATAAATACGGCGTGTTGAAGGACCTCTTCTTAATGAGCAGCAGGATGATGAGGGTCGTCCCGACGACAAAGCCGGGAACGCCAAAGACTGCGACCAAGATTAGCAGCGCGAGCCGGACGATCCGGTTGGCGAGGCCAAGCTCATAGCTCGGCGTTGCGAACATACCGACCGCAGCGACGGCCATGTATAAAATCACTTCGTTCACGAACAAGCCGGCTTTGATCGCAACGTCGCCGATCAAGATGGCCGCAATTAAGCCCATTGCGGTGGCAAGCGGGGTCGGCGTATGGATGGCCGCCAGCCGCATCATATCGACGCCGACCTCCACGATCAGGAACTGGGCGAGAATCGGAATCCGGCCCGATTCCTGCGGTCCGACGAAGCCGAGCATCTCCGGCTTGACGGAAGGATCCAGCACCATAAGAAACCATAGCGGCAGCAGGAAAAGGGAAGCAAAAATGCCGAAAAATCGAACCCATCGCAAATAGGTCCCGATAAAAGGCGTTTGCCGATATTCCTCGGCGTGCTGTACATGATGAAAAAATGTCGTCGGCAAAATGATGACGTTTGGGCTCGTATCGACGAACAGACAAACATGCCCCTCCAGCATATGATAAGCGGCCACATCCGGTCGCTCCGTATACCGGACTGATGGAAACGGATTCCACCCCTTGCCTACGACCGCCTCCTCCAGCTCTTTATCGGCCATCACGATGCCGTCTACAGTAATTCCTTCAAGATTTTTTTTCACATCCTTCACCAAGCTGATGTCCGCAATGTCTTGAATGTATCCAATGGCGACGTCCGTTTTCGACCGCCTCCCGACCTGCACCAGCTCGAATTTGATCCGCGGGTCGCGCAGCCTTCTCCGGACGAGGGTCACGTTCGTCAGCATCGTCTCGATGAAACCGTCCCTAGCCCCGCGCACGACCCGCTCCGTGGACGGCTCCTCCGGTCCCCGCGCCGGAAGCGTCTTCGCATCGATGACAAGCGCGTTATCCTCTCCGTCGATAAAGAGCGCGGTTCCTCCCACGAGGACCTTGTCGATCGCTTCGGCGATCGTCTTTACACGGTCCACCTGAATGTGGGGCACGTATTGCTGAAACAGCTTTTGCACCGCGTTCACATCAAGCTTATGATCCTCGATCTCCGTCAGCCTCGACATGATCATCGTGAGGACATTGTCCTTGGCGAAGCCGTTTAAGTAAAATAGACCGGTGTCTCTCCCGCCATACACCATCTCCCTCAAGAGCGCATCGAAGCTGGTTCCTAAGCCGACCCGCTCCTCCAGCACACGCTTGACCTCGGACAGCTTTTTCGGAATATCGTCCCTTTTCATATATTGCTTTTCCTGTGGGGTCAGGATATACAGGTCGTCGTCCCCGCCCGGCTTCTTCGCCTTCTCTTGCGCCGGGCCAGCCGATGTTTCATCTTCCAGAGGATTTACCGCATATTCGATCTCGGAATGCTCCGGCTGAAATACGACATCCCGGTCGTTTCCGCTGCCGCCGATCTGCTCACCTGTCGTCGTCATTGCCGTCTTTCACTCCTTACCGCATTTGTAATAGGCTTCCATTACTGTGCCCGAAACACCAGCCATTCAAACAAAGAGCCCAGTACCTTCCCAAGCACCATCGCGGCCAGCAGCCAGGACATGAACGACTCCATCCGCAGCCGCCGCGCTAATATCGGGAATACGTTAAGCACTTCAGTGAGCGCTGCAGCGACCGTCCCGACAAATCCCCCTACAAAAATTCCCAACAGCGCCGGGGTCCATGCAGGGAGCCACAAGCGCCACTCAAAAAAGTCCGCGGCAGTCCAGTACAGCGCCCCTGCGATGACCGCCATCTCAAGCGCCGGTCCTTGCTTGGTGGACCCCGTAATTTGCGCCAATCGAGGAATGACGTCAAGCACGACCAAAAAAGCGACAAGCCCGCTTCCGACGGCGAGTCCGCTCGCAAGCCCGAGAAAGACAAGCGCCGCATTTTCCATGAGCGCCGTCATGACCGAGTGTCTCCGGACTGCCGTTGCCGTTCATACTCTTCCTTAATGACGTACTGCATGACACTCTCTTCGTATTTGTGCATTTCCACCTCCAACGGACTCGGCTCCTCATTGATTTTCGTTTTGAACACATGGTTGAAAAAGATGATCATCCCGAGCCCGATGCCGATTGAATACGGAATTTGCAGCACATACGGATGTTCCACTTCCTCCCCCGTCACTAAGGTGACGATGCGGCGATGCACCTCCGGCATCGAGACGTCCTCATGAAAATTCATGATCGCCAGCCCCGAACCGAAAAAAAGCAGCGCCCAGGCGATCACAAACATGAATCGATTGGCGGGCTTTCGCTTCGAAACGATTTCCACCAACGTGTGCGGGTCGCCGAAATGCTCGATATGCGCATCGGGAAACGCCCTTCGAATCGTCTCGATGACCTTCAGAATATCGACGAGCACGAGATTTCCTTCCCCTCTTGCCGGACGATGCAGCACGAGCTCTTCGAGCGCCGGATCAAACTCCGGGTCGGACAGCGTCTTCGCGACATCCCGGAGACGGATGGCACGGCCTTTGGGGATGCGGACCCTTTTGTGCAGGCGGAGAAAAATAGTCGATGCCACCGCGTTCCCTCCTTACTTGTGTTTAGTATGGTTGGTTCGTCGGCCAATCTTTCACAAAAAGAAAAAACCAGTTCCGCAGCGTTTACTGCGCAATCTGGTTTTTGATCGTTTGCAATATTTTTTTCTCCAGCCTGGACACCTGCACCTGCGAAATGCCGAGCCTTGACGCGACTTCGGATTGGGTTTGATCTCGATAGTACCTTAAGTAGACGATCAGGCGCTCTCTTTCCGTCAGCGAGTTGATCGCTTCTCCAAGCGCGAGCTTGTCGAACCAACGCTCCTGGGATTCGTCGGCGATTTGATCCATCAGCGTGATCGGATCGCCGTCATTTTCAAAAACCGTCTCGTGAATGGAAGACGGCGGCTTATTCGCTTCCTGCGCAAACACGATTTCTTCAGGCGTTACGCCGAGCTCTTCCGCCACTTCGCTGACCGTCGGCAGACGGCCGAGCCGCTTCGAGAGCTCATCCTTCGTCTTGCGCACCTTGTTCGCCATTTCTTTCAGCGACCGGCTTACTTTTACCGTCCCGTCGTCGCGCAGAAACCGCTGTATTTCCCCGATAATCATGGGCACCGCATACGTCGAAAACTTCACCTCGTAGGAGAGATCGAACTTATCGATAGACTTTAGCAGCCCGATACAGCCGATCTGGAACAAGTCTTCAGGCTCGTATCCCCGGTTCAAGAAGCGCTGCACTACGGACCAGACGAGTCGGATGTTGCAGTTTACGAGCGTATCGCGGGCCGTCGTTTCCCCGGCTTGGCTGAGCGCAATGAGCCGCTTCACTTCGGCATCGTCAAGGTAGCTGTGCGACGCGTTTTTCACATCGACTTCCATAGCGTTTCCTCCAACATTCTGCGCAGCATATACCGCTTCATGAGCATACGCTTAGTTGTACATCACTTTTTTGGATACGATCCGCTTGACCATCTCCACTCTCGTGCCTTTGCCCGATTCCGTCGTTACATCCACTCGATCCATGAAGTTTTCCATGATCGTAAAGCCCATGCCGGATCGCTCGAGCTCCGGCTTCGACGTATACAGCGGCGTGCGGGCGAGCTCCACATCCTCGATGCCTTCCCCCGCATCCTCGACAGTTATGTACAGCATGTCTCCCTCAATGCGAGCCGAGATGGTGACGACGCCTTCGGGACTTTCGTTGTAGCCGTGAATAATGGCGTTCGTCACTGCTTCGGACACGACCGTCTTAATATCCGTCAGCTCATCCATTGTCGGATCCAGCTGGCTTGCAAAGGCTGCAACCGCCACTCGCGCGAACGATTCATTTGCCGAAATGCTGGCGAAAGTCAACGTCATAAAATTCGTCTCGTTCATGATACTACCCCCAGACTGGAGAGGGCGTCCCTCTCGTTTGGCTCGATGGCGATAATTTTAAACAACCCCGACAGCTCGAAGAGCCTATAAACGGCCGGACTGACGTCGCAAACGACCATTCGGCCGCCGCGGCCCGTAATCAGCTTGTATCGGCCAAGAATGACGCCGATGCCCGAGCTGTCCATGAAGGACAATTGTTTCAGGCTTATGATTAAATGCGTCACGTTTCCTCGCAAAATGGCGTCCTCCATTTGCGCCTTTACCGATTCCGCCGTGTGATGATCCAACTCTCCTGCGAGTCTGACTACCAGCGCTTGGCGATGCTGCTCCATGTGGATGCTTAGGCTCACTTCCGTCCAACTCCTCCCTCGTCTTGTCCGATACTTTTCTACGAAATTCAGTAAAGTTCCTGCCTGCCGACAAAACTAGAAGAAAAGCGTCACGATATGACAAAATGCTTTTTTTCACGCTTTTCGCTCTCTACCACATCTAGCACGTCAGTGGAAGAGTGGGCTTCTAGCCGGCGAAACAGGGATCCGCCCCGATGGCGGCGCCGCCGATCGGGACGGGAACGTCCGGACTGAAGAACGAGCTAGTTAGTTTCCCAGAAAAAACAGCTTGTCGGCAGTCCGCTTCAGCAGCGTCCACCAGCTCGCCTCCGCGATTTCCAGCGGAGATTCGATATCGTATTCCTTCATCATGGCATCGCCCTTGTAGACGATAATTTTACCAACCGGCTGTCCGGCCGCGATCGGCGCTTTGAGATTTTCGTCGTACTGCAGCTCATATCGGATGTCGTCGGTGGTGTCTCCCTTTTTCAGGAGGATGCTGTATTGGTGATCGGCGACGATTTCGATCTCCCGCTGATCGCCTTTTTCGACTTGGATCGTACCGATCTTGTCGCCGTCTTTAATAAGCGCGAAGCTCTTAAATTGTGCGAAGGCGTAGTCGAACAAGGCGCTCACTTCCGCATTCCGCGTCTTTGTGTTCGGTTCCCCGAGCACGACGGCGATCACGCGCAAATCCCCCCGCTTCGCCGTAGCCGACAAGCAAAATTTCGCATCGCTTGTATATCCCGTCTTGAGCCCGTCAGCGCCGGTGTAGAAACGTACCAGCTTGTTCGTGTTGACGAGCCAAAACGGCTTGCTCGTATCTTTTCGGAGGTAGTCTTGATACGCGCTTGTATATTGGGTGATCTCCTGATGCTTCATCAGCTCGCGGGACATGATCGCGATGTCTGCGGCAGACGTATAGTGCTCCGCAGCAGGCAGCCCGTTCGGATTCACAAAATGGGTGTTCTTCATGCCGAGCTGCTCCGCGCGTTCGTTCATCATCTGCACGAACGCTTCCTCGCTGCCCGCTATTTTCTCGGCCATCGCTACGGATGCGTCATTGCCTGATGCCATGGCGATTCCCTTGAGCATATCTTCAACAGTCATTTCTTCGCCCGGCTCCAGGAAAATTTGCGATCCGCCCATCGATGCGGCGTACTCGCTCGTCTGCACCATGTCTTTCATGGTGATTTTCCCTTCATCGATCGCCTCCATGATGAGCAGCATCGTCATAATTTTTGTGATGGAGGCCGGCGGAAGCCGCTCTTCGGCGTTTTTCTCGTAGATGACGGTCCCTGTATCGGCGTCGATCAGAACGGCGGATACGGCGTTCGGCGCCAAATCGACCGCCTTCCGCTGTTCTTTCGCTTCCGCGGCATCGGCGGCTCGCACGAGCGGCATTTGTGCCGCAGCTCCTTCGACCTCAGCAGTGTCCTCAGCCGGATTCGCCGACGCCAGCGGCGCCGACAGCATCGCTGCAGCCAACAGTATGCTGAATGCTGGAACGGCAATAGTGGTGCATGACTTCTTCATGTTCGTTCTACCCCTCCTACGAAAATACGTTTCAACTGGTAAATTGCGGTTACGCGCTTTTACCATTGTTGACGCGTTGCGGGGGTTTTATACCGCAGGCTGGCGCTATACCTTGCTCGCACTGGCCTTCCCGCATATGTCCTATTAGGACGTATGCGCAAGAAAGTTTCACATTGAGACGAAAGGAAGACTCGCAGCGATAAAAAGTTTCACTACGAGGTGCTTGGCGGGGGTGGAGTGAAAGAAATTTTCTCTACGGGACGGATGGAAGGACGGGAGTGTTAAAAAATTTCACTATGTGGCGGTTCGCGGGGGTCGAGTGAAAGAAACTTTCACTGTAAGACGAAGCGAAGGACGGGAGCGATAAAAAGTTTCACTATGAGGCTGGCCGGGGCCACTGCGGGGGCGCGGCGGGCCGGGGACCCGCTCGCTACAGCCGCGTGACGCCGTCGCGTGTAACGACGGCGCGAATGAGCGGCGGCGCTGCCGCCGCTTCACTCT
>LNAP01006862.1_pt1 | contig 29973 bp, 32 predicted proteins | sample 602601 | NCBI WGS metagenome assembly LNAP01 (sample SAMN02440304, study PRJNA202911) | soil metagenome | biome: Subtropical and temperate rainforests or woodlands; isolation source: soil samples (1 kg each in a 20% v/v slurry with milli Q water) were... ... | reverse complement strand
CGGGGCCAAGGAATACAACGTTGATATGGCGGCGGCGATGATCGCCGGGCTGCCGACCCTGCTGGTCTATGTGGTCGCAGGCAAGTATTTCGTGCGCGGTCTCACGGCCGGCGCAGTCAAGGGGTAATCATGGCAACGCTCGAACTTCGCAACGTAAACAAGACTTATGGCCCAGGCCTGCCGGACACCCTCAAGAACATCGAACTGTCGATCAAGGACGGTGAGTTCCTGATCCTGGTCGGTCCTTCGGGCTGCGGCAAATCGACCCTGATGAATTGCATCGCCGGCCTTGAAACCATCACCGGCGGCGCGATCATGATCGGTGATCAGGACGTCAGCGGCATGAGCCCCAAAGACCGTGACATCGCCATGGTGTTCCAGTCCTACGCGCTGTACCCGACCATGAGCGTTCGCGAGAACATCGCCTTCGGCTTGAAAATCCGCAAAATGCCTGCCGCCGACATCGAAGCGGAAGTGGCGCGGGTCGCCAAGCTGCTGCAGATCGAACACTTGCTCAATCGCAAGCCGGGCCAGCTCTCCGGTGGCCAGCAACAGCGCGTGGCGATGGGCCGTGCGTTGGCGCGGCGGCCGAAGATTTACCTGTTCGACGACGACGCCAAGCTGCGCGTCGAGATGCGCACCGAAATGAAACTGATGCACCAGCGCCTGAAAACCACCACGGTCTACGTGACCCACGACCAGATCGAAGCGATGACGCTGGGCGATAAAGTGGCGGTGATGAAGGACGGGATCATTCAGCAGTTCGGCACGCCGAAAGACATCTACAACAACCCGGCCAACCTGTTCGTGGCGAGCTTCATCGGTTCGCCGCCGATGAACTTCATCCCCCTGCGTTTGCAGCGCAAGGACGGTCGTCTGGTGGCGCTGCTCGACAGCGGTCAGGCGCGTTGCGAATTGCCATTGGGCATGCAGGACGCAGGGCTCGAAGACCGCGAAGTGATCCTCGGCATGCGTCCGGAACAGATCGTGCTGGCGGGTAGCGAGCCGAACGGTTTGCCGACCATTCGCGCCGAAGTCCAGGTCACCGAACCGACCGGTCCCGACACACTGGTTTTCGTCAATCTCAACGACACCAAAGTCTGCTGCCGCCTGGCGCCGGACGTTGCACCGGCCGTGGGCGAGACCCTGACCCTGCAATTCGATCCATCGAAAGTGCTGCTGTTCGATGCCAAGACCGGGGAGCGCCTGGGGGTGGCCGGTCTGCCAAAGACCGAAGTGCACAGCGCCAACGTGACTCAATTCAAAGGCCGCTGAAGATCAAATGTGGGAATGGGGTTGTGTGGGAGCTGGCCTGCCAGCGATGGCATCAAATCGGTTCGACATTAAACCGAGTCGTTTGCATCGCCGGCAGGCCAGCTCCCACAAGCCCGGTCTCACAGGGGCATATGCGGTGAGCGGCCTGTCGCTCTTCGCAACTGATGTAACCGCGTTAGATAAAAACAGTTAATAACAATAAAACGAGGATGTAGGGATGAAGAAGAACAAAAACGCTCAGCTTATCTGCCAGTTGTCGGCGATTGCGGCAATGATGCTGGCTGGCAGTGTGCACGCGGCTGACGCGTTCAGCGCCGATTCCGAATGGATGACCGGCGATTGGGGTGGTGAGCGGACCAAGCTGATCGAGCAGGGCATCGACATCAAGATGGACTACGTCGGTGAAGTGGGCAGCAACCTCCACGGCGGCTACAACAACGACAAGACGGCGCGTTACGCCGACCAGTTCGGCCTGGGCGTGGCGCTCGACCTGCAAAAGCTGTGGGGTTGGGATAACACCCAGGCGAAGATCCAGCTGACCAACCGTAATGGTGAAAACATCTCCAATGACCGTGTTGGCGACCCGCGTGCCGGCACCTTGAGTTCCTCCCAGGAAGTCTACGGTCGCGGCCATATGGTTCGTTTGACCCAGTTGTGGATCAAGCACCAGTTCCTCGACGGCAAACTGGACGTCAAGGCCGGTTACTTCGGCGAAGGCGAAGACTTCAACACCTTCCCTTGCGAGTTCCAGAACCTGGCATTCTGCGGTTCCCAGGTGGGTAACTGGGCGACCAACATCTGGTACAACTGGCCCGTCAGCCAGGCCGCAATCCGCGTGAAGTACAACATCTCGCCCGAGTTCTATGCGCAGATCGGCGCGTACAACCAGAACCCGTCGCAACTGGAACACGGCAACGGCTTCAAGCTTAGCGGCAGTGGTACCAAGGGCACCGTGTTGCCGGTCGAACTGGTCTGGTTGCCTAACCTGAACAACCTGCCGGGCGAATACCGTGTCGGTTACTACAAAAGCACGGCCAGCGCCGATGACGTTCGTGAAGACGACAACGGCAATGATGCGGCCACCAGCGGCAACGCTTACCGCAGCCACAGCAGCAAGTCCGGCTACTGGTTCGTGGCGCAGCAACAGCTGACCGACCACAACGGTGACAAAAGCCGTGGTCTGACCGTGTCGGCCAACGCCACGTTCCACGACAAGGACACCAACATCGTCGACAACTATCAGTCGTTGATGTTTGTGTACAAGGGCCCGTTCGATGCACGTCCGAAAGATGACGTCGGTATCGGTTTCGCCCGTATCCATGTCAACGATGACGTGAAGAAAAACGCCGAGCTGGTCAACGCCGACAATGGTGTCACCCAGTACGAAGATCCGCGGTTTGCGCCACTGCGTGACACTGAATACAACTACGAGATCAACTACGGCTTCCACGTTACCAACTGGCAACCTGCAATACATCACTCACCCGGGCGGTGTGGATGAAGTCGACAACGCGCTGGTGGCCGGCCTGAAAATTCAGTCGGTGTTCTAACGCTGTTGCGATAAGCTCCTCTCTATGTGCGCATTTTTGCGGACAGCCCAGGCTGTCCGCTTTTTTTTGGGGGCGGCGCACCCCGGTGACAGATGATTTTCAGGACAGTGGCACATGCATGAGCATCCGCTACAACGCTTCTTCAAATCCTTGCGCGAACGTCCGATGTTTGCGTGGGAGCGCTATCAGATGCGCGATGTGCTGGTGATCGATCATCCGCTGTGTCAGGCGGTGTTCAGTCGGCAGGGCGCGCAATTGCTGCACTTCCAGCCCAAAGGGCAGAAACCGTGGCTCTGGTGCGCGGCGAAGTGGCCCCACGTGGGTGCGATTCGTGGCGGCGTGCCGGTGTGTTGGCCATGGTACGGACGGCATCCGAGTGAAAACGCATGGCCATCCCATGGCTGGGCGCGGTTGCTCGACTGGAAACTGCTCGACAGCAGCCATGACGACGACGGCGTGCACTTGCACTGGCAACTGCAGTTGTGTGACTGGCAAGTAGACCTGCATGCCCACCTTGGCGAACGCATGGCGTTGCGCCTGAGTACCGAGCATCAGGACAGCCTGCCGTGCCAATTGAGTCAGGCGTTGCATGCTTACTGGCGTATTGGCGATGTTGGTGAGATAGCGCTGTCTGGGCTCGACGGTGCGCAAGGTTATGACCAGTTGAACCGCCAGGCTTGCCAGCAGGAAGGCGAGTTGCGGGTGGAGGGTGGCTGTCAACGCGTGTTCCAGCATGACGGCGAATTGCAGCTCAGGGATCACGCCTGGCAGCGGGAATTGTGCATTGATACCGGGGAGGATGCGGACACGGTGGTCTGGCATCCCGGTTCGCGTCCGCTATTGGGCGTCAGTTGGAACGAGATTTCCGAGTTTGTCTGTGTGGAAGCGGCAAGCGGCGGGACCGATAGCCTGAGCCTGGCGCCGGGGCAGAAGGCTCATTTGAGTTTGCAGGCGCGGGTGGGAGTTTAGTTCAGGTGCGGCAGTGTCTGGACTACCGCCATCGCGAGCAGGCTCGCTCCCACAGGGGATTGGTTTTGAACACAAATGCTGTGTTCACCGAAGATCCAATGTGGGAGCGAGCCTGCTCGCGATGAGGCCGAACCGGTCAGTAGAGATTTCGGATCAGTTGAACTCATCCCCCACCGGATACCTGCTCGCATTCAAACTCTCTTTGATCTTGCGCAAATGCGGCTGGAAATCCACACCACGGCGCAACGTCATGCCGGTGGCGAGCACATCCAGCACCGTCAATTGAATGATCCGCGACGTCATCGGCATATAAATGTCGGTGTCTTCCGGCAGCGGGATGTTCAGGCTCAGCGTACTGGCCTTGGCCAACGGCGAACCTTCGGCTGTCAGCCCAAGCACCGAAGCGCCGTTTTCCCGGGCGATACGCGCCACTTCCACCAGTTCGCGAGTGCGGCCGGTGTAGGAAATGATCACGAACAACTCGCCGGTGTGGGCCACCGACGCAATCATGCGCTGCATCAGCACATCCGCATGGGCGGTGACGGCGAGGTTGAAGCGGAAGAACTTGTGTTGCGCATCCAGCGCCACCGGGGCCGAGGCGCCGAGGCCGAAGAAGTGGATCTGCCGGGCCTGGATCAACAGGTCGACGGCGCGGCTGATCAGATTCGGGTCCAGGGCCTGCAAGGCACTGTCCAGCGACGCGATGGCGCTGCCGAAAATCTTCTTGGTATAGGCTTCCGGATTATCGTCGGCCTCGACCGCACGGCTGACATACGCTGCGCCACTGGCCAGGCTCTGGGCCAGCTGAAGTTTGAGTTCCGGGTAGCCGCTGACGCCGAACGAACGGCAGAAGCGGTTGACCGTCGGCTCGCTGACCTTGGAGGCCTGGGCGAGGGCGGCGATGCTGAACCGGGTGGCCTGCTCTGGGTTGAGCAGGATCACTTCGGCGACTTTGCGTTCGGCCTTGTTCAGGTCTTCAAGGCGATTCTGGATCTGTTCCAGCAGATTTCGCACGCGGTCCATATGATTTCCTAGGTTCTGCAATGCAAATAAGGGCTCGGCTATGCAAATTGGGCCTTTGATGCGACCCCAAGCGGTGGCCTATCCTACTGATGGCTCCGACCGACCACCACTCGGAATCTGTATTTTGCGAAAATGTTGTGGTTATTACTACATTTTTGCTTGAGCGATGCCTTGAAAAAAGGTATTTGTAGCTTAACTTGATAAAAGAACAAACATCATGCCTTCGATTACGGTTGAACCGTGCACCTTTGCCTTGTTCGGCGCGCTTGGCGATCTGGCCTTGCGCAAGCTGTTTCCTGCCCTCTATCAACTCGATGGCGCAGGCCTGTTGCACGAGGACACGCGCATCATCGCGCTGGCCCGTGAGCCGGGCAGCGAGCAGGAGCATCTGGCGTTCATCGCTTCCGAGCTGCGCCGCTACGTCGGCGCCAAAGAGCTGGACGAAGCGGTGGTCGAACGTTTTCTGGCCCGCCTGACCTATCTGCACGTCGATTTCCTCAAGTCCGAAGACTATGTGGCCCTGGCCGAAATGGCCGGCAGCGCCCAGCGAGTGATCGCCTACTTCGCCACGCCGGCCGCTGTCTACGGCGCGATCTGCGAAAACCTGGCGAAGGTCGGTCTGGCCGAGAACACCCGTGTGGTGCTGGAAAAACCCATCGGTTCCGATCTGGAATCCTCGCGCAAGGTCAACGACGCCGTGGCGCAGTTCTTTCCGGAGAATCGCACCTACCGCATCGACCACTACCTGGGCAAAGAGACCGTTCAAAACCTCATCGCCCTGCGTTTTGCCAACAGCCTGTTCGAAACCCAGTGGAACCAGAATTACATCTCCCACGTGGAAATCACCGTGGCTGAAAAGGTCGGGATCGAAGGCCGCTGGGGCTACTTCGACAAGGCCGGTCAGCTGCGGGACATGATCCAGAATCACCTGTTGCAACTGCTTTGCCTGATCGCCATGGACCCTCCGGCCGACCTGTCCGCCGACAGCATCCGCGATGAGAAAGTCAAAGTGCTCAAGGCGCTGGCGCCCATCAGCCCGGAAGGCCTGACCACCCAAGTGGTGCGCGGCCAGTACATCGCCGGTTACAGCGAAGGCAAACCGGTTCCCGGCTACCTGGAAGAGCCGAATTCCAACACCCAGAGCGACACGGAAACTTTCGTCGCCCTGCGTGCCGACATCCGCAACTGGCGTTGGGCTGGGGTGCCGTTTTACCTGCGTACCGGCAAGCGCATGCCGCAGAAACTGTCGCAGATCGTTATCCACTTCAAGGAACCGTCGCACTACATCTTCGCCCCCGAGCAGCGCCTGCAAATCAGCAACAAACTGATTATCCGCCTGCAACCGGACGAAGGCATTTCCTTGCGTGTGATGACCAAAGAACAAGGCCTGGACAAGGGCATGCAGCTGCGCAGCGGTCCGTTGCAGCTGAATTTTTCCGACACCTGGCGCAGCGCACGGATTCCCGTTGCTGGAAGTGATGCGCGGCAATCAGAACCTGTTTGTCCGTAAAGATGAAATCGAAGCCGCGTGGAAGTGGTGTGACCAGTTGATCGCCGGGTGGAAGAAATCCGGTGATGCGCCCAAGCCGTACGCGGCCGGGTCCTGGGGACCGATGAGCTCCATTGCTCTGATCACGCGGGACGGGAGGTCGTGGTATGGCGATATCTAATTTGAAACTGCCTCAGGGCGTCAGCGCCCATGAGTTCAAGAGCCCGGTGTTGCTCGCCGATGGTTTGGCGCTGAAGGTGGCCAAGCAACTGAGTGACGCTATCGACGCTCGCGGGACCGCGACGCTGGTGGTGTCCGGTGGACGCAGCCCGGTGGCGTTTTTCCAGAACCTGGCGAAACAGAAACTGGATTGGTCCAAGGTCGTCGTGACCCTGGCTGATGAGCGTTGGGTGCCGGTGGAACACGCCGACAGCAACGCCGGTCTGCTCAAGCGCTACCTGTTGCAAGGTCTGGCGGCGAAGGCTCAGTTCCTGAGTCTGTACAGCGCCAGCGCCAACCTTGAACAAGCGGCCGAGCAAGCCGACCGTTTGCTCGCCGAGTTGCCTGCCATCGACGTGCTGGTACTGGGCATGGGCGACGACGGCCACACCGCGTCGTTGTTCCCGAACAGTCCGAACCTGGCCGACGCCTTGAAAGTCGACGGCACACGTCGTTGCTACCCGATGCTGGCGCCGACCGTGCCGCATCAGCGCCTGACCATGAGTCGCGCGCTGCTGGCTTCGGCCAAACACACCGTTCTATCGATTTCCGGTCAGTCCAAGCTGACCACCCTGAGTGCCGCATTGGCCGGTGACGATGTCGCCGCCATGCCGATTCGCGCGCGTTAGAGATTTACTGGTGCCCATGAGCCAAGGAACAGCCGCTATGACAACCCCATCCCCGACCGTTTCCATGGCGGACAAAGTTGCCCTGATCGACAGCCTCTGCGCCAAGGCGCGGATCCTGCCGGTAATCACCATTGCTCGCGAACAGGACGTGCTGCCGCTGGCCGACGCCCTCGCGGCCGGTGGCCTGACAGCCCTGGAAGTGACCTTGCGTTCGCAGTTCGGCCTCAAGGCCATCCAGATCCTGCGCGAGCAGCGTCCGGAACTGGTGACCGGCGCCGGCACCGTGCTCGATCGCCACATGCTGGCCGCCGCAGAAGCCGCCGGGTCGCAGTTCATCGTCACGCCGGGCATCACCCGTGACTTGCTCGAAGCCAGCGTCGACAGCCCGATCCCGCTGTTGCCGGGCATCAGCAATGCCTCGGGCATCATGGAAGGCTACGGTCTGGGCTATCGCCGCTTCAAACTGTTCCCGGCGGAAGTCAGCGGCGGCGTCGCGGCGATCAAAGCCCTGGGCGGCCCGTTCGGCGAAGTGAACGGCGTCAGCCCGGCCAACATCAAGAGCTACATGGCGTTGAAAAACGTGATGTGCGTGGGCGGTAGCTGGATGCTTGATCCGGAGTGGATCAAGAACGGTGACTGGGCCCGCATTCAGGAATGCACCGCCGAGGCCTTGGCGCTGCTGGACTGATCTGCTTTTACCTGACACTTCGTTGTGTGTTCTACGGCTTTAACGGTGCGCTTGGTCGGTGCACCGTTTTTTTTTGCCCAATGAAAACCACTGAACCTGTGGCGAGGGTGGCATTCGAGACAGGACATCACGCGATACATAGTTACCGCATCTCGCCGCTCATCCGGCGTTAACCTGCGTTCATCTTATGGAAGAGAGAACGTCATGGACGACAACACCTCAGTGATATCCGCACAACCGGCTTGCCTGCTGTCACCCGAACAGATCGCCGGCCCGTATTTTCGAAACCCTAAACTGATCAGGCGAAACATCAGCGAAGGCATGGACGGCCTTCCTCTGGTGCTGAAACTGACGATCGTCGATGCGATGACCTGCCAGCCGGTCACCGGCGCCATCGTCGATATCTGGCATTGCAATGCGCGTGGTGCGTATTCGGGCTGGAGCAGGATCGACCCGGACAAGGAAGTCGACAACGGCGATATCGGCGCGATCCCGCGTACCGATGACGATACCTACCTGCGCGGCGGGCAGTTCACGGATCAGAAAGGCATCGTGCGCTTTACCACGATCTATCCGGGTTTCTATGCCGGACGCGCGTTGCACATCCACGTCGCAGTCCGAGTCACCGCAGGCAACAACTATCTCGAAGAACGGCATGTCGCCTGGGTCGGCCAGCTGTACTTCCCTGAAGCGGCTTCGCGTTCGGTGCTCAACACCCGGCAATACAGTGGCCGAAGCGTCGCGCCACTGACCAACGATCAGGATGTTCTCTATGAAACCATGGGCGGCGAAGCCTCGACCCTGACCGTTCACACCCTCAGTCGAGACTCGAAAGAAGACGGGTTTTTCGGCCAAATGACCATTGGCATCGACACGTTCGCGGCGTCATCGCAGATCAAACCGGAGGACTTCGACAAATACACGGTCTGACGTCAGCGCAGCTCGTGCAGTGCCTGGGTCAACACGTCCATATGCGCAGCGGTGGTGGTCAGCCCCGGTGTGATGCGGATGCACGGGCCACTCGCTGCACCGCTGCGCGTCACGGTGAACAGGTTGTAGTCCTTGAGCAGCCGCTCGGCCATTGCCTGCTGATCGGCGTGCCGGGTAAAGCGCATCGCCGTGATGCCGCAATACAGTCGAGGGTCGTCCGGGGTCATGACGTCGATGCCCGCCAGATCGCGTACCGCATTGACCCAGCGGTTGCGCAGGTAATTGAGCCGTGCACCCTTGGCGGCCGAACCGCCCATGGCCCGATGCTCCTCGAACACCAGCGGCAGGGTCAGCAACGCCGGGATGTTGGGGGTGCTGTATGGCGTGCGGGCGCGAATGTCAGTGACCGGGAAATGCATCTCGCCCATGTCCGGGTCGATGTCGGCCAGGCGCTCGGGAGCGATATACATGAAGCCCAGGGTCAGCGGCGCACCGATCCACTTGTGCAGGTTGAAACCGGCGAATGCGACGCCGAGGTCATCGAGTTTGAATTCGATCTGGCCCAGTGCATGAGCGCCATCGAGGATCACGTCGATCCCGTGTTCCCTGGCGGCAGCGACAATCGCCTTCACCGGCATCACCAGCCCGGTACGGTGAGTGACGTGGGTCAGCGCCATCAGCTTGAGCTTCGGATAACGCGCGAATGCATCGCGATAAGTGGCCAGCAAACTGTCGAAACTGGCGGGGTGCGCGTGATCGATCTCGATGACTTCAACACCGCGATGCCGCGCGAGCCAGCGCATGGCGCCTTTGACCGTGTCGTACTCCAGATCGCAGATCAGCACCTGATCGCCCGGCTGCAGTCGGTTGTAATTGCGGATCAGCGATTGCAGACCGTCCGACGCGTTGCGGGTGAGGGCAACGGATTCTGCGGCCACGCCAATCAGGTCGGCGAGCTGGGCCAGGATCGCAAGGTTTTCGTCCCGTTCGAAGCGCTGGCGTACATGGACCGAGTTGCTGCGGTTGATGAGTTCGATGTTGCGTTGGTATTCCTCAATCACCGTGCGCGACATGCGTCCGAAATAGCCGTTCTCGAGGTTTATCGGGCCGGGTTCGACGGCATAGCGGTCGGCAAAGGTCTGCCAAAACATTTCATCACGGGCGCGGCGGGTGTTATCGGGCATGGGGATGGCTCAATGGCGAGGGGCGGGTTTGCCGTGTTTGGCGCGCAGCGGTTCAAGCAACTCCGACAGGCCGTTGTGATCGATTTCCTGCATCAAGGCCAGCAGTCCGCCCAGTTCGCCATGGGGGAAACCTTCCCGGGCGAACCAGTTCAGGTATTGGCCGGGCAGGTCGGCAATGATGCGGCCCTTGTACTTGCCGAAGGGCATTTGACGGGTAATCAGCAGTTCGAGTTTTTCAGGGTTCATCAATCAGTCGTCTTGAATCGGTCAGGCTGGAAAATACAGGCATTCTGCATGCAGGCCAATTGACAGATCATGCAAATAACGCGGATACAGATTTCTGGGTAAAAGTTAAGTTATTGAAATTTAAGCAATAAATTATCAATTCAAAGCTGGCATGCAGGGTGCAATAGCTATTGCATCTTTCATCAACCCGCGAGGAATTGAAAATGACCGACATGAATAAAGAAGCGATTTCTGTACTCAATGACCTGATTGAAACCAGCAAAGACGGTCAGGAAGGGTTCAAGACTTGCGCTGAAGACATCAAGCACCCAGAACTGAAAACGCTGTTCATCCAGCGCTCCGCCGACTGCGCTACGGCCGCTTCGGAGCTGCAAGCGGCTGTGCGTTCGATGGGTGGCGATCCGGAAACTTCCACCAGCGTCAGTGGTGATCTGCACCGTCGCTGGGTCGACGTGAAAGCCATGTTCACCGGCAAGGATGAAGAAGCCGTGCTGAACGAAGCCGAACGCGGTGAAGACCATGCGCTGAAGGCTTACAAAGAAGCCATCGAAAAAATCAACAAGCACAACCTGGTGGGCATTCGTGATCTGGTTGAACGTCAGTACCACGGCGTGCAACGCAATCACGATCAGGTGAAAGCCCTGCGTAACCAGGCTCGCGCACGCTCGTAAGCGCGCAAAGCCTGTCAGAAACGCCAGCCAGTCTGGCGTTTTTTTGTGCCCGGCTTTTAGCGCTGGACGATAGATAGATAGCCAGCTAATAATTTGATTTCAAGTCACTTCGGTGAACCCGACTATCGTTAAATCGTCCTTTGAAGAGTGCTTTACGTGCCTATCACTTTGCAGGCTTTGTTTGCGCCCGACCGCCGTGCCCTGCAGTTCGCGATCAAAACCCTGTTCGGCGGCGGCCTCGCGCTGTGGCTGGCATTGCGCTGGGGGCTGGAGCAACCGGCGTGGGCGTTGATGACGGCGTTCATCGTCGCCCAGCCGCTGTCCGGGATGGTGGTGCAGAAGGGCTTGGCGCGGCTGTTGGGGACGCTGATCGGAACGATCATGTCGGTGGTGTTCATGAGCCTGTTCGCACAGACGCCGTGGTTGTTTCTTCTGGCATTGGCGTTGTGGCTCGGGCTGTGTACGGCGAGTTCGACCTTGCTGCGCAGTGCCTGGTCCTATTCGTTTGTGTTGGCCGGTTACACGGTCGCAATCATCGCCTTGCCCGCCATTACTCACCCGCTGACGGTGTTCGATCAAGCGGTGGCGCGCTGCACGGAAATCTGTCTGGGCATTCTCTGCGCCACCGCCGCCAGTGCCTTGCTGTGGCCAATGCGGGTTGAACGGCAACTGGCGGATCAGGCGCGAGCCGCGTGGCAGAGTGGCATGAATGCCGCGCGCGCGACGTTGGCCGGCGACGGTCAGGCGCGCAAGGGCCTGCTGGAAATCCTCGGTCGAATTGTCGCGGTGGATGCCCAGCGCGAGCACGCCTGGTTCGAAGGCGGACTCGGCCGGCAACGTGCGCGGGCCATCAGCGGACTGAGCCAGAAACTGTTGATGCTGCTGCGCATCGCCCGTTCAGTACGGCGTCAGTGGAAGCAGTTGGAACCGCAGGAAGCCGTACAGTTGGAGCCATGGATGACCGAGGTTCAGGAAGCGCTCGCCAGCCCGGATGCAGCGACGTTGCAAGCCTTGCGACCGCGTTTGCTCGATGCCTCCCATGACCCACGAATCAGTTCAGCGCAGAGTTATTGCCTGGTCCGTTTCACATTGTTGATGGATACCGCGATGGCGGCCAACGCGGCGTTGAAGGCGGTGGAGGAGGGCAAGGAAACCGTTGAACCGCCGCGCACCCTGACGCCGCACCGCGACCTGTCATTGGCGCTGGTCTTCGGGGCGCGCAGTGCCTTGGCGTTTCTGGTGGTGTCGTGTTTCTGGCTGGCGACGGCCTGGCCCGCCGCCTCGGGCGCATTGGTGCTGACCTGCGTGGTGTGCAGCCTGTTCGCCAGTCGCGAGAACGGCGCGCAGATCGGCATGAGTTTCATGCGCGGGATTTTTCTGGCGATCCCGGCGGCGTTTATTGTCGGGCAGATTCTGCTGCCGCAATGGAGTGGTTTTGCGTTGCTTTGCATGGGCATGGGCGTGCCGTTGTTTCTGGGCGCGCTGGGCATGGCCAAGCCGCAGATCGGCGCCACGGCCACTTCGTTTTGCCTGCATTTCATCGTGCTGGTGTCACCGCTCAACGCGATGAAGTTCGACGTCGCGACGTTCTTCAACAGCGCTCAAGCCATGGTGGTCGGCGTCGGCGCGGCAGTGTTGGCGTTTCACTTGCTGATTCTGCGCAACCCGGCCTGGCACGGGCGACGTCTGCTGGCAGCGACCCTCGACGATCTCGTGCGCTTGACCCGGCGCAATTTGCCTGGCGCTGAAAGCTGGTTCGGCGGGCGCATGGCCGACCGTTTGCTGCAACTGGCGCGGCACTATCCGGAGTTGCCGGAGCCGGCGCGCAGTCGCTGGGATGACGGCTTGCTCGGTCTGGACATCGGCGACGAACTGCTGCATTTGCGCTTGAGCCTGGCCGTGGCGCAGGTGCCGGTCAGTGCGCCGCAGCGCCGCTATCTCGAGGCACTGGAAAAAGTCCTCGAACAGGGCCCGAGCGGTCGTTATGCCGATGCCCTGGAACAGCCCAGCGAAGCATTCTTGAACACCTTGTACGCGTTGCCGCCCAGCGATGCCGTGAAACTGGCACAGGGCGCGGTGCTGCAATTGCAGAACAGCTGGCGCGCGTGGTGCCGTCAACAGGAGCAAAGCCATGGGCTTGCGTGAATGGTCGGTGGGGGGCGTGCTGCTTAGCCCGTTTCTGATTTATGTGCTGCTGGCGCTGCTCGTCACCGGGGCCTTGCGCCTGCTGTTGCGCCTGACCCCGGCCGGCCGCTGGATCTGGCACGAAGCGTTATTCGATTGCGCCTTGTACGTCTGTGTATTGACCCTGATCACCGTCGTCCTCGGACCTTTATAAGGAGTTGAACATGCGTACATCCGTACGTGTCGCGGTTACCCTGTGCCTGGTGGCGGTGGCGATTTTTGCCGGTTTTCATTTGTGGCAGTACTACATGCTCACGCCGTGGACCCGGGATGCGCGGATTCGCGCCGATGTGGTGGTGATCGCTCCGGATGTGTCAGGCTGGGTGCGTGAGCTCAAGGCCTTCGACAACCAGTCGGTGAAGGCGGGCGACCTGTTGCTGAGCATCGACCGCGACCGGTTCGAAGCCGCGCTGGAGAAGGCGCAAGCGGTGGTGCAAACCCGTCAGCAGCAACTCAATCTGCGTGAGCGCGAAGCCAGTCGCCGTGCTGCCCTCGGCCCGCAAGCGATCAGTGCCGAGCTGCGCGAGAACGCGCAAATCAACGCCGGCATCGCCCGTGGTGAACTGCGCGAAGCCCAGGCCGAAGCCAAGGTCGCTGAACTCAACCTCGCCCGAAGCGAGGTCCACGCGCCGCGCAGCGGCCACATCACCAACTTGCGTCTGGCCCAAGGCAATTACGTGAATGCCGGGCAAGCGGTGATGGCGCTGATCGACGATTCAACGTTCTATGTGCAGGCGTACTTCGAAGAAACCAAACTGCCGAGGATTCGCGTTGGCGATCCGGTCAAGGTCTGGTTGATGAGTGCGGGCGAGGCGCTGCAAGGGCATGTGGAAAGCGTCAGCCGCGGGATTACCGATCGCAACACCACGCCGGATGGGCAGTTGCTGGCGGAAGTGGAGCCGACGTTCAACTGGGTGAGACTGGCGCAGCGGATTCCGGTGCGGATCAAACTGGACAAAGTGCCCGAGGGGATCAATTTGAGTTCGGGGATGACGGCGAGTGTGCAGGTGCAGGAAGGCGACCGGTAGCAGTCCCTGTGACGAGGGCGCTTGCTCCCGCTGGGGTGCGAAGCACCCCCAAAATCAGGCACCGCGTTTAATCTGGTGAACCGAGGTGACGTTTATTGCGACTGCTTCGCAGCCGAGCGAGAGCAAGCTCCCTCGCCACAGGGGAGCGGTGAATCAGCCGATGCTGATCGCCGGCAACGTTGGCAACGTCACGGTTTGCTGTTTGCGCGGTGCCAGAATTTCCGCTTCGCCATCCACTACCAACTCATCACGCTGGTTGAACACCCGCGTCGCAATGCGCACACGAAACTTCGGCAGTTTCTCCAGGATCTCCAGACGCACCGTCAGCGTGTCGCCAATTTTTACCGGCTTCTGAAAGCTCATCTGCTGACCGATATAAATGGTGCCCGGCCCAGGCAACTCGCAGGCAACGGCGGCGCTGATCAGTGCACCGCTGAACATGCCGTGAGCGATACGCTCCTTGAACATGGTGCCAGCGGCGAATTCAGCGTCCAGGTGCACCGGGTTGTGATCACCGGACATCGCGGCGAACAGTTGAATGTCGCGCTCTTCGACCGTCTTGCTGTAGCTGGCGGTCTGCCCGACTTCAAGGGCTTCGTAAGGGGTGTTGGTAACCTGGGTCATCGGTTTCAATTCCTGTGACAAATAAAAAAACCACAAAAAACTATTCGGATCGGGGTGGGCGGCGGTGGCTCAGGGCGTGCGCGATCCAGCTCAGCACATCGGCTGTCACTTCATCGCGATTGCTCTCGTTGAACAGTTCGTGCCGTGCCTGCGGGTAAATCTTCAGTTGCAGGCTCTGGCTGCCAGCGGCACGCAGTGCATCGGCCAGATCTTTCAGACGCTTGCCCTCACTCACCGGATCACATTCACCGCCAATCACCAGCAGTGGCAGGCCCGGATCGATCTGGGCGAGATTGGACGCTTTGCTGATTTGCTGCAAGCCGCCGAGCAAATCGATCCAGAACTGATTGGTGCAACGAAAGCCGCAGAGCGGGTCGTTGGCGTATTTGTCGACTTCGGCCGGGTCGCGGCTGAGCCAGTCGAACGCGGTGCGCACCGGTTTGAACTTCTTGTTGAACGAGCCGAACGACAGCCATTCGATCAGCGCGCTGCGCCCCTTCGGCCCCTGGCGCAAGCGTTCGAGGCGGGCGATTTGCCGGGCGGCGCGATAAAGCGCCACCGGTTGAAAGTTCGAACCACTGAGCACCGCCCCATACAGGCTGGCGCTGTGATGCAGCAGATAGGCCAGGGCGATGTAACTGCCCATGCTGTGGCCGAGCAGCACGATCGGCACGCCGGGATGCTGCTGGCCGATGTGCTGATTGAGGCTGGCCAGGTCGCCGACGACCTTGCACCAGCCATCGTCATCGGCGAAATGTCCGAGTGTCCCGTTTTCGGCAGTTTTGCCATGTCCACGCAAGTCAGGTGCGTAAACGCCATAGCCCTGTTCACAGCATTTTTCCGCCAGACGGGCATAGCGGGCACTGTGTTCGGCCATGCCGTGGGCTACCAGGATCACCGCTTTCAATGGTGCGTCGGGCAGCCACTGGTTGACGAAGAGGCGGCTGCGGTCACTCGCGGTCAACCAGAAGGTGTCGTGGATCATGGCGATTCCTTTGCATGGGCTCGGTGCATTGTATAGCGCATCCTTCACCGGGCGTCTGATCAGGCCACGCCACGGCACCAAGATTCACACGATCAATGACGGACGTTGGCATATTTGCCTGATTCGTCATAGCTGCTAGTGTCCGTGAAGCTCCGCTTTTTGCTTTTTGTTTTTCTGACAGTGCAGAGAGTGGCCCCGGATCGGTTCAGGTAAAGAGGACAAGAACAATGCAACCTGATTTCTGGAATGACAAACGCCCGGCCGGCGTACCCCTGGACATTGATCAAGGGGCTTACAAGTCGGTGATCGAGGTGTTCGAGCGTTCCTGCAAAAAATTTGCGGACCGCCCGGCCTTCAGCAACATGGGCGTGACCCTGACCTACGCCGAACTGGAACGCTACAGCGCCGCGTTCGCCGGTTACCTGCAAGCCCACACCGACCTGGTGCCGGGGGATCGCATCGCGGTGCAGATGCCCAACGTCCTGCACTACCCGATTGCCGTGTTCGGTGCGTTGCGCGCCGGGCTGATCGTGGTCAACACCAACCCGCTGTACACCGCACGGGAAATGCGTCACCAATTCAAGGATTCCGGTGCCCGGGCGCTGGTCTACCTGAACATGTTCGGGCAGAAGGTCCAGGAAGTGCTGGCCGACACCGACATCCAGTACCTGATCGAAGCGAAGATGGGCGACATGATGCCCTCCGCCAAAGGCTGGCTGGTCAACACCCTGGTGAGCAAGGTCAAGAAAATGGTCCCCGACTATTCCTTGCCGCAGGCCGTTTCCTTCAAGAGCGCGTTGCGCATGGGCCGGGGCCTGGGCATCAAGCCGCTGGACGCCGGTCTCAGCGATATCGCCGTGCTGCAATACACCGGCGGCACCACCGGCCTGGCCAAGGGCGCGATGCTGACCCACGGCAACCTGGTGGCGAACATGCAGCAGGCGCGGGCGTGCCTGGGGCAGTTCGGCAACGATGGCCAGCCGCTGCTGCGCGAAGGCCAGGAAGTGATGATCGCGCCGCTGCCGCTGTATCACATCTATGCCTTCACCGCGAATTGCATGTGCATGATGGTGACCGGCAACCATAACGTGCTGATCACCAATCCACGGGACATCAAGGGCTTCATCAAGGAACTGAAGAACTGGCGGTTTTCGGCATTGCTGGGGCTCAACACGCTGTTCGTTGCGTTGATGGACCATCCGGATTTCAAGACCCTGGATTTCTCCAGCCTGAAACTGACCAACTCCGGCGGCACTGCGCTGGTCAAGGCCACCGCGGAGCGCTGGGAGCAACTGACCGGGTGCCGCATCACCGAAGGCTATGGCCTGACCGAAACCTCGCCGGTGGCGTGCACCAACCCGTACGGCGACAAATCGCGGATCGGCACGGTCGGCCTGCCGGTGCCGGGCACTACGCTGAAAGTCATCAACGATGAAGGCGTCGAGCAGCCAATGGGCGAGCGCGGCGAACTGTGCATCAAGGGCCCGCAGATCATGAAGGGCTACTGGCAGAAACCCGAGGCCACTGCCGAAGTGCTGGATGCCGAAGGCTGGTTCAAGTCCGGCGACATCGCCGTGATCGATCCGGACGGCGTCGATCGCAAGAAAGACATGATCATCGTCTCGGGTTTCAACGTGTACCCGAACGAGATCGAAGACGTGGTGATGGCTCACCCGAAAGTCGCCAACTGCGCGGTCATTGGTGTGCCGGACGAACGTTCGGGCGAAGCGGTGAAGTTGTTTGTGGTGGCGCGAGAGTCGGGGGTCAGCCTTGAAGAGCTGAAGGCCTACTGCAAGGAAAACTTCACGGCGTACAAAGTCCCCAAGCACATTGTGTTGCGTGAGTCGTTGCCGATGACGCCGGTGGGCAAGATTCTGCGGCGGGAGTTGCGGGATATCGCCTGATCGGTCATAGATCCGGGCGGTCCCAAAAGATCGCAGCCTTCGGCAACGCCTGCAGGGAATCGTATTCCTCCGTAGGCGCTGCCGAAGGCTGCGATCTTTTGCTTTTATGACCCGGTTTTAAAGGCTTTCAGGGATTTATAGAATTATTGCTCTAAAATGACCGCTTGTTATTCTCGAGTCACAAAAGTGACTGTAGAGGCCGCTTTTGGCTCTAGTCGGCCCTTTGCAAAGCTGCTACTCTCGGCGCGCTTTGGGACCTCTCGGCGGCTTTAACAGCCAGACTCACCCATAATCAAACACCAATAATAACCGCATCAAAATGCGGTATTTGAATTCGCGTTGCTGAGGAGTGGGCTTCCATGATCGAAGACTTCTGGAAGGATAAGTACCCTGCCGGGATTGCTGCCGACATCAATCCGGACGAGTATCCGAATATTCAGGCAGTGCTGAAACAGTCCTGCCAACGCTTCGCCGACAAACCGGCATTCAGCAACCTGGGCAAGACAATTACCTACGGTGAACTGTACGAATTGTCCGGCGCCTTTGCCGCTTACCTGCAACAGCATACCGACTTGCAACCGGGCGATCGAATCGCCGTGCAGCTGCCCAACGTCTTGCAGTACCCGGTCGCTGTGTTCGGTGCCATTCGCGCCGGGCTGATCGTGGTCAATACCAACCCGCTGTACACCGCGCGGGAAATGGAACACCAGTTCAACGACTCCGGCGCCAAAGCCCTGGTGTGCCTGGCCAACATGGCCCACCTGGCCGAGACCGTCGTGCCGAAAACCGGCGTCAAGCATGTCATCGTCACCGAAGTGGCGGACCTGTTGCCGCCGCTCAAGCGCCTGCTGATCAATAGCGTCATCAAGTACGTGAAGAAGATGGTCCCGGGGTATCACTTGCCCAAGGCCGTCAAGTTCAACGACGTGTTGAGCAAGGGCCATGGCCAGCCAGTGGCTGAAGCCAACCCGGCCAGCAGTGACGTGGCGGTGCTGCAATACACCGGCGGCACCACTGGCGTGGCGAAGGGCGCCATGCTGACCCATCGCAACCTCGTCGCCAACATGCTGCAGTGCAAGGCGCTGATGGGTTCCAACCTCAACGAAGGCTGCGAGATCCTGATCACGCCGCTGCCGCTGTACCACATCTACGCGTTCACCTTTCAGCTGATCGGCAACCACAACATCCTGATCAGCAACCCGCGCGACCTGCCGGCGATGGTCAAGGAACTGTCGAAGTGGAAGTTCAGCGGTTTCGTCGGCCTGAACACGCTGTTCGTTGCCCTGTGCAACAACGAAGGTTTCCGCAAACTGGATTTCTCTGCGCTGAAAGTCACCCTGTCCGGCGGCATGGCCCTGCAACTGGCGGCGGCCGAGCGCTGGAAAGCGGTCACCGGCTGCGCCATCTGCGAAGGTTACGGCATGACCGAAACCAGCCCGGTGGCGACGGTGAACCCGATCCAGAACATCCAGATCGGCACCATCGGTATTCCGGTTCCGTCGACCCTGTGCAAAATCATCGACGATGCCGGCGTTGAACAGCCGATGGGCGAAATCGGCGAGTTGTGTGTGAAAGGTCCGCAGGTGATGAAAGGCTACTGGCAGCGCCAGGAAGCCACCGATGAAATCCTCGACAGCGAAGGCTGGTTGAAGACTGGTGACATCGCGCTGATCCAGCCGGATGGCTACATGCGCATCGTCGATCGCAAGAAAGACATGATTCTGGTGTCCGGTTTCAACGTGTACCCGAATGAGCTCGAAGACGTGCTCGCGACCCTGCCGGGCGTACTGCAATGCGCAGCCATCGGCGTGCCGGACGAGAAGTCGGGCGAAGCGATCAAGATTTTCATCGTCGCCAAACCGGGCGTGACGCTGACCAAGGAGCAGGTGATGGAGCATATGCGCGCCAACGTCACCGGCTACAAGGTGCCGAAAGCGGTGGAGTTCCGCGATGCGTTGCCGACCACCAACGTTGGCAAGATCCTGCGGCGGGAATTGCGTGATGAAGAGCTGAAGAAGATCAACGCGAAGAAAGCCACCGCGTAATCCAGCAAAAAGCCCCGCAGATGCGGGGCTTTTTGTTTATAGCGATAGGGGCGGGCTTCTGTGGCGAGGGAGCTTGCTCCCGCTCGGCTGCGCAGCAGCCGCGATCACTGCGATGGAGATACATCAGGAGTATCGCGGCGCCTGATTTGGGGCCGCTTCGCAGCCCAGCGGGAGCAAGCTCCCTCGCCACAGTTTGTCTGCGATCGGTGTTACAGGCGGAACGGCGCGAAATTGACGTGGGTGCCCGCCGGGCGCATGTCCTGCAAGTACGAATCCTTGTCCGCACTCAGTTCCAGGCTTAACGCAGCCTTGCGCTTGCCCTGGTTACGCACGACCAGCCCTTCGAGCTTCTCGCGCAGGAACACCGTCGGCACTTTCAGGTGCAGCAGTTCATCGGTGTCCGGTGTGTGCATCAGCAGGTGGATCCATTCGTACTGACCAACGGCCAGGCGTGCAACCGGGATGTCGAACCACCAGATGTTGCGGTTACGGTTCAATTCGGTGAAATGGCAGTTGTTGACGCCAAGCACAGCACCGCCGAGTTCCTGGTTTCTGCGGGCAATGGCCTGCTTTTTATCGAGTTTCATAACATTCCTACGGGATTGGATCTTCAGCGCCACGGCCTGAATACGTTGCGCATTCTCGGGGGTTGCTCGGCAAACATAAAGCCCAACCTGCACGGAACGATGAAATGTCGCCGGGAAAATAAATGAAACTCCGCGCAAACGGCTCCGGTCAATTCTTGTGTAACGACTTTTCTCGTTCAATTGTTCACAGGAGAAACACCATGAGCAGCACTGGCGATAAAGTAAAAGGCATGGCCAACGAAGCCGCCGGCAACGTCAAGCAAGGCGTCGGCAAGGCCACCGGTAATGACAAAATGCGCGCAGAAGGCGTCGTGCAGGAAAGAAAAGGCGAGGCCCAGCAAGCGGTCGGCAAAGCCAAGGACGCGATTAAGAAAGGCGTCGACAAGGCTTGATTCGGCCTTTGATGAACAACATGAACGGCCATCCACGGATGGCCGTTTTTGTGTCAGCCTGAACTTGCGCACGGAAATTGTTTCAAAGTCGCCAAGTAGGCTACTTTGATGTAGAAAACGGCCCCTGAGTCGCCTCGACTTCAACCCAACCTGCGGCGAAAGGAGACGCTAATGTTTTTCCCCCACATGAAAGGCCTGCGCCTGCACCGTGTCATGATGCGCACGGTCACCGAGTTCGTCGACGATGAGATGTCGACCTATGCCTCGGCGCTGGCCTATCAAATGCTGTTTTCGCTATTTCCCTTCATCCTGTTCCTGATCGCTCTGATCGGTTTCCTGCACCTGCCGGACTTCTTCTCGTGGCTGCGTCTGCAATCGGAACTGGTCCTGCCGCCCCAGGCGCTGGAGCAGGTGAACCCGGTGATCGACCAACTCCAGCAGTCCAAGGGTGGCTTGCTGTCGATTGGTATCGTGATTGCCCTGTGGACCGCATCCGCTGGCGTGCGGCTGATGATGAGCGCGATGAACGCCGCCTACGACGTGGTCGAAGGCCGGCCCGCGTGGAAGCGTTTTCCGCTGTCGATCATCTACACCGTTGGCATCGCCGGCATGCTGTTGATCGCCGCCGCGTTGATGGTGCTCGGGCCGCAACTGATGGGCTGGATTGCCGCGCAAGTCGGCATGGAAGACTTCATCGTGACCCTGTGGACCATCGTGCGCTGGCCCGTCGTGGTGATTTTGCTGATGGTGGCCGTGGCGCTGATTTATTACGTCATGCCGGACGTTAAACAAGAGTTTCGTTTTATCACCCCAGGTTCGGTGCTGGCGGTGGTGGTGTGGATCCTTGCCTCCGTGGGCTTTGGCCTGTACGTCAAGGAGTTCGCCAACTACAACGCCATGTATGGCAGTATCGGCGCGATCATCGTGTTGCTGCTCTATTTTTATATTTCCGCCGCGGTGCTGTTGCTGGGCGCGGAGATGAATGCAGTGATCGAGCACATGTCGACCGAAGGCAAGAATGACGGTGAAAAAGTCCCCGGTGAGCTCGATCACGAACCCAAACACCACGTTTCCGGACTGGGTCGGGATCACTCGATCAAGCCGCACACTGACGAAACCATAAAATGATCCGTGAAATCCTGAAAATGGGCGATGAACGCCTGCTGCGCATTGCTCCGCCGGTGCCGGCCGAGATGTTCGACAGCCCTGAGTTGTGGCAACTGATCGACGACATGTTCCAGACCATGGAAAGCGTCGGTGGCGTCGGCCTGGCTGCGCCGCAGATCGGCGTCGATCTGCAACTGGTGATCTTTGGGTTCGAACACAGCGAACGCTACCCGGACGCTGAAGCGGTGCCGCAGACCATTCTGATCAACCCGCTGATCACACCTTTGAACTCGCTGATGGAAGAGGGCTTTGAAGGTTGCCTGTCAGTGCCCGGCCTGCGCGGCGCGGTAGACCGTTATCAGCAGATTCGCTACGAAGGCTTCGATCCCAAGGGCCAGCCTATCTTGCGGATCGCCGAGGGATTCCATGCGCGGGTGGTGCAGCATGAATGCGATCACCTGATCGGCCGGTTGTACCCGTCACGGATTACCGACTTCAGCCAATTCGGCTTTACCGAAGTGATGTTCCCCGACCTCGACCCTGACGCCGACGACTGAGCCGAAAACATCACAAACCACGGTGGGAGCGAGCCTGCGCGCGAAGGCGGCGGGTCATTCACCGATGATGTCGAATGACACGCCGCCTTCGCGAGCAGGCTCGCTCCTACATGTCGAACTCACAGACGGTTCCAGGCCCATGGCGATCATCGGTTTGCTGCGGGCATAACGGCTCAGGCGTTCGGTCATGGCGTAGGGCATTGGCGGATCGAAGGAAAACCCTCGGCGTTCATAAAAGCCCCGCAAGTCCGGGTGGCAGAACAGCCAGACCGGTTGGTCGAGACCGCGCACCGCTTCGGCGATCAACGCCGCCGCGATGCCCTGTTCGCGACAGGCCGGATCGACGAACAACCCCGTCAACCAATGCCCGCCCGAGACCGGCCGCAAACACAGCGCGCCAATGATCTCCTCGCGTCTGGCGACCCACAGCTGAGCGTCGCGAACCGCTTTCATCGACGATTGGTGGGCGCGATAAAACTTGTTCATCAACGGCCATAACGGCTCGGCGAGCAGGGTGTACTGGGTGTCGGGCATGGGTTCGATCTGTCGGTGCGCAAAGCGGGTGATTATAAAAGAACGCGCGGCCGGCGATAGGTGTATACCTGATCTCACATCCCGTATGAGTGGAGTACGTATTGGATTCAAAAAAAGCGGCAAAGAAGAAACCGGCGAAAACCGCCGATGAAAAGCGCGCAGACAAGAAGGCCAAGAAGGTGGATGTGTTCGGTCATTGATCTCGCCACAAGGGAGCCCGGTCTTCGGGCTCCTGCTGCATGCCTAAAGAAGTAACCCAATAATCCGCAAGATTTCCCTGCGCCATTGCACAGAGGGGGACCGGTCCCCGATCTGAGCAACGCCATGCCCCATTACTTCGATGCCGCCCACGGGCAGACATTGCGAGTTCGTTTGATGCGCTGCAGCGCTACAGGCATTCCTGATTTGCCTCGCTGAACCGATTTTGTCCTCAATACTGGCCGACTAGTGGCCTTGCGCCCCTCTATCGACTGTCTACGCTGACTTCTAACTACCCATGTCGCTCGCCATATGAAAGATGGCGCAGCAAGAGTGCCCAACCCAAGGCGCCGACAGGGAGTAACAAGGAGCTGGCCGGTAAAGGGAATTACTTATGAAACCGTTAGGGCTGGCCCGGTCCCGGGCTATCAAGAGAAGGATGTCTTGATGAGTGCGTTGCTGCATGGACACTCCGATTGAACATCATTGATCACCTGACACTTCCTCCCGTGGAGGAACGCGTGTGCCTGTTCCATAGAACGTTGTGGTGGATCCGTTGAAAGACCAAAGACCTTTCATCAATCAAAAGAACGCGCTGAAGGTGATACGACCATGTTTAACCTACATCACAAGGCTGACCTGCTGGAAATCGAGCGCTATAGCTGCGCGTTGAGCGAAGCCAACGCCAAGTTGGCGGCGGTCAGTCGATCAATGGCGATGATCGAGTTCACGCCGGACGGCATCGTGCTGGATGCCAACGACAACTTTTGCAGTGTCATGGGGTACAGCGCCGACGAAGTGCGCGGCAAACATCATCGGATCTTTTGCGAGGAAGCTTTTTATCGCAGCGAGGCTTACGCGAAGTTGTGGCGCGACCTGGCCCGTGGCGAACCGGTGGGCGGGAGCTTCTTGCGCTTGAACAAGCGCGGCAAGGAGGTCTGGCTCGAAGCCAGTTACATGCCGGTGTTCGGTCCCGACCGTCAGGTTAAAAGCGTGATTAAAGTTGCCACTGACATCTCCGCCAGGGTTTACAAGGAACACGAAGAAGAAAGCATGCTCGCCGCCATAGGTCGTTCCATGGCGGTGATCGAGTTCACCCCCGAGGGCAACGTCATCACGGCCAACGATAACTTTCTGAAGACGATGCATTACTCGCTCAACGAAGTGGTGGGGAAACACCACAGCCTGTTTTGCCACCGCGCCGAATCCGAGTCGTCGGCTTACAAAGCGTTCTGGGCATCACTCAATCGCGGCGAGTATCACTCTCATCGTTTTGAACGCAAAGATAAACACGGCCATACCGTGTTTCTCGAAGCGTCCTACAACCCTTTGTTCGACGCCAAGGGCCGGCTCTACAAAGTGGTGAAGTTTGCCAGCGACATCACCCGGCAAATCGCCACGTTGCAAACCGCTGCGGAGTCGGCGCACAGCACGTCGGTGCAAAACGACGCTTGTGCGCAGAAAGGTTCTCAGGTGGTGCAGCAAACGGTGCAGATCATCCAGGACATTTCCCGGGATTTGAACGAAGCCGCGCTCAGTATTGATGCCGTCAGCAAACAGTCCGACATCATCGGCACCATCGTGCAGACGATTCGCGGCATTGCCGACCAGACCAACTTGCTGGCGCTCAATGCAGCCATCGAAGCGGCCCGGGCCGGCGAGCATGGGCGGGGTTTTGCGGTGGTCGCCGATGAAGTGCGAAGCCTCGCGGCACGCACGAGTCAGGCGACGCTGGAGATCGTCGATGTGGTGCGCAAGAACCATGACCTGTCGTTGAGCGCGGTGACCAGCATGCAGTCGAGCTTGAGTCGAACCGGACTTGGGGTGGAACTGGCGAACGAGGCGGGGGAGGTGATCCTGGAGATTCAGCAGGGATCGCGGCATGTGGTGGATGCGATCAGTCAGTTCAACGAAACGTTGCAGTTGAACTGACTGATCGCGTCTCTTGTAGCAGCCGGCTGTGCCGGTTGCTGCATGAAGTGCAGGGTTCCCTGCCGTTAAAGCGAAGCGAGGAACTTGTCGACCACCTGGCTACTGCCTTTCTCACTGTTGGCGTTTTCTTTCTCGACCTGCGCCAGTTTGACCTTGTCCTCCGTGCGCTCGGCGATCTCTTTGGCGATCGCCTGTTGTTTCTCCGGTGGCATGGCTTGTACTTCTTCTTCAGTCAGCCCCATCTCTTGCAGAATGCTGTCGCGCAGGCGCTGCTCCGGCGTTTTGCTCATGTAGTCCTTGAAGTCGCTCATGGCGGCGCTGTCCGTGACCCTGGCTTTAACATCGGCCGGCAGTTGGAAAGACTCGAGCGCTTGCAATTGCACGCGGGTTTTGGCGAACGCTTCATCCACGTTGTCGCTGATTTTGCTCGCCTCGCTGACTTGCCGGGTGGCGTCCCGGGTGGCGGAAGTCTGCACCTGCGCGGTTTGCGCCTGAACGTTGCTTTGCAACGTTTGCAGCATCGCCCCCTGAAGGCCGGCAGCGGCTTCAGCCGCAGGATCATCGCCGGGCTTCTTGGAGAGCGGGATCATTAACGTTTGTTGTTTGGCACTGACCAACATGATGAATAGACCTTGCAGGTAGTTGTGGTGCGGTGCTTTGAGCAAATAGTATGCCTATAAGCAAAAACCACTATAAATCAACCAGTTAGTGAGTGCTGGCCGAGGGGGTGACGTGGGTTCTGCGGTTAGTCTTTGCCGCTTGGCGGCAAACAAGGCAGGGCATCAAGGCAGGCCATTGCAGCCGAACTTGAGGAACCCCGGACGTTGTGCCAGTCGCTGAAAATACTCGTCGATGGCCGGGTAATCGGGCCGCTCCATCGGGGTCATCAGCCAGCGGTTGACGGACAGCCCGATGACAATGTCGGCGAGGGTGAAGCGTGGCCCGGCGACGTAAGCTTTGGTCGCCGCGAGCTGGTGTTCGAGGATGCCCATCTTCTGGTTCCAGCCACGTACACCGGCAGCAATGTGATGCGGGTCCTGGAACTCCGGATCTTTGCGCACCAATGCCGTGAACGCATAGCTCCATGAGGCATTGAGTTCAGTGGCTTGCCAATCCATCCATTGCTCGACCCGAGCGCGCGCGGCCGGTTCGTGGGGGAGCAGATCGGTGTTCTGGTGTTTGCCGGCCAGATAACGGCAGATGGTGTTGGACTCCCACAGCACTCCAGCGTCGTCGATGATCACCGGCACCAGGGCGTTGGGATTGAGCCGCAGAAACTCCGGTGTGTGGGTTGAGGCATAACCGCTACCCCAATCCTCGCGTTCGTAGGCAACGCCCAGTTCTTCACAGGTCCACAGGACCTTTCTGACATTGATGGACGACGCCTTACCCAAAATCTTCAGTGCATGTTCCATTGAGCTACTCCGTTAGCGATTCGACGCTTCAGGAATCTGACAGACATTGCGCGGTTTTCAAACCGGATCCGGCAACGCCGAGGCGGGCAAACCAAACGTGCGATCAAACAGCCAGTTGAACGCGAAGGTGTAGCACGGGATGAAAATGATCAGCGCCAGGTCCAGCAGGAAAGCCTGCACCAGGCTGATGTTCATCCACCAGGCGATCAGCGGGATGAGAAACACTATCAAGGTTAGTTGAAATCCCACGGCATGGGCGATGCGCCGTTTAACGGTGCGGGTGCGCGATGGCTGACGACGTTCCCAGCGCTCGAACACTGTGGTGTAGATGAAATTCCAGGTCACTGCGATGGTGGTGATGATGACGGCCAACGGCCCGGTGCTGCCAGGCGAGGTGCCGGACAGCAATGCCAGGCCCAGGGTCGAGAAGGTCATGCCAAAGACTTCGAACAGCGACACGTAGACCAGTTTTCGTTTAACGCCTTGCATGGAGTTTTGCCTCTTTCTCGCGAACTTGAAGCCAGCAGCACTGGCGAAGGCGACGAAAGATAGCTTCAATAGTACTGACAGAAAAAGTCAGAAGCTTTCAGTTTTATTGATAGGACGAGGAATGAATTTTAACAGCGACAGCATCGAGTTGTTCCTGGCCGTGATCGAGCGCGGTTCGTTTTCGGCGGCGGCGCGTGCGCTGGGCAAAGTGCCGTCGGCGGTGAGCATGGGCATTGCCAACCTGGAAGCCGAGCTCGGATATCCGCTGTTCGATCGCAGCCATCGCGAACCGGTGCCGACGGCGATGGCCAGTGCGTTGGTGCCGCACGCGCGGTTGATCGCCGAACAGCTCAAGCAGCTGCAGGTGCATGCGATCGAGCTGTCGCTGGGGCTGGAAAGCAAGTTGTCCATTGGCGTCGTGGCGGACCTCGACAAGCGCCATTTGCTGGCCGCGATCAAGGTCATCGCCCAGCGTCATCCGCTCCTGGAGATAGAACTGCTCAGCGCGCCCCAGGACGATGTGCTGGCGATGCTCCACAGCGGTCGCGTCAGCGTTTGCCTGGCCTTCGCGGGGTTGAGCATGAACGTACTGGAGCGATTCCAGTTCGTCGGCACCGAGCGCGTGATCGCCACGCTGGCAGCGGACAATCCGCTGTTTCAGGGCGAGGATTTGTTTCTGGAGGATCTGGTTCACGTGCGGCAAATCATCGTTGCCAGTCGCGACCTGCCGATCAGCGAAACCCGGCCTTTGGTGGGCGAATCCTATTGGCGCACCGACACCCTCGCCATGGCGCTGGAAATGGTCGAAGCCGGATTGGGCTGGGGCAATTTTCCGTTGTCGGTGGTCCAACCGTTGCTCGATGCCGGAAGACTCAAGCGCCTGAGTTTCCGCAACATCGAGAACGGTCTGGTGCTGCCGGTGCACGCGGTATGGCTCAAGAGCCAGCCGTTGCAGAAAGGCGCGATGGCGTTTGTGGAATTGATGGGGGGATGATGCTCGGACAGGGGTGACTTTTCTTCGAAGAGCCACTAAGTTGCTGACCACTTGTCTGTTTCGGACAGGTCTATCAAGGAAGTAATGGCGCGTGAACAAGGGAATGATCAAATGGGGTTTTGTGGCGGGTTTGTTGGCGCCGATCTGGCTGCTGGTTGGTGTAGTGATTGCCGGCAGTTTGTATCCGGGATACAGCCATCTCAATCAGGCAATGAGTGAGCTGGGTGCAATTGGGGCACCGACTCATGGCGTGTCGCCGCTGATCAATAATTTCCCGTTGGGTGTGTTGTTTATCGTCTTCGGTCTGGCCGCGTTCGCGACCTTCCATACCTCGAAACTCGCTCGACTGAGCGCGGTGCTGATTGTGCTGCACGGTGTTGCCAGTTTCGGCGCCGGTTATTTTTCCTGCGATATCGGCTGTGGTCTGGAAAATCCCTCCGACAGTCAGAAGCTGCATAACCTTTCGGGCCTGGTGATGTTTCTGACGTTGTTGATCGCCAACGCGCTATGGGTCTATCTAGCGTCGCGAGTATTGGGCTTGAAATGGTTCGCCTGGTTTTCCCTGGTATGCACCCTTGGGGCGTTGTTGGTGCTGCCATTGATGGGACAGGCTGTTGAGGTGGGGCAGGGGTTTGGTTTGTACCAGCGGATCAACTATGGCGTGTCGATCCTTTGGGTTGGCGTGTTTGCCGGGGTGCTGATAAGCCGTCGCGCTTAGTAACTGATCGTTCCCATGCAGACCAGAGCGTGGGAACGATCAGATGCCGTGTCAGGTACTTTCGCGCACCTTCAACTCAAACCCCATGTCCTGCACCGGTTTCGCCACGGTGTTGCCCGCCAGCAAGGTCAACATCAACTCCGCCGAACGTCGGCCAATCGCCTCGCGCGGGGTGCTGATGCTGCTCAGGCGCGGGACCATGTGCGCCGAGGCGGGCAGGTCGTTGAAACCGAGGATCGCCACTTGTTCGGGGATTTTGATCCCGCAACGCATCGCTTCAAGCAGGGCGCCCTGGGCCAGGTCGTCGTTGCCGAAGAAAATGGCATCGACATCAGGATGATTGGCGAGCAGTTGCAGGAACAGTTCGCCCCCCAGGCCGACGGAGGAGGCGCGCGGCGTCAGCACTTCCAGGTCCGGGTCATACAAACCGGCCTTTTGCAGGGCTTTGCGGAAACCTTCGCCGCGCAGCAAGGTGCGTTGATCCAGCTGCGCGCCGATGTAGGCCAGGCGCTTGCGCCCACGTGACAGCAAATGGTGCGCCGCCGTTTCACCCGCCGCGAGTTGCGAGAAACCCACGCAATTGAGCCCGGCGGCGCTGTCCAGTTCCATCATGTACACGCACGGAATGTTGCTCGCCTCGATCATCCGTCGCGAACTTTCGGTGCGGTCGAAACCGGTCAGCAGCAAACCGCGAGGCTGATACGCCATGTAATTGCGCAGCAGGTTTTCTTCTTCATCGCGCGAATAATGGAAGTTGCCGATGAGCACTTCGAAGCCCTTGGGGCGCAAAACCTGATGAATGGCTTCCAGCGTATCGATGAACAGCAGGTTGGACAGCGAAGGCACCAAAACCACCACCGAATGGCTCTGGGCCGAGGCTAAGGCGCGGGCGGCAGGGTTGACCACGTAGTTGAGTTCAAGGGCCGCTTTCTGCACTTTTTCCACCAGTTCGGTGGCCACCGTGCTGACGCCGCGCAAGGCGCGGGAGGCGGTGATCGGGCTGACACCGGCCAGGCGTGCCACTTCGTTCAGGGTAGGGCGGCCAGTGGTGCGCGTATTCTTATCGTTTTTAGTGGAGATCATCGGACGGCTTGCCAAACAAAATTCGAGGCACTAAGGTAGCGCTGTCTCGATGCAGCTGCAAATGCGTGAGCGGGGTTTGCCTGATCCCCGCTTTTTGGCATTGGGAACGAACATGCTGCAACCCACAAAAATGACAAGAAGGCGTCGGCAACTTCTGCTTTTGCTCAAGCGTCATAACTGGCAAAGGTAGCGCTGTCTGCGCGCTGAGGTGTTACATGAATCATTCCATCACCGCCCTGGTCATCATGGGCGTTGCCGGTTGCGGCAAGACTTGCGTCAGCGAGGCCTTGTGCCAACTCAGCGGCGCGACCGCCATTGAAGGCG
>LNAP01001511.1_pt1 | contig 29984 bp, 35 predicted proteins | sample 602601 | NCBI WGS metagenome assembly LNAP01 (sample SAMN02440304, study PRJNA202911) | soil metagenome | biome: Subtropical and temperate rainforests or woodlands; isolation source: soil samples (1 kg each in a 20% v/v slurry with milli Q water) were... ... | reverse complement strand
GGTTTATGTCTCGCACAAGCGTAAAGACTGTGAAGAGGTCGGCTTCATTTCCCAAGCCTACGACCTGCCTTCCGAAACCACTCAAGAAGCACTGACCGATCTGATCGATCGCCTGAACGACGATCCGGCGATTGATGGCGTTCTGCTTCAGCTTCCTTTACCTGAACACCTGGACGCCTCCAAATTGCTGGAACGCATTCGTCCAGACAAGGACGTCGACGGTTTCCACCCTTATAACGTCGGCCGCCTTGCCCAGCGCATTCCACTGCTGCGTCCGTGCACCCCTAAAGGGATCATGACGCTGCTGGAAAGCACTGGTGTCGATCTCTACGGGATGGACGCAGTGGTTGTCGGGGCTTCCAACATTGTTGGCCGCCCGATGGCAATGGAGCTGCTGCTGGCTGGCTGCACTGTGACCGTCACCCACCGCTTCACCAAGGATCTGGCAGGCCACGTCGGTCGTGCCGATCTGGTGGTGGTCGCTGCCGGCAAGCCGGGGCTGGTAAAGGGTGAGTGGATCAAGGAAGGCGCGATCGTGATCGACGTCGGCATCAACCGCCAGGAAGACGGCAAACTGGTTGGCGACGTGATCTACGACACCGCCCTGCCCCGCGCTGGCTGGATCACTCCGGTCCCGGGTGGCGTTGGCCCGATGACGCGCGCTTGCCTGCTGGAAAACACGCTGTACGCAGCCGAAACACTGCACAGCTGAGTTCGCAACTTCATTGCTGCGACGAACAAAGGAACCCCGCCATTGGCGGGGTTCTTTTTGCCTGGATTTAAAACACTACCGCTCGCCGGAAACCTACAGGTTGTAGGGGTTTTCAAGGACTTTGACCTGTTCATTGATCAACCATCGACAGTTCTTCAGCCATACTCCTAAAATGCGTCGTTTTTAAAGAAACAACCCGTTACAGAACGGTTTATCCACACCTAACGAGTCTGCCAGCGTGAAAATCCGTCTTTCCATCCTGAGCCTATTTTTTGCATTTACCGGGACTTTCACCACGCCAACCGTCAACGCTGCCGACACCACTTCAGCGCCGCGAGATACGTCAACACTGAAGCTCGCTTCCAGCAGCGCATTGCTGATGGATCTGCAGACCAACAAAATCATCTATGCCAGTAATCCTGACGTGGTTAAGCCGATCGCTTCCGTCAGCAAGTTGATGACTGGGCTGATCGTGGTTGAAGCCAGACAGAACATGGACGAATACCTGTCGATCAACATCAGCGACACGCCGGAAATGAAAGGCGTGTTCTCCCGGGTGAAACTCAAAAGCGAATTGCCGCGCAGGGAAATGCTGCTGATTGCCCTGATGTCCTCGGAAAATCGCGCGGCTGCCAGCCTGGCCCATCATTATCCAGGTGGCTACGTCGCGTTTATTGCCGCAATGAATGCCAAAGCAAAAGCACTGGGCATGACCAGTACACACTTCGTCGAACCCACCGGCCTCTCCCCTCGCAACGTGTCCACAGCCCGCGACCTGAGCAAACTGCTGATCGCTGCGCACAAATACCCGCTACTGACTGAACTGAGTACGACCAAGCAAAAAACCGTCTCGTTCCGTAAACCCAACTACAGCCTGGGTTTCCGTAATACCGACCACCTGGTCAACAAGCCGAACTGGGACATCAAGCTGACGAAAACCGGCTTCACCAACGAAGCCGGTCACTGCCTGGTGCTGGTCACCAGCATGGGCAATCGCCCGGTTGCGCTGGTCATCCTCGACGCCTTTGGCAAGTACACACACTTTGCCGATGCCAGCCGTATTCGCAGCTGGGTTGAAACCGGCAGGGGCACCAACGTGCCATCTGTAGCCTTGCAGTACAAATCCGACAAGAATCTCAAGCATCGTCAGAGCAGCGTGGTTGAAGCGTCGAAATAAACAACAGGTAAAAGTAAGCCCCGATTGTTCGGGGCTTTTTTCGTCCAGCGTTAATCATTGGGCAACGGCATCTGGTCGTCATCCGGAATGCCATCCCCGGCACTCGGATCTCTCGTGCCGTGGGGATGTTCCGTTGGCACTACCATCGGACGCGCCAAGGGATCCCTCAATGGATCGTTCGGATCCATCACAGGGTCGATGTCTTTTTCAGGCGTGGTTGGAACGCTGTCCGGACGTTTGTCGTTGAAACTCGAATCGGTAGACATACGCACCTCACTCAGGCTCAGGGTTTCAGATCGGCGAGTGGATCGTAAGGCTTCGCGGGAGCCTTGGGATTGTCGCCCGGCTTCACATCCCTGGGTGCCTTGGCAGGTCCGATGGGGTCGACCTGAGGATCGGCGAGGTCCGGTGAATCGGGATCGAACCCCAACTCATCACCCGAAGAATGCTCAGACGAATGCGGGCCGACAGGGGTCTTGGAATGTGCCATGGGCGCCTCCTTTGAATCCGGCCCGGAGAAATCCGGGCCCTATTTCATTAGAAGTCGGCAAAGTGCAAGGGTGCCCGGCAAATGACGAACGGACTTATTGCGCGCTCAGCGCTTTCTTCGCCCTGGCGGCTGCCTGCTCCTGACCTGCCTGAGCAAGGTCGTTCGCGGCCTTGAGCCATCGCTGTTGATCGACATTGGCCGGCAATTGATTCGGCTTCTGGATCAGCACGGCCCAGCCACCGGCATCCTTGAGCGCCGCTTCAAACGAACCGAAGCCCATCAACTCTCGACGGTTCATGCCCGAGCGCAGCAGCACGGTCTGCTTCTGGCGGTTGTACCCGGCAAGAATGGCGTAACGCGGTTCAGCCCAGAACGCCGAGCCTTCGGTGAAACGCACCATGACCGGGTAACCGGCCGCAACCTGGGTCAATAGTGCCGGCAGATTGCTGTCGAGGGGATAGACGACCATGCCGTACTCGCGAGCGAGGTTCTGCATGTTCTGCTGCAACTGGGCTTCGGCACCCGGCAAATGCAACGGTTTTTCGAGCAACCCTGGCGTTATCACAATGCCTTGCTGGGACAACATGCTGGCCAGCACTTGCGGCCCACTTTGATTCGCCACGCCACGGTAGAACGTGCCACTGAGCTCGACGCGCTCCGGCAGCCGCTTGATTTCCGGTGCCACACTCCCCGCGCAACCCGCCAGACCGGCAACGCAGCCAACGACCAGCACTAAAGACCGAACTCGAGAAAATACCCGCACCATCATCACTCTCTTGATTTAGACGCCAGGCATCCGCGCTCCCGGCTTGGCCGTCGATCATAGGACGCCGCGCGGCAGCGGTATAGCCTTAAGCGGCAGATGATGGCATTCGATAGAGCGAACTGATTGGTGACAGCCGACCTTTGGTCAATAGTCTGAAACACAGCAGCGACTAGACTGTCATGTGCAAAGAGTGTGTGCCCGCAGCAGGGCGAAGAGGAGGCACTGATGAGCCTGGCGATGACCATTGTGATGTTGATTTCTGGCTGGCTGGCCGTTGCCGCCGCCATGTTATGGGGAGTCCTGCGCATTACCCGTCGGCACCATCATCCGGTTCAGTCGGCGCCAATGGCGAAACCCGATAAAACCACTGAACAGCACGCTGCCGCGCACTGACCGCCCCCCTTACGTATCCAAACAAAAACGGCCGCCTGGGCTCTTTCGAGCGCAGGCGGCCGTTTCGTTTGACGCGAGTTAAGCTTCAGCGGCTAAACGCTTCTGCTTCGCCCGCCGTGACATCATGTTCAAACTCTCGATCGTCGCCGAGAACGCCATGGCTGCATACACGTAGCCTTTCGGTACATGGGCGCCGAAGCCTTCGGCGATCAGCGTCATGCCGATCATGATCAGGAAGCCCAGCGCCAGCATCACCACTGTCGGGTTGTCGTTGATGAACTTGGCCAGAGGGTCAGCCGCCAGCAACATCACCAGTACCGACACCACCACCGCGATGATCATGATCGGCAAGTGTTCGGTCATGCCGACAGCGGTAATGATGCTGTCGATGGAGAACACCATGTCCAGCATCAGGATCTGACCGATAGCGGCAGCGAAGCCCAGGGTCACGGTCGAGGTGGCCGACGTTGGATCATCCGGCGCCGGGTCCATGCTGTGATGGATCTCGGTGGTCGCCTTCCACAACAGGAACAGGCCGCCGGCGATCAGGATCATGTCCTTCCAGGAGAACGTCTGGCCGAAGATATCGATCACAGGCTCAGTCAACTGGACGATGAACGCGATGGTGCTCAGCAGCGCCAGTCGCAGGATCAGCGCCATGCCGATACCAATGCGCCGCGCCTTCTGCCGGTGCTGCTCGGGCAGTTTGTTGGTCAGGATCGAAATGAAGATCAGGTTATCGATGCCGAGCACGATTTCCATCACGATCAATGTAGCCAGGGCGACCCAGGCAGTGGGGCTTGCAGCAAGTTCTAAAAGGTATTCCATGGGTCAGTCCTGACTCGTTTAAGACGGTTTAGATTTCCTGGGACGAAGATTCGGTTTTGTCCGTTTCCTTGGCCGATTGTTCTTTCTTGCTGATCAGACCACCCGTGGCATCGCTGATCGCTTGCTCTGCGGCTTTGTGGGTATCGTCGATCGCTTGTTTGGCGGTTTCGGCAGCCTTGCCCATCAGTTGCTGAGCGCTTTTTTCGGCCTGGTCACAACCGGCCAATACCAGTAAAGACGTGATCAGCAGTGCCGTGGTTTTAAGCTTCATGATGCTTTCCTCGATAGAACAGACAGGGCGAAAAGGCCACCCGTCGATAGCGGGGCATTCTAGGGAGGCAAACACTTCAGGAAAATTCGTATTTTTAGCGGCTATACTTCGGATTTAACGAACTGTAGGTCGTCATGCTCAACTATCGACAGCTGCATTACTTCTGGGTGGTGGCCAAGACCGGCAGCATCGTGCGCGCCTGCGAGCAACTGAATCTGACGCCGCAGACCATCAGCGGGCAGATTTCCCTGCTCGAACAAACCTATGGCATCGAGCTTTTTCGGCGGGTCGGCCGGCAGCTGGAACTCACCGAAGCCGGTCGTCAGACCCTGCCCTACGCCGAGCAAATGTTCCAGTTGGGCGGCGAACTGGAGCTGATGCTGCGAGCCCAGCCCAACGAGCAACAGATTCTGTTTCGGGTAGGCGTGGCCGATGTGGTGCCCAAATCCATCGTCTATCGCCTGATTGCGCCGACCATGGAATTGAGCGAGCCGCTGCGCATCACTTGTCGCGAAGACAAACTGGAACGCCTGCTCGCCGACCTGGCGATCCAGCGGCTCGACCTGGTGATTTCCGACAGCCCGATGCCCTCGCACCTGGACATCAAGGGCTACAGCCAGAAACTCGGGGAATGCGGGATCAGCTTCTTCGCCACTGCTGGACTGGCGGCGCAATACGGTCAGGATTTCCCCCGCGGCCTGCACGGCGCACCGCTGCTGATTCCAGGACCGGAGACCGTGGTGCGCAGTCGCTTGCAGCGCTGGTTTGCCGAGCAGCAGATCCAGCCGCGCATCGTCGGCGAGTTCGATGACAGCGCCTTGATGCAGGCTTTCGGCCAATCCGGCAGCGGGATCTTCATCGGCCCAAGCGTGATTGCCGATGAAGTGATACGCCAATACGGCGTGGAACTGATTGGCCAGACCGACGCGGTGACCGAGTCGTTCTACGCCATTTCGGTGGAACGCAAGGTCAAGCACCCCGGCATTGTCGCCATTACCGAAGGTGCCCGACGCCAGCTGTTCACCGAGATGTGAGGTGTCAGGCGCAGACTTCGCGGGGCTTGAAGGTCATCAGCGCGATGGCCAGGAGGATCGAGGCGAGGATAAACGCGGCCGCCGCGAAACCAAGACCTTGCAGGCCTACACCGTCGATGACCCTGCCGCCGATCATCGCGCCCAGGCCGATCCCCAGGTTAGCCCCGGCAATGTTCAGCGATGCCGCGAACGCCGGCGCTTCGGGTGCAGCCTTCATCAAGCGCACATGGCTGACCAGGAACAACGCCGCCTGGGTCACGCCCCAGATCCCCATCGCCGCGGCCAGACCCAGCGGCGAATGAATGTTCGGCACCAACGCCACCAGGCCGGCGATCATGAACGCGCAGAACATCATCGAGGCGATCAACGGATGACGATCCACCGCACGGCCGCCCAGCGAGTTACCGATCAAGCCGACCGCGCCGAAGCCCATCAGGCACCAGCCAACCACCGTGCCGTTGAAACCGGCCAGGCGCTCAAGAATGTCCGCCAGGTAGGTGTAGGCGGTGAACATGCCGCTGAACACCAGGACCGACAGCAGTACATGCCCCACCATCAGCGGGCTGCGCAGGATCCTGAACTGCGAACGAAAGCTCACCTGATGCTGATGCAGATTGGTTTTCGGCAGGTAGATAAACAGCAACAGCGCCTTGGCAAACGCGATCACCGCCAGAATGCCGAAGGCACTGCGCCAGCCGAACGCATCGGAGATCAGTGTGCCCACCGGAATGCCGAACACCGTAGCGCAGACAATCCCGAAACCGATCTTCGCGATGGCACGACCGGCGTAGTCCGGGCCGACAATGTCCACCGCGGTTTCACTGGCCAGCGCCCAGAACACCGGCAGCCCCAACGCGGGGATCAACCGGGCGACGGACATCACCCAGATGTTCGGCGCAAACGCCGCCAGGGTGTTGGCCAAGCCAAACATGATCAGCACCGAGATGAACAATTTTCGGCGCTCGAACCTTGCGAAATACGCGGTCAGGAATGGCCCGAATGCGGCGACCGTGAACGCGAACAAGGTCACCAGCAAACCCGCCTGGGGGATGCTGACTTCAAGGTCTCGAGCGATCGCCGGCAACAGGCCGACGATGACGAATTCCGTGGTCAGGACCGTGAAACCGGCGGCAGACAACAGAAGGATGGGCAACAGCATGCACAACTCCAGAAAACGACGACACCAGCGATAGCCCGAAGGCCCACTGGCATGACTTGAAAATGAGGATGGCGAATCTTAACAGAGTGTTTCCGATCAGGGTTGCACGAACCTGCCGATCTCGTTGATCCGCGGGCGGCAGATCGTCACAGGTCTGAAGGACAAGGACCACGCTGTGATAAAGTCCGCGCCCTGCGATACGTACACCCTGCTCATCGGCCATTGATTGGCATTGATGTCGCGATACCCCGCACCTAATAAAATCAGAGATGCCGTTTTATGACCGCTTTATCCCCTTCGCTATGGTTCCGCCTGAATCGCTTGAGCCTGGTCGCACAAATCATCATCGGCCTGATTGCCGGGATTGCCCTGGCCCTGTTCGCGCCAGAGGTGGCCAAGTCCACCGCATTCATCGGCAAAGTCTTCGTTTCGGCGCTTAAAGCTGTCGCACCGATTCTGGTGTTCGTGCTGGTCATGGCCTCGATTGCCAATCACAAGCACGGCCAGGAAACCCACATCCGGCCGATTCTGTTTCTGTATCTGCTGGGAACGTTTGCGGCGGCGGTGGTGGCCGTTGTCGCCAGTATGTTGTTCCCGTCGAGCCTGGTGTTGGCCACTCACGACGTTGCGGTCAGCGCACCGGGCGGTATCAGCGAGGTGCTGCAAAGCCTGCTGTTGAGCGTGGTCGACAACCCGGTCAGCGCACTGATGAATGCCAACTTCATCGGAATTCTGGCGTGGGCGATTGGCATGGGCATTGCCATTCGCCATGCCGGTGACACCACTCGTGAAGTGCTCGGCGACTTGTCCAACGGCGTGACCCTGATCGTACGCCTGGTGATCCGTTTTGCGCCGCTGGGTATTTTTGGCCTGGTGGCTTCGACCCTCGCCACTTCCGGTTTTGGTGCCTTGATCGGTTACGTGCATCTGCTGGCGGTCTTGCTGGGCTGCATGCTGTTTGTGGCGCTGGTGATGAACCCGGCCATCGTGTTCTGGAAGCTGCGTCGCAACCCGTATCCACTGGTGATCACGTGCTTGCGCGAAAGCGGCATCACTGCGTTTTTTACCCGCAGCTCGGCGGCGAACATTCCGGTCAATCTGGAATTGAGCAAGCGCCTGGGCCTGCACGAAGACACCTATTCGGTCTCGATCCCGCTGGGTGCAACGATCAACATGGCGGGCGCTGCAATCACCATTACCGTGCTGACCCTGGCGGCCGTGCATACGCTGGGCATTGCCGTGGACATTCCGACCGCCATCCTGCTGAGCATCGTCGCGGCGATCTGTGCCTGTGGCGCTTCGGGCGTGGCGGGCGGCTCGTTGCTGTTGATTCCACTGGCGTGCAGCCTGTTTGGCATCCCCAGTGAAATCGCCATGCAGGTGGTGGCCGTCGGGTTCATCATCGGTGTGCTGCAGGACTCGGCGGAAACCGCGCTGAACTCCTCCACCGACGTGCTGTTCACCGCGGCGGCGTGCCTGGGCGAAGACGAGAAAGCCGCGCGTATGGCGTAACAAAGATCTTTTGATTCACCAAAAAAAAGCCCGCCAAGGCGCGAACCTTGGCGGGCTTTTGTGTATCAGGACGGTTTAGAACGCGCCCATGTAATCACGCTTGCCCACTTCCACACCGTTGTGACGCAGCAGTGCGTAGGTGGTGGTGACGTGGAAGAAGAATTGCGGCAGACCGTAGCTCAGCAGGTAAGCCTGGCCGGTGAAGCGTTTTTCTTTCGGCGTGCCCTGACGGGTGATGATTTCGATGCCTTCCTTGCCGTCGATCTGTTCCGGTTTGATCTCGCCGATGAAGGCCAGCACTTTGGCAATCAGCGCTTGCAGCTCGGCAAAGGTGGTTTCGGTGTCGTCGTATTTCGGCAGTTCGACTTCGGCCAGACGCGCGGAAACGCCCTTGGCGAAATCAACGGCGATCTGCACCTGACGGACCAGCGGGAACATGTCCGGGTACAGACGGGCTTGCAGCAAAGCATTCGGGTCGATGTTCTTGGCAGTGGCGTGGGCTTCGGCCTTGTTCAAGACGTCGCTCAGGGCGTTGAGCATTTGTTTGAAAACCGGAACGGAAGCGGCGTACAGGGAAATAGTCATGGCAGTCTCGTGTTGTGACAGGAGGGAAACGTGGGGCGATTATAGCCATGCGCGGTCCCAGGTGAAGCGATAGATGTTGGCTGGCTGTCCGGGATGACAACGGCCGTTATCGGCATCGGCACCGACAATCGACCACTGTGCGCGCGAGGTTTTCCCCAGTTCACGGGCGGCCTGCGGATAGAAACACCGGCTCAGCAGTTCGTCCGGCACCAAGGCGTACGCCTGACGGTGTTCGCGCAGCCATTGAGCGGCCTGCTCGACCGTGGAGCCGATCATCCCGAAATGCACGATCGGCTGTCGGGCGAATAACCAGTGACCCTCACGCCAGTTGACCAGCACCAGGTCTGCGCCCTGGGTCATCGCCGCTGCTTGCACCATCAGCGCCTCGTGGGGATTGGGCCCGTCCTTGACCGGATCGACGAAACCGCGCGCAAACCACAACGCGAACCACGTGACGGCCAACACCTGGAACACCCGCCGACCGCGCGGGCGCTTGCCGAACCAGCGCTTGAACAGCCACGGAATCAGCGGCGCCGCAACCAGCACCAGCGCCGGTAACGCCGGATAGATGTACAACTTGCGCTTGCCGCTGCTCAGGCAGAAAAACAAAACCACCAGTACGACCCAGCCCAGCAGTACCAGCACTCGACCGTCGCGCTTGCGCAACTGCCTGCGCCAGGCGGGCACGAGCCATGGCAAGGCCAGCACCAACGGCATCCAGTATTGCGGGATGACGTTGACGAAGAAGTACCAGAACGGTTCTCGGTGATCCCACGCGGCGGCATAGCGCCCCGCTGTCTGGCGCAGCAGAATTTCCCGTGCATAGGCGATTTCATCAGCGGCGCCATTGAAGGCGATGGACACCGCCAAGGGCAGCAGCCAGGTCGCGACGGCGCCAAGCACAACCAAAAAACCCAGGCACCACTTGCGCGCCTCGCCCGGCATGGCCACCACGCCAGGCCAGCCTTTGCGCGCCGCGTAGGCATACGGAATCAGCATCAACGCCGGGAGAAAGCCGACCCCTTTGGTGATCACGCCAATGCCCATGGCCGCGCAACCCGCGTAGAACCAACGCCAGGCGGGCCCGAGCAACAAGTGACGGGCCAGGCCGTACAGGCCCAGAGAGGTGAACAGAATCAGAAAACTGTCGATCTGACCGGTCCGCAGAATGCTGTACGTCTGATACGTGGCCAGGTACAGCAGCGCGGCTGTTCGTCCGGCCTGCTGATTCCACAACCGGCGCCCCAGGTCATAGAGCATGGCCGTGACCGATGTGGCAGACAAAAGCCCCGGAATATAAAGGGCAAGGGCGGGCATCCCGGTGATCCAGGTGAAAAACGCCACCGTCCACATGAAAATCGGTGGTTTATCGCCGTAGATTTCGGCGGCTCGATGCGGAATCAGCCAGGAACCGTTATGCAGCATCTCCAGCGCAACGCCGAGGAATCGCTCCTCGTCGACATTCTGCGGCTGGCGCAGCCCAAACCCGGCACCGACCAATAAAAGAGCAAGCAACATCAACCCTAGGCATTCGACGCTGGGTGACAGGGTTCGGCGCACGGTTCAGTCCTTCAAGGTTTTGCTGCGGGCAATCAATTGCAGGTTGCGCAAATAGACGATGGAACCGAATGCCTGACCGGCGATGAAAACCGGGTCCTGTCGGTAAATGGCGTAAGCGAACAGCAGCGCGCTGCCGACGATGCTCAGGTACCAGAAGCTCACCGGAATGACGCTGCGTTTCTTGTATTCGCTGTACAGCCACTGCAGGACAAAGCGACCGGTGAAGGCGATCTGGCCACTGAAACCGACCACCAGCCACAGGGTTTCGCGGGACAGGTTCATCCTTCGATCTCCTGCGCACGGGCATGCAGGCGCGTGCGCCTGATCAGCCACCAGACGCCGATCAGATCGAGGATGCCCACCAAGGCCCGGTCGATGTTTCCGTATTTGGATACCCCGGCCGTGCGGGGCCGATGGTTGACCGGATGGGTGATCATCCGGCCGTTATGACGCTGGATCAGCGCAGGAATGAACCGGTGCATATGGTCGAAGTACGGCAAGCGCAGAAACGCCGCCCGCTGTATCAGTTTCAGCCCGCAGCCGGTGTCCGGCGTCTGGTCCTTGAGCATCCGGCTGCGCAACCCGTTGGCAAAACGCGAGGCCCAGCGCTTGCTCGCGGTATCGCGACGGTTGACCCGGTGACCGGCCACCAACTGAAGGTCGACGTTCCCCTGCTCGCTGCGCACCAATGCCAGCATGCCGGGGATGTCCGCCGGGTCGTTCTGACCATCGCCATCGAGCGTGGCCAGCCATTGGCCCCGGGCGACAAGCGCCGCATGGTAGAGCGAAGTGCTCTGCCCCAGCGAACGCTCATGGCGCAGGATACGCAACGTACTCAGGCCGCTGTGCCGTGTCTGCCGTAGCTCCTGCAAGGAAGCGTCAGTACTGCCATCGTCCACGACGATGATTTCATACGCCTCATCGGCCAGTGCGATACGGATTTCTTCGAGCAGCAATTTGAGATTGCTCGCCTCGTTCTTTGCCGGAATCAGGACGGATACAAATATGTCTTGGCTCATAGAGGCCCCCTATTTCCCTGGATTTTCATGATCAAGGGCCGACGTTTAATCTCTGATAAAAGTGGCTGTACCACTTCACAAATTCGGCTACGCCGGCTTCAACTGTCACTTGAGGACGGAAATCGACCCACTGCGCCAATGCCGACACATCCGCCCAGGTCTTGACCACATCGCCAGCCTGCAGCGGCAGGAAGTTGCGCCGGGCTTTCCTGCCCAATGCCGACTCCAGACACTCGACGAAATCCAGCAGCGCCACCGGCGTGCCGCGCCCGATGTTGAAGATCCGGTTGGCGCCATCGCCAGAACCGTCCGATAACGGCGGTCTCGGGCACAGGCGCGCAATGCTTTCGACGATGTCGTCGATGTAGGTGAAGTCGCGCGACATCTGGCCTTGGTTGTAGAGGTCAATCGGCCTGTCGTTGAGGATCGCGTCGGTAAATTTGAACAGCGCCATGTCGGGGCGCCCCCAAGGTCCGTAAACGGTAAAAAAACGCAGGCCGCTGGCCTTCAGTCCAAACAGATGGCAATAGCTGTGGGCCATCAGCTCGTTGGCACGCTTACTGGCGGCATACAACGAAATCGGATGATCGACAGCGTCTTCGACGCTGAACGGCATTTTGCTGTTGGTGCCGTACACCGAGCTGCTCGATGCATAAATCAGATGCTCGGGGCGATGGTGCCGGCAGGCTTCCAGCACATTCAAGAAACCGGTCAGGTTCGATTGCGCATACACGTCCGGGTTGTCCAGCGAGTAGCGAACGCCCGCCTGGGCTGCCAGATGGATAACCTCTGTGAAGCCGTGATCCTTGAACAAAGCCATCAAGGCGGGTTTGTCGACGATATCCAGTGCCTGGAAATGAAAGCCCAACAGATTCTTGAGTTCGTTGAGCCGTGCGTGTTTGAGTTCCACGCTGTAGTAGTCGTTGAGATTATCGATACCGACCACCTCAAGACCTTCCTGACACAAGCGCTTGACCGTGTGATACCCGATGAAACCGGCGGCGCCGGTGACCAGTACGGTCATAGCGGGCACGCGCCGATCAGCGCATTATTGCGGGTCGATACCCACGTCAGCTTCATGCCTTGCTCCACTGCACAATTAATAAGGCCGGTGACGTCGTCGATAGGAATTTTCGCCGTACCCGTGATGAACCGCAGTCCTCTGCAGCCATGCATACGGTGCACGTCTGATTGTTAAGATGGCGTAACAGATTGATTTAGGTTTTGTGACCATTGCCAAGGGGCGGCGACGAATTCAGTTGCCATTGGCACACGTCTATCTAAAGTGCATGCCAGCAGGAGAAAATCATGAACCCGGGAAGGAATGCACAATCATGAGCACCGAGCAAGAAACGACCTTCGACGAGCCGCGACTCAACAGCACGGAAATCCGCATTCTGGGTTCGTTGATCGAGAAACAGGCCACCAGTCCGGAAACCTATCCGCTAACCCTTAATGCGCTGGTGATTGCCTGCAACCAGAAAACCAGCCGCGAGCCGGTGATGAACCTGACCCAGGGTCAGGTCGGCCAAAGCCTGCGCGCGCTCGAAGGCCGCGGCTTTACCAAACTGGTGATGGGCAGCCGTGCGGATCGCTGGGAACACAAAGTCGACAAGGCCCTGGAACTGGTGCCGGCTCAAGTCATTCTTGCCGGGCTGCTGTTCCTGCGCGGTCCGCAAACGGTCAATGAACTGCTGACCCGCAGCGGCCGCATGCATGACTTCGAAGATGCCGAACAGGTGGTGCATCAACTGGAACGCTTGATCGCTCGCGGTCTGGCGCTGTTGATACCGCGCCAGGCCGGTCAGCGTGAAGACCGCTACATGCACGCCTTGGGCGACCCGGCGGACATCGAAGTGATCCTGGCGGCACGGCAGAACCCGACCGAACGTGGCGCGGGTGCTGGCGTATCGGTTGAGCGGATCGAAGAGCTCGAGGCGCGAATTGCAGCGCTGGAAGAGCGCCTGGCCCGCCTCGAATAACCCTGCGCTACTCGCCGTCCCAATAATCCACGCCGTCGGCCGGCCGGGCGACGGCGACGAAGCCCGAGGCATTGCCCTGGGCATCGACCTTGAAATCGTCCATCACCGCATACTTGCCGGAATCCGGGTATTCGCAAATCTCGGGCGATTGTTGGGTGCTGACCGCCAGGTAGCGCAGTTCAGCGTTGCTGGTGTTGATGATCTGGTGCGCGGCTTCAGGGCCACCCGGCGGGCAGGCAATGACATCTCCGGCGCGAATGGGGAAACGCTCGGTGCCCAAGCGAATCTCCCCTTCCCCGGCCACGATGTAAAACATCTCCTCGTTGACCCGATGACTGTGAAACGGGCTGCCACGCATCCCCGGTTCCAGCGCGTACAGGCGATAACCCAGCTTCTGCGCGCCGAGTTGCTGGCCGATGCGTGCCTGCCGTTGCCGATAGCGGTCGGCGGTGTCTCCCGTCGGCGCAAACGCTTCGGGCAGCGGCTCAAGTTCGGCCTGATCCAGATTAAGAATGGCAGGATGCATGAGTCACCCCAGTCACGGTTTCGCTTGCGGGGCAGCAGGATAGCCAAGGCCACTGCGGGCAAATTCCACGGCTTTGTGAAACTGCTCAGCGGTCGGCCGCACGCCCGTGTACAGCACGAACTGCTCCAGCGCCTGGATCGCGATCACTTCCAAACCGGTGATCACTCGCTTGCCTTCAGCACGAGCGCGCACAATCAACGGAGTTTCCGAGGGGACTGCCACCACGTCGAAAACCGTCTCGGCAGCAGCGATGGATTCAGCATCGAATGCCAACTGATCGGCCTCGGGGCCGGACATGCCAATCGGTGTGACGTTGATCAACATCTGCGGCCGCTCCGAGCCCAGCTCCGCTTGCCATCGATAGCCCAGCGACTCGGCCAATGCCCGTCCGGAACGCTCGTTACGAGCAACGATCATGCCATTTTTGTAGCCACCATCGCGCAAGGCACTGGCCACCGCCTTGGCCATGCCGCCGCTGCCGCGCAGGGCAAAGGTCAATTCCTTCGGCACCTGATGGGTGTCAAGCAACTGGGCGATTGCGATGTAGTCAGTGTTGTAAGCCTTGAGATGGCCATTAGTGTTGACGATGGTGTTGATCGACTGAATGGCCGCGGCGGAGGGGTCCAGTTCATCGACCAGCGCAATGCACGCCTCCTTGAACGGCATCGACACGCCGCAACCACGAATCCCCAAGGCGCGAATGCCGCCAACGGCGCCTGGCAGGTCCTGACTGCTGAAGGCCTTGTAGTAAAAATTCAGGTCCAGTTGCTCATACAGATGATTGTGAAACCGCAGGCCGAAGTTCCCGGGTCGTGCGGAAAGCGACATGCACAGCTGGGTGTCTCTGTCGGGGTTCATCTGCATGAAAAATCTCCTTGAGTAGCACTTTCAGATGGACGGGATTAGCCAATCCATCGGGTCTGATCGATCATAACGGCGTGCCTGCACGCGGCATCTCTAGACTGTAAAGATGCTAGTGCAGACCTTACACAAAATTTACCCAACGGCTGTGCTGATTTTGAAAAAAACGCTGTCTTAGAAGTATCCCCGCGACAATCCTTGGGTCTATTGCAGACACAAGCGCCGGGGCGAAGAACCGAGGAACTATCATGATCCGGAAAATCCCCACAGTAGCCTTGCTGGTCGGTGCTCTTGCTATCGCAGGGCAGGCAGAAGCTGGCGGCGGTCACCACGGTCACGGTTGGGAAGGACCGGCGGTATTTGGCGCGATCGTTGGGTCGGCCATCGTCGGTTCGGCCCTCATCAACAGCAACCGCCCGGTTTATGTACAGCAACCGGTTTACGTTCAGCCACAGCCGGTTTACTACGGCCCGCCACCGGTTTATTACCAGCCGGCACCGGTCTACGTGCAGCAACCGGCCTATTACGGCCCACCGCCGGTTTATTACGGCCCGCCCCGTGGTTATTACGGTCCACCGCGCGGTTACTACGGCCCTCCCCGCGGTTATGGCCGCTGGTAACGGAATCAGCAGGCCCCGCCTCAACAGCGGGGCCTTTTTTGTGACCGTCCGTCGGCAGAGGTCTGGATAAATCTCGCCAAGGTCGCTGTCGGGACAGTCTTTGCGGCGAAAATTGGCAAGATTGACTCGCCATCCTTCCCCCGTGCTGGGGAAAACGGTCATATTTATGTCATGTCGGGTCCGCACTCTAGGACTTGTCCGTTAACAACAGGTTGATAAAAACAAGGACGACCTTATGCCCACGCAAAACCCGCACCGTATTGTCGGCTTGTGCACTTCCAGCAAGGTGTACAACGCATTGACCGAACTCAAGCACCTTGAAGGCCATCGCAGCGCCAAGTTTCTTTCGCTGCTGGCAGAAAACCTGGTGCGCAAAGGCCTGCTCAACGAGCAGGAAGTGGTTCATATGCTGGATCTGGTGGTCGACTGAAGCGAAGCCTCATTGGTATCAATGACGACTATCGAAAGCGTTGATTGTCCGATCAGGCGCTCGGTCCGTAAGGTAGCTCCAACGTTTGATGGAGGTACTTATGTCCCAGGTTCAGATCATGTCCGTTATCGGCAGCGCCGTTCCCGCACCGCTCAGAGCGCTGGGATTGCTTGCCTGTTGGTACCTGGTGCAGGACGGCGAACCGATCAGCGGCCCGCTCACCTCGCTGCCAGCCGCCCAGGCCCTGTCGCAACGTCTCGGCCAAGGCCAGATCAGCGTTTAAGGTAGCTGCACCCGCGGTTTGGTTTCAATGAAGATTGCCCAGCTCGACATGAACAGCGCAGCAATCAGCGGCCCGATCACAAAGCCATTGAGGCCGAAGATGGCCAGACCGCCCAGGGTCGAGATCAGGATCAGATAGTCCGGCATCTTGGTATCCTTGCCGACCAGAATCGGTCGCAGCACGTTATCCACCAGGCCAATCACAAAGATCCCGAACAGCACCAGTACCACGCCCTGCCAGATCGAACCGGCGAACAGGAAAAACGCCGCCACCGGCGCCCAGACAATCCCCGCCCCCACCGCTGGCAACAGCGACAGAAACGCCATCAACACCGCCCAGAGCAACGCGCTCGGAATATCCAGAAACCAGAAAATCAGACCGCCCAATGCACCCTGTGTGATTGCCACCAACAGGTTGCCCTTCACTGTCGCTCGAACCACCCGATTGAACTTGAGTTGCAAACGGCGTTTCTGGGTGTCCTGCAGCGGCACGGCAGCGCGCACTTTGCGGGCCAGTTCGGCACCGTCACGCAAAAAGAAGAACAGCAGGTAGAGCATGATGAAAAAGCTCACCACAAACTCGAACGTGCCTTGGCCAAAACTGAAAGCCTTCGTGGCGATGAACTCATTGCCGGTCACCGCACTCTTGATGATTTTTTCCCGCAGCCCGTCCAGCTCGCCAACCCCCGCCCGATCGAGCAAGTGCTGGAAATACGGCGGCAGGCTGTGTTTGAAATGCGTCACATACCCGGCGATGTCCAGTTCGCCGCTTTCGATGCGGTTGTAGACCGAGGCCCCTTCTTGCACCAGCAAGATACTCAGGGCAATCACCGGCAGAATCGCGATCACCAGGCAGATGCTCAGGGTGAACAACGATGTCAGATTGCGTTCCCAGCCGAACTTCAATTGCAGTCGTCGGTGCAGGGGCGCGAAAAGGATGCCGAGGATCACCGCCCAGAACACCGCGCCGTAAAACGGCAGCAAAATCCAGATGAAGGCGGCAGTGACCAGCCCCAGCAAGATCACCAGTGATTTGTTTTGTACTGTCTCTTCGTTCATGTCCGATCCATGTCAGTCCGCAAGGACACAATGCCGCGCCCTGATGCTTAGTCCGCCACGGTTCGCGCGAGTGCCATCCGTTTGTTCATCAAGCATAGATCCAGATCAATGAACTCCGCGGACAAGCCGCTTACTCTCGGCAGCTTTTGTGACCGACGCTGCCATGACTCTCCTGCCTCCAGAACTGCTGGCCCCCGCCGGCACCCTGAAAAACATGCGATATGCCTTCGCCTACGGCGCCGATGCGGTGTACGCCGGTCAGCCGCGCTACAGCCTGCGGGTGCGCAACAACGAATTCGATCACGCCAATCTGGCCCTCGGCATTCACGAAGCCCAGGCTCAAGGCAAGCGCTTCTATGTGGTGGTGAACATCGCCCCGCACAACGCCAAGCTGAAAACCTTCCTCAAGGATCTGGCGCCGATCATTGCGATGGCGCCGGACGCGCTGATCATGTCCGACCCGGGCTTGATCATGCTGGTCCGCCGGCATTATCCGCAGATGCCGATTCACCTGTCGGTACAGGCCAACACGGTGAACTGGGCCAGTGTCGAGTTCTGGCAGCAACAAGGCTTGAGCCGGATCATCCTGTCGCGAGAGCTGTCCCTGGAAGAAATTGCCGAGATCCGCGAGCAAGTCCCGGCCATGGAGCTGGAGGTGTTCGTCCATGGCGCCTTGTGCATGGCGTATTCCGGTCGCTGCCTGTTGTCAGGCTATATGAACAAGCGCGATGCCAATCAGGGCAGTTGCACCAATGCCTGTCGCTGGAAATATTCGGCGCAAGAGGCTACGGAAAATCAGCTCGGCGAAATCGTGCAGACCTTCCAGCCCGAACCGACCCTGGGCATCGGCACCCCGACCGATCAGGTGTTCCTGTTGCAGGAAGCCAATCGGCCCGACGAACTGATGCCGGCCTTCGAAGACGAACACGGCACCTACATCATGAACGCCAAGGACCTGCGCGCGGTGCAGCATGTCGAGCGCCTGACGCAAATGGGCGTGCACTCACTGAAAATCGAGGGCCGGACCAAATCCCATTTTTATTGCGCACGCACCACCCAGGTTTACCGCCGGGCGATCGACGACGCGGTGGCCGGTCGCGCGTTCGACCGCAGCCTGATGACGGATCTGGAATCCCTCGCCCAGCGCGGCTACACCGAAGGGTTTCTGCGGCGGCACGTGCATGACGAATACCAGAACTACCAGCACGGCAGCTCGGTGTCGGAGCGCCAGCAGTTTGTCGGCGAGCTGACAGGCGAGCGGCGTGACCGGATGGCGGAGATCAAGGTGAAGAATCGATTTGGTTTGGGCGACCATATGGAACTGATGACACCCAAGGGCAACTTCCAATTCGATTTGCATCAACTGCAAAACGTCAGGGGCGAGCCTGTCGAAGTGGCACCGGGGGATGGGCACACCGTGTACTTACCGATTCCGGATGCGGTGGATTTGCAGTTTGGGTTGTTGATGCGGGATGTGAGTGTCACATGATCCCCCCACTGCGGGAGCGAGCCTGCTCGCGATGACGGAATCACAGCCAATATTGTTGTTGAATGTTAAACCGCTATCGCGAGCAGGCTCACTCCCACAGGTAACGAGTCAGGCGAACTCTTCGCGCAACATCCCCACAAACGCCTCCCGCGCCGGGTGTACCCCGGCGTTTTCATGCCAGTAAAACAGGTTGTCGATCGCTGTCAGCTCGGGGAACTCATACCCCGCGCAACCTGCCCCTTTGGCGTACTGATCGAACACGCCTTTTGGCACCAGCGCGACACCCGCACCGGCACTGACGCAGCCGACAATCGCCCCGTAACTGGCCAGGCTGACAATCGGCAACGCCTGCCCCTGCCGCAGCAACCAATGCTCCAGCGCCGCCCGGTAGGGACAGCCCTGGGGCCACATGAACACGGTCTTGTCCTGCAAATCCGCGATGTCCCGTACCGGCCCCAGAGACTTCGAGGCGATCAACAGAAGCTCCTCGCGGTACATCGGCGTGCGCTTGAGGTGTGAGCGCTCGACATCCACCGCAACGATCGCGCCGTCGAGCCGGTGATTGAGCGTGTCGTCGAGTAATTGGCCCCAGGTGCCGGTGGTCAGTTCCAACGCAACGCCGGGGAAACGTTTGTGGAATTTCGCCAGCAAACGCGGCAATCGGCCGGTTGCCGACGACTCGATGGCGCCAATGCGCAACGGCCCGGAGGGCTCGGCCGAAGGGTCCACCGCACGCTTGGCCTCCGCCGTCAGGGCAAGAATTTTTGAGGCATATGCCAGGAAGGTTTGCCCCGCCGGGCTGATTCGCAGCCCTCGGCCCTCGCGCAGAAACAGCGCGACACCCAGCTCCGCTTCCAGGGACTTGAGCCGTGCCGTGATATTCGACGGCACGCAATGCAACAACTCGGCCGCCCGGGCGATGCTGCCGACCTCGGCAACGGTCTTGAACATGCGTATCTGTGCCAGCTCCATACATCACCCAAAGTGAAGAGTTGACGCACTATAAGTCAGTTGTGGAGAACAGTCAGGCTTCTGATACTGGGTGCATCCGCCTACAGGTCCCGATCATGAAGCTACTCACGCCCTCCCCCGGTTCGCCGGTCAAAATCTTCCTGGCCATGGCATTTGTGGTCGGCTGCTGGGGTTACTCACCGACTGGCATTCACATCGGTTTGCAGGCCTATGAGCCTGGTCATCTGGCCTTGCTGCGGTTTCTGCTGGCGTCGGCATTCATGGCGGTGGTCGCGGTGTTCCGAGGCATTAACCTGCCGAAAACTCGTGACCTGCCATTGCTGTTCGCGCTCGGTTTCTTTGCCGTGAGCCTGCACCATGTGGCGCTGAATTTCGGCCAGCAAAGTGTCAGCGCCGGCGCCTCCAGTGTGTTGGCGCAATCGACGCCGTTGTTCAGCACGTTGCTGGCGCGTTTCGTGTTCAAGGACCGGGTGAGCGCGTGGCGCTGGGGCTGCGTTTTTCTGGGGTTGATCGGCGTGGTGATTGTGGTGGCCGGGGATCATGGACTGGGGAGCATCGACGCCCATGGTGTGTTGATCCTGCTGGCGGCGGTGTCGTGGAGTTTCTACTTTGCCTTGCAGAAGCACTACTCGCGGCGCTACGACGGGCTGACACTGGTGTGTTACACGGTCTGGTTCGGGACGCTGCTGCTGTTGGTTTATCTCCCGGGGCTGGTGAGCCAGGTCATCACCGCTCCGGTTGAAGTGCAGCTGGCCGTCATTGGGCTGGGCATTTTCCCAAGTGCCCTGGCGTATCTCGCCTGGGCCTATGTGCTGACGCATGTGGATCTGAGCCGCGCGACGATGACGCTGTATCTGATTCCACCGACCGCCATGGCGATTGCCTCTTTTGCGCTGGGCGAGCGGCCGACGTTGATGATCGTTGCGGGCGCACTGGTGGTGCTGGTCAGCGTGTTGGCATTGAATCTGGAGCGCAGGCCGGTGGTTGCTCGAGTCACCGAGGCCTGATCCGGACCTGTCGTGCACAAAAAAACCGGCGCAACAATGCAAACTTTGTGTCGTTTCTTAACTGATTGGTATCAGGCGCAATGACCGGGTTTCTCTTTATCGCCTGTCATCGGACAGCGGTGTGGGTTCATCTGGCGGAGGCAGGTCTTCGGCCGCCTCAGGGTCCATCCAGTCTTCAGGTCGATCCTTGTCGACCTCGGCCGGGTCCCGCGAAGGGTCCATGCCGGGTGGCGCGTCGTGGTCCATGCGCGGCTCGTCGGTACCGGAAATGGGTCGAGTGGGGTCGGTGTTGGGCGTTGCGCCCCGGAACATCGAATCGTTAGCCATGACGCACCTCACTGATGAGGACCAGCAAATCTGGGCCGTATTCGTTGGAATCAGGGCCGCGGATGCGGTGCTATCGAGTAGACAAACGGTGGTCAGCCATCGGCCGAAAACCGGTCGCGGCTGTTGGTCAAGTGCAGCCACATGGCCGCCCGCGCCGCATCCGGGTCCTGGCGTTTGATCGCATTGAGAATGGCCTCGTGCTCAAGGTTGGCCAGTTGCCCCAGCTTGCTCAAATCTACTGCGCCGCGCTCGGCGGCATTGACGCGGGTGCGCGGGATCATGGCGCTGCCCAGGTGCTGCATGATTTCGCTGAAGCACACGTTGCCGGTAGCTTCGGCGATCAGCAAGTGGAAACGCTTGTCGGCTTCGACGCAGCTGTCGTTGTTGGCCAGCAGGCTTTGATAGTCGTCCAGCGCTTCGCGCATCTGCGCCAATTGATGCTCGGTGCGACGGGTTGCCGCCAGTGCGGCGGCCTGGGTTTCCAGGCCCATGCGCAACTCCAGAATGCTGCGCACCCCCAGCGCGGTATCGACGTTCAACCGCAGTCCCTGCTCCGGCGCTCGCTCGATAACAAAGGTGCCGATGCCGTGGCGGGTTTCCACGAGACCGGACGCCTGCAATTTCGAGATCGCCTCGCGCACCACCGTGCGACTGACGCCGTGCTCCTGAACAATCGTGTTCTCGGACGGCAGCTTGTCACCGGGCAGCATCTGCCCGAGCAAGATGCTCTGGGTCAGTTTGGCGACCAGGTCATGGGCCAGGTTATGGGTGCGCTTGCGGGCAGGCGCGTCGAGGTCTTCTTGCATGGCGGTCATCCGGAAGCAGGGCTACCGGAATCGTAGCACTGCGCCGGGCGGGAATCTCAGCAAAAACGCGTCGACCAACTTGTATGACAACACTCAACAAATCGAGCCTAAACGACCGAAACAAAGCTCATCCACTCGGCAGAAAGACTAATAAATCCCCTGAATAACGCTATTTTGTTGGACGAAGGCACTTGCAGGACGAAAAAACGTAGTTGTATGATGTCTATCAACATCGCAACACCCAGTCACACCCCGCATAAAAATAATCAGTGGGAGATAACGCAGTGAATACATCCATATCCGGGATGAACGATGGCGCCGATTTGGTGCTCAAGTCCGCCATCTCGAAAGTGAAACGCCATGTTCTGCCGCTGTTCGTGATCATGTTCATCGTCAACTACATCGACCGCGTGAACATCGGCTTCGTCCGCGCCCACATGGAACATGACCTGGGCATCGGCGCTGCTGCCTACGGCCTCGGCGCCGGTCTGTTCTTCATCGGTTACGCGCTGTTTGAAGTCCCCTCCAACATCCTCCTGCAAAAAGTCGGCGCGCGAATCTGGCTGACCCGCATCATGCTGACCTGGGGCCTGGTCGCCGCTTGCATGGCGTTCATCCAGAACGAAACCCACTTCTACATCCTGCGATTTCTGCTCGGCGTGGCCGAAGCCGGTTTCTTCCCCGGCGTGATTTACTACTTCACCCGCTGGTTGCCTGGCGTTGAACGCGGCAAGGCGATTGCCATCTTCCTCAGCGGTTCGGCGATTGCTTCGCTGATCTCCGGCCCGTTGTCCGGGTTACTGCTGCAAATCAGCGGTTTGGGCATGCACGGCTGGCAATGGATGTACTTCATTGAAGGGATGTTCTCCGTCGGGCTGTGCGTGTTCGTCTGGTTCTGGCTGGACTCCAAACCCCACGACGCCAAATGGCTGAGCCGCGCCGAACAAGACGCACTGGTCAAGGCCATCGACGACGAACAACTGGCCCGCGAAGCCGCGACACCGATCAAACCGTCGTTGGGCAAGCTGCTCAAGGATCGCCAGATCATCCTGTTCTGCCTGATCTACTTCTTCATCCAGTTGACCATTTATGCCGCGACCTTCTGGCTGCCGAGCATCATCAAAAAGATGGGCGACCTGAGCGACATTCAGGTCGGGTTGTTCAACTCGATTCCGTGGCTGCTGTCGATCGTCGGCATGTACGCCTTCGCTTCGCTGTCAGCCAAATGGAAGCATCAACAAGCCTGGGTCGCCGCGGCACTGCTGATCGCAGCAGCCGGGATGTTCATGTCCACCACCGGCGGGCCGATCTTCGCCTTCGTTGCGATCTGCTTTGCTGCGCTGGGTTTCAAATCAGCGTCGTCGCTGTTCTGGCCGATTCCTCAGGCCTATCTGGACGCACGGATCGCGGCGGGCGTGATCGCTCTGATCAACTCGGTGGGCAACCTCGGCGGCTTCGTCGCGCCGACCACCTTCGGTCTTCTGGAAGAACGCACCGGCTCGATTCAAGGCGGGCTGTACGGCCTGGCCGCGACCTCGATCATTGCCGCAATCATCGTCTTCGCCGCACGCAATAAACCGAAATCCGCACCTGCCGTTGCACTGGCCGAACAAGCGCCCAACCAAGCCTGAATATCCGTTTGAAGGACATGAAAATGAATGCACAAGAAACCGCCAAAGCCCCGGTCATTACCAGCATGCAAGTTGTTCCGGTGGCCGGCCACGATGGCATGTTGCTCAATCTGAGCGGCGCCCACGGGCCGTTTTTCACCCGCAACATCGTGATCCTCAAGGACAACGCCGGTCACACCGGCGTCGGTGAAGTGCCGGGCGGCGAGCGCATTCGCCAGACCCTCGAAGACGCTCGCTCATTAGTGGTCGGCAGTCCGATCGGCACGTATCAGAAGATCCTCAATCAAGTGCGCCAGACCTTCGCCGATCGCGATGCCGGCGGTCGCGGGTTACAGACATTCGATTTGCGCATCACCATCCACGCAGTCACCGGCCTGGAAGCTGCATTGCTCGATCTGCTCGGCCAGCATCTGGATGTGCCGGTCGCGGCCTTGCTCGGTGAAGGTCAGCAGCGCGATGAAGTGAAGATGCTCGGTTACCTGTTTTATGTCGGTGATCGCAACGAAACCGACCTGGCCTACCGCAGCGAACCGGACGCCGACAACGACTGGTTCCGCGTACGTCACGAAAAAGCCATGACCGCCGACACCGTGGTGCGCCTGGCTGAAGCCGCCCACGCGCGCTACGGTTTCAAGGACTTCAAACTCAAGGGCGGCGTGCTCAGTGGCGATCAAGAAATCGAAGCCGTCACCGCCCTGGCCGAACGCTTTCCCGACGCGCGCATCACCCTTGATCCGAATGGTGCGTGGTCACTCAAGGAAGCCATTCGCTTGTGCCGGGATCAGCATCACGTACTGGCTTACGCCGAAGACCCGTGCGGCGCGGAAAACGGTTATTCGGGCCGTGAATTCCGTCGCGCCACAGGTCTGAAAACCGCCACCAACATGATCGCCACCGACTGGCGGGAAATGGGCCACGCGATCCAGTTGCAATCAGTGGACATTCCACTGGCCGACCCGCACTTCTGGACCATGCAGGGTTCGGTCCGCGTGGCGCAGATGTGCCATGAATGGGGCCTGACCTGGGGTTCGCACTCCAACAACCACTTCGATATTTCCCTGGCGATGTTCACCCACGTCGCGGCCGCCGCGCCGGGTGACATTACCGCCATCGACACCCACTGGATCTGGCAGGACGGCCAGCGCCTGACCAAAGCGCCGCTGCAAATCGTTGACGGTTGTGTGCAGGTGCCGAAGAAACCCGGGTTGGGTGTCGAACTGGACTTGGATCAGTTGGCCAAGGCTCATGAGTTGTACAAAGGCATGGGATTGGGTGCCCGGGATGACAGCGTGGCGATGCAGTTTCTGATTCCGGGCTGGAAATTCGATAACAAGCGGCCGTGTCTGGTGCGTTGATTTAGCGGTCGCGCCTGGCCTGTTAGCAATCTTCCCGGCCCGCTTATGGGCGGCCGGGTTCAAAAACCGCTCGGAGCGTAGCGGTTAACCCCCTAAAATGGCGCGCAATCGAATCAATGACGGACCCAACCAACATGGACAGGCTGAAAATTCTCGCCGTTTGCGTGGCGCTGCTCGCCTCCGGCCAATGCGTCGCACAGGATCAAATCGAGACGGTGGTGAATGCCGCCGTACAACCGGTCATGCAAGCCCAGGCCGTTCCCGGAATTGCCGTGGCCGTGACCGTCAACGGAAAGCCGCATTACTTCAACTACGGGGTGGCGTCGAAAGAAAGCGCACAACCCGTCACCGAAAACACTTTGTTCGAGATCGGCTCGGTGAGCAAAACCTTCACCGCGACCCTCGTCGCCTACGCTCAGGCCACCGGCAAACTGTCCCTGTCGGACAAGGCCAGCAGCGTGCTGCCGGATCTGCGTGGCAGCGCGTTCGATAACATCAGCGTGCTGCAACTGGGCACCTACAGCGCCGGCGGCTTGCCGTTGCAATTCCCCGACGATGCCGACGCACCAGACAAGATGCTCGGCTATTTCAAGCAGTGGAAACCGACCTATGCCGCGGGCACCCATCGGCAGTATTCAAACCCTAGCCTGGGGTTGTTCGGCTACCTCGCCGCCCAGAGTATCGGCGCGCCGTTTGATGACGTGATGGAAAAAACCCTGCTGCCGAAACTCGGGCTCAAACACACCTACCTCAAGGTGCCGCAAGCTCAAATAGGGCTTTACGCCCAGGGTTACAACAAGGAAGACAAGCCTGTACGGGTTGGGCCGGGGGCACTGGATTCAGAGGCTTATGGCGTCAAGACCAGCGCGGCGGACCTGATTCGTTATGTTGAAGCGAACATGAAACCGGCCCGCCTTGAGGATCCGCTGCAGCGGGCCATCGCCGCGACGCATACCGGCTACTACAAAGTGGGCGATATGACTCAGGGGCTGGGTTGGGAGTTCTACCCCTATCCGGTCAGCCTCGATAAATTGCTGGCGGGTAACTCGGCTCACGAAGTCCAGTGGCTGACCCCGCCGCAACCTCAACCGGAAAGCGTGCTGATTAACAAAACCGGTTCAACGGGCGGCTTCGGTGCCTACGTGGCATACGTGCCGTCGAAAGACATCGGCATCGTGATCCTGGCCAACAAAAACTACCCGAACCCTGAGCGGATCAAGATTGCTCATACAATATTGAGTGCACTGGCCAAGTAGCCAAGAAACGCGATTTCTCGCAGCGGTAGACAAAATGGGCGACCTCTTTGAGGTCGCCCATTGTCGTTATTGCGTCAGCTCAATGCAGAGTCGGCGGCTGAGCGTCAGGTGCACCACTTCTCGGATCAAGATTCTCCCGCGCCTGATTCACCAACAACTCGGTGACCGCCGCCAATTGCTGGATCGACAGCAGCAGCTGGCGGTTCGAACCTTCCAGTTTTCCGGCAAAACTCGCAATCAGCACATTCAGGGAGGCAAGGTTTTCGCAGGCCTGATTCAGCAGGGCCAGCGTGTCGACACCAGGCGCAACAGTGAAAACCTGCCGGGTCGTGGGGGTACGCCTGGGGCTTTGGGTAACGGCGCCTTTTACGGTTTCACACGGCTTCGCGGGATCGAGTTGATCGGCATCGTTGGGGGTTTGCGATGGATGCTTGCTGATCTTTTTCACAGACGAGGCTCCTTTTTGTGCCATTGGTGTTTACGTCCCTGGATCCCTCAGTGTCGCGGATTCCCACGTCCGACCGCTATTTTGCGGTGGCTGACGAAGGCTAGCCGTGCGCTCTGACAGAAACCAGTTCATAAACACCGACAGGACTTGCAGGAAACTTCCGAGACCAATGGAAATCGGTACATCGCCCCCCCGAAACACGCGTTTTTTTTAGCCGCCGAGTTCAATCATCCGGCATTTCAGGCGGCTTGGCAGGCTTCGCCGGTTTGCCCGGTTTTGCTCCCTTGGCGCCCTTGGCCGGTTCGGCTTCCGTGACCGGCGGCGGTGTCGGCACTGTGGCTTGTTGCTCCGTCGCCGGCAATTGGTCGACGGCGGCGAAAATCTCCTTCAGCTCGATCGTTCCCGATTGCTCAAGTTTCTTTTCCCCGTCCTTGCCCACCAGGATGACTTTGCTCTTGGCGCCAGCCCCCAACTTGAGCGAACGGATCAATGCCGCCGTGTCTTGCGGCCCCAGGTCTTTGCCCTCGCGCTGGCCCATCAGATTAAGCACGGTGTACAGGACCATGTTTCGCTCGGTGAACCCCTTGCGATTGGCCGGTTCATCCAGCGACTTTTTCAGACTGACCCACGTGGGATCGACCGTGCTCGGCGCGATGACAATCAACGGCCGGGACCTGCCCTTCTCCATGTCCAGCGGTGAGCCGTCATCGGCAGCGAGCAAGGGGCCGGCGAAAGCCAGCAGGGTAGTCAGGGTCAAAGACCTGATGAGCATGCGCATCTCCTTTTGATATCCACGCTCTAATGATTGCGCATCGCGGCGTTCGTTCCGGGTGACGCACGCAATATGTCTCGCCTGCCCCAAGCTTAGGTCAGGGCGGTCATTGCGCAACAGCCTGAGCTAATCTCATAAATCAATAACATCGCCCTGATCCGCCGTGAGGACCTCTGCATGAGCGCTCAGTTGAACCACACCATCGTCTGGTGTCGCGACAAGCAGATATCAGCCAACTACCTGGCAGACATCCTCGGCCTGCCCAGCCCCGAACCCTTCGGCCCGATGCTGATCGTCAAGTTCGACAATGGCGTGTCGCTGGACTTCTACGACAATGACCCGCCGATTGCCTCTCAGCACTACGCGTTTTTGATCGGTGACGAGGATTTCGATGCGGCCTTCGCCCGCCTGCAAGCCCGCCAGCAACCCTGGTGGGCCGACCCCGGCAAACAACGACCGAACGAGATCAACGATTACGGCGGCGGCCGACGGGTTTACTTCGATGACCCGGACGGGCATCTGCTGGAAATTCTGACTCGGCCCTGAGCGCGCCTGCCAAGCTGGTTTGTTTGTGCAACCGCGGCCCGATCAAAAGGCCAGTTTGTACCCGATCAGCACCAGCATCGTGGCCAGGCAAGGTCGCAGCACTTCATCGGAGATGCGGCCAGTGAGATGGCTGCCCAGGTAAATCCCCGGCAGTGAACCGATCAGCAAGTAACCCAATACGTGCCAGTCCATGTTGCCCATGCTCGCATGGCCGAGGCCGGCCACCAGGGTCAGCGGTACGGCGTGCGCGATTTCCGTGCCCACCAGGCGGCGGGTCGGCAGCATCGGATAGAGAATGAATAACGCAACGGTGCCCAGGGCGCCGGCGCCGATGGAGGTCAGGGCAACCATGGTGCCGAGGACCAGGCCAGTGATCACGGTCAGCGCATTCAAGCGATTGCCGCTGGGGTTGTAATGACCGCCCGCGCGTTTGTGGGCGAAATCGAGCAGGCGTTTCTTGAAGAAAATCGCCAGCGCCGTGGCAAACAGGACAAAGCCCAAGGCCTGTTTGATGACCGCGTTCATCGCCTCCGGGGACGTTTGCAATGTGCTCAGGAACCACAACGTCAGCGCCACTGCCGGCACGCTGCCGAGGGTCAACCAACCGGTGATGGCCCAGTCGATGTTCTTGTTCTTTCGATGAACCAGCACGCCACTGGACTTGGTGATCGCCGCGTACAGCAAATCCGTCCCCACTGCGGTGGCCGGATTGACACCGAACCACAACAGAATGGGGGTCATCAACGAACCGCCACCCACGCCTGTCATCCCGACAATAAAGCCGACCACCAGACCTGCCACGACTAAACCGAAATTACCGAATTCCATTAACACGCCCACAAAAACGCATGAAAAATCAGGCCCGCAGCATAGCGATTTTTCTTATAACCACTTATATCGATGCGAACTATCGTTATACCTAAAGCCCACACACGCTCCTGTGGGAGTGAGCCTGCTCGCGATGACGGACTCACAGCCAGCATCATTGCTGAATGTTAAACCGCTATCGCGAGCAGGCTCACTCCTACAAGGGGTTCACTGTACTGGCAGGAAATTGAGGAACAGCAAACTCTGCGCGTAATTCAAACCGATCCGGCGGTAGCGCTCGTCCAGCATCTGCGTCAGCAGGTCCAGCCGGGCGACGATCTTGCCGAACTCCACGGCAAAACTCAGGTTGCTGCCCTCCTCCGAGATTTCGTTGGAGAACAGTAAAGGCTCGCCGTTCCTGTTTTGCCGCTGGCTGAGGATCCAGGTGGCTTTCTCGATGTTGCGGGCCGCATTGCTGACGAACGTCGGGTTGATCGCATCCGTCATGTAGAACTCGAGCCGATTGCCGTGCGCAGTGACGAGCATGCTGCCAATGGCATAAATGAAGGCACCGACCCGGTCGCCGAGAAACTCCGGGCTCATGGCATAACTCAGCGCTGCCAGGTCTTTTTTGCCTCCCAGGGTCGGCAGCGGCTGTTGCTGTTCGATGGCCATGCGCACTTGTTTGCCCGCGGTGCGGGCGTCAAGGAAGCCGGATTTTTTCAACTCGTCCGGGTTGCGCAGGTAGAGCTTGCTCATCAGCAGGTAGAGGCTGTCGAGGTTGTCGCGCATCGCCAGGGTCGCCATGCGGTCGACGCTGGTCTGGAGGAATTCCTGGGGTTTGCCTTCGCGGAACTGGCTGACGATGTCGCGGCCCTGCTGCTGGCTGCACCCGGAGGCGGCGAGCATCGACAAGCAAGCCAACAGCAGGCAACGGCGGCGGATTCGCGGGGTGGTGCGGGGTAAAACTCGAGCCATGGGTTATCGAACTTGGGCATGGGCCGGCGGTGGGGATTCGCCGCAGGCTGGCCAAGGGTAGAGCCGTGAATCCTGGAAAAGTGCAGTGCCGACCGTCCGCAAGCGTTGGCACCCGTTAAGCGGCGCCATCAAATTAGTCATACTTTATAATTGCAACATCGCCTGCATAAGCTATAAATCCTTCCTTGCTCCTATTAAAAACCGATTAGTAGTATGACTACTTTGTCAAAAACAATAAAAAGGAAGGTCAACCATGCTTCAATCCCGATACCCGTTCTGCGCCCTTGGACTGTCTCTGATGATCGCCACCCTCTCCGCCCAGGC
>LNAP01007896.1_pt1 | contig 30004 bp, 41 predicted proteins | sample 602601 | NCBI WGS metagenome assembly LNAP01 (sample SAMN02440304, study PRJNA202911) | soil metagenome | biome: Subtropical and temperate rainforests or woodlands; isolation source: soil samples (1 kg each in a 20% v/v slurry with milli Q water) were... ... | reverse complement strand
TGCCCATTGCTGCGCAACTACTGAGTGGAACGAACCTCAAGTCCATCTAACCTGCAGCTGTTTTGCGGATTCTCTCATCCCTGGAATCCGGGGCACCTTCTGCGGACCCCCACGGCGGTGTAGCTGATCGCCGCGGACGTATTTCTACGTCGCCACACTGAGTAGTGGCCACTATTTGGTCGTCTAGAAACTGTTCGGCACCAGGTGAGCTCGTGCTCCTTGGGTGCCTCTTTGATTTGTATTCTCCACGACCTCCTGGATATGCAACCCCCCAATGAAAAAAGGCCATCCCCGGGATGGGAATGGCCTTTGGGTATTGCTACAGCTCGATCAACTTGTAGTCAGTCGTATCGGCACTTTTCTTTTTCTTCAACTCAGCGGAGATCTCATCAGGGGTTGGATTGATCATCCACATCATGAGCTCGTAGTCCGAGCCGCTCGCAGGATGAATCCAAGCATGAACCCGATGCGTATAGCCCCGAGCTTTGTACTTGGCGTCGTCACGTTTGAGCTTGTCGTCTTCCTTCTTCATGTCCTTCTCGAATTCCGCATTGAGCTTGGCCATGAAACAGCTCTCGCAGTCGCCGTCACGATTGGTCCGACAGGTCGACGGATCAAATGCGGGCTTTTGGCAGGTCTTGCAGGGCAAAACCTTCACAGTTTCCATCAGAGCCTGGCAATCTTGCTCGGTAGCGGTCTCGATCGGAATATCCTTTCGGGAAACTATCGTGTTACCGCCATTCGGCAATTTGACTGTCAGCTGCAAGCCGTAGCCCGGATACATGAACACGCACGGGCTGATTTCGGCTGTCAGTTCAACGTCACCTTGAATAGCGTGGAAAGCATGGTATAGCTCCTGAGCAATAGTCGCGGAGCTACCCCAAGCGGGATGGCATCCCGCGAGGGTTTTTGATGTGCTGCATCGCAGCTGGTGGCGGCAGTAGAACTGCCATTCATTCAGACCGAACACTCGATCTGAAAGAAACTTTTGGATGGTGCCTGATGGCTGAGGCGCAGTATAACCTGGTGGTGATTGGCGGCAAGTCGGACATCCAATCTAATTTATAGCGGTCACAGCACCTCCCTCTTCTACTTGGCCCCAGGCTGCTGATGGCCAAAAGTCGACTGCACCTCGCCCCATTTGATCACGGCAGTCGGCGCTGTGATGGACAGAGTTGTGGTTACTGACTAGCGTCAGTTACTGAGCTGCCGAAACTGATTCAGCAAGCCTGGGTCATGGTGGCGAGGATGCGTAGTCGAGGCCGTAAATGCGAGCTGAAACCACTCCAACCGACGGTCATTCCGCTGCGCTCGATTCGTTCTCATCGATTACAACCGGAGCGCCGCTATGGAAATCACTAAGTTCGGGCCGCCAGAGCAACGTGGTATTGACCTTGATTGCGATATCTACTTCACCCTCAATAAGCCTGAAGTGGATACGCTGAGTAGCCCTGTCACACAAGCTACGATCGCAGCATTGCTTGCTCCCGGCGTGCCGCCATTTGGAGCCATCGCCGCGGTACTGATTCTGAACTACATCAATCTGATGAAAGAGCATGCTGGCTCTAATGGAGTTTCCGTAAAGTGCACAATCCGGCAAGGCGCCGGATTGCTTACGCAGATGAAGGAGTTCATCGCCGAGCCAATCTGACGAGCAAGATATATAACGCAAGCCCTATCAATAAATAACCCGCTGTCAGAGCGTGACAGCGGGTTGTCTGGCGTTATTGTTTGCTTACGACACCTTTGATGGTTACCGGTCGACTCTCCCTCGCTTCAATCTTCAGAGGAGTTCTCAGCACAGGGGCATCGTTGACCGGGTTAACGGTGACTTGCACCGTTGCCGGTAGCGACCAAGCGCCCTGATTGTCCTGGGCCCTATAGGTGAGGCTGGTGACTCCGTTCCAATCTTTAAAACCAGTAAACGTGAGCACGTTTCCGACAATACTCACACTGCCCTGAGTCGTTGGCGGCGCACTTACGATTTGAAAGACCGTCGGCGCCGGTGAGTCGATGTCGGAGCCACTCAGCTGCACGCTGCCGGAGGTATCTTCGTTCAAGGTCAGTGATTTGGCATCAGCAACGGATGGGTCGTTTACGGGGTTAACGGTGATGAAAACCGTAGCCGCGTTAGACGCCGCTCCTTTTGAATCGATTGCTCTGTACGTGACAGACGTGGAACCGCTCCAATTTGCTGGAGGTGAATAGTTAAGCACATTCCCGGACAGCCACGCAGATCCAACTGATGGCCCACCAAGAATTTGGAAAGAGTGGTAATCACCTGCATCAGGGTCATATATAGGAAGCGCAACAGCACCTACAGTGTCCTCAGCAGTTACCAGAGAGGCATTTCCTGCTGTCGGAGGTCTATTAGTTTCGCCCACCGATACAGTCATGATATTGGTATAGTCATCGATAGTTGAACAGTTCGTGCACAACTGCCAACTAACAGCAATGGCAATCTCGTATTCGCCAGGTGCGGTAGGGCCCAATGTGCTGAAGCTTACCACTGTTGACGTTCGCGATGCCCCACCGCAAGAAACGAATCCAAACAATGACCCATCCACCATAACTGGGACGAGAGTGAATAGGCCGCCGTAAAAAAGGTTAGCGCCAACATTGGGTACCGGCCCCATGCCAGACGCAGTACAGCCATTGCCGATTCTGCTAGGAAAAGTTATCGTGAAAGTCATCTGGCTGTAACCAATCGGCACTTGTGACGCACCACTTATTGTCGTGCCCGGAGTTTGTGGATAGACAATCCCATCATAAATGTACGCCCTAGCGCACAGACTCGTGAACGAAAAAGCCAAAGTCGCCATCAGACATAACGTATAGCGTATTAATGAAGCCATGTTCATTGATCCACCCGGGTTAGAGCGCGATTATCTTTTAAATAACCATGCAAGTTGCATGTCCTAGGAATACCACCCGGCTGTACTATTAGATCCGCAAAGGATTTACGGTAGATGAGCTGGAAGTTAGTCCCGACACAATCTTTGTCGGTAGAAACAAAATCAACAGCCTGCCCATCCATATTAGAGCCCAGCCCTTCCACCACTCCATTTAACTGAAAAACACCCAACTGCCCAACTGCTGTATCGGCAACCTTGACGTAAATAGTTGCCTCGTAATCCACCATGCCAATTTTCTTTTTTAGAGCAATATGCTGCCCTACCTCAAGACGTTCAAGATCAACATCCTCAACGGTGTCTATATGAAACAGGGAGTAAATCATCACGGCCCCAACTACTAAAGAGAATAAAATTAGTGGCAAGGCCAATATATTGCGTGTCATAAAATCATCTCGTATAACCGGAAACTGTGCAGATCCACTTGCTGGAAAGGTCTAGAGCCGTTAACAAGTCGAGCCGCCATCAGCCCTCCTGTTCCTCCTCTTCCGATTCGCCCGCGATTAGCCTGGACCACGTGAGCGTGCCATCGTCGCCGAATCCGCACTCGTAGTTGGGGTTGTTTCGGTAGCCTTCGGCAATGGCCAACTTCATGGCCCTGTAGGTCTCGGGGGAGCGGGGACGCTCGCTGACGGGGACCCCACCCTCATTGTGGTACAGGTGGACGATCTGGTCCCATTGATCGAGCAGCCCTTTCCAATCTGGCCCGTACGTGGCCATCTCGTGAACACGCGCCCCCCACTCCGGCACCAGGTCCAGCAAGCGCAGGCAGCGACCAAGATCGGAGCAATCAGACGGCGCGTAGCCCTCGCAGGGTTCGCCGAGCATGTGGGCGCAGATCGAGAGACTCGATGCGCCGGTGTCATCTGAAAGCAACCAGCTGATCACCCGTCGTTCTAGTGTTTTCAATCCTGTCATCTCGCTTCTCTGGGAGGGGAACGTTGGAGTTCGCCGCACTCGGGTCGGACATCCTCCTGACCATGTTGCCGGCCTGATCGGAAGCGTCTCACGGGCCAGAGTGCAAAATAGGTCCAGTTCATCCCAGTTTTGGGTTCAGACAGTGCACCCACACACGCTGGCTCCACCTACAATCCCGGCTTTAGCAAACTTGCATATACCCAGGGCCGTGCGACCTTCGGGTCAAAGATTTCCCTCACTAGGAGCGCGACATGCAAGTTCTCACTGGCGCTAAAGTCTCGACGTACTTCAACTGGAATCGTGACGCTGATGAACGTTCGCAAATGACTCTCATCACGCGAGCACATGATGTGACCTTGGGCTACGAAGATTCTTTTCGCGGGAGCGCCGTCCTTACCTTGAGCGCTCAAGAGGCTCATGCCCTCGCTGCGGATATTCTCAAGCTGGCGCCCACAAGCAACGGAGTTATCCCCTATCAAGAGCGCACCGGTGCATCCACCAATCGCGTGGACCCAGAAAGCGGTCTGATCATCCGGATCACCCACAACACCGATGGAGAGCCATACCGCGAGGGAGTACGCCTCGAAATCAGCCGGCCCGACCACACAGAGGTCCTCTGCATGGACGTCGACGCATATACTGCGCACCGTCTGGCTAACAGTCTTAAGGCATATTGCCTGACAACCTAACCCGCTCCGGCCCGCCCCCTTTGGACATCCCAACAAGTCCTGATCCGATTAGGAAACCCAGATGAAATTTCGCGTTCTCTCTGTAGCGATCGACACCACCACCGTCCCGCTATCGCTGGTACCACCCTTCTCCCTGGAAGCGCCGCGTGAAGAGGTAATCGACACCCTGTCAAATGAAGGCTTCACGCAATGCCAGACCGTTCGCGATGTTGAAGTCACCTACGAACGGTTCTGGAATTTCCTCAATGGCGAAGATGCAGTCCATGACCCAAAACAAAAGGTAAAGGTCTTGCTCGTTGAGCGACTCCCCCACGAGTAGGCAGTGATCTAGAAACGGACAAGACGCCCAACCAGCTACACCAACAAGTGAAAATCATCATGACTGTAAAGCGAAAGCATCCCTGCGCACCGGAAATACCCGCCTACGATCTAGGTGTTTTATTTTTCGGGGTTGCGAGCGCTGCTCAGCTCCTCAATGTGTTAAACGAGCAATTACTAAGTGAATGGCAATTCGCCGGACTTTGCGTGACGCTACTCGTAACCACGTTTTTTGCATTCAAAGCTCATCGCATGTCGAAGTGCGACGACAGCTCAGGTCAGGTCAGGTCAGTATAAAAAGAGGCGGCCATGACTACCCATAGCGATGCATTCTTTGCCAGGAAGCTCATGGCAACGCTCAAGGAACACCACCCAGCCTTCCCGGTAGAAACGGTGAAAGGTAGTCGAATCGGCGCGGGGTCACAGCGCGTTATCCATATCACCTTCAACGGGGGTAAGTTCGCCCAGTTCCCGTTCCCTGTGAAGGGAACCCATACGGCTGCTGTGAGCGATGCTTTGTACATGTCAGCGTGCAGCATGTTGCAGCTCACACCAGCACCCGAAGCGACGTAGGAAACCAATGAACATTAATGAATCGCTTGCGGACTCTCAAATTCGATCTACTGCCTCCATGGGCAAGCTTGCAGGTCGGATTCTCAAGGATCGCCCAGCAGCTACCCGTGGTGGCTCTCCGAAATCCAAAGCATCGCGCAAGGCTGCCCGTCGTGCCCGACGCGCAACCCGGCGGGGATAGGAAATCTCGCCATCCCCCGCTTTAAATGTGAGGCCGCGTGTGTAGATAGCGGCACATTTGGGGTCGTTTCGGGAAATAGATTAATAGGCAATCTTGCCTATATGCTTGCATAGGCAAGATTGCCTATTACAGATAAAGCGGAGGACGCGTGGACAATCGCACACGCTATTTACAACTGCTGGATGACTACGAGATCACCCAGGCTAAAAGTGCTGAACTGATTGCAGCGGTTACAGGCCGACCTTGCGCAGCGCGCACCGTCCGGTCATGGGTTAACGATCCTGAGAAGCCTAGTTCAACACCGTGTCCGGATTGGGCCGTTGCTAAGCTCGAACTGGCAATTGAATACATGCAGCGCGCCTTGGCGCGTCGTGCCGAAACTTTAGGGGAATTGACCGACCATGGTACTACCGTCGAGCAATAAGCGAAGTAGGCCCAAAAATGAATCGTGACCCATGGCGCGACGTTACCGCCGAAGACCTACTGCCGGAGTTTGAAAACTCCCGAGAGCCGGAGGACGGCGCTCGTTATGTCGTCGCACGACACGGCCCGGACGGGATTATGACTGTTTACACCCTTCGCCCGTATTACCGGAAGGCAAGCGATTCGTGGCTCTTTACTTCGGGCTCGCAAGCGCGCAGCGATGAGGATTATTGGCTGCCTGAAAGGCAGTTTGATGAGGCCATGACGAGGGCTGAAGAACGCAGCCAATTGCGCCGACTGGGCATCTTTAAGGCTTAGACATTCCACTCAAGATCCACCGCGGAAGGATTTCCAATGCTGTACCTGCTCTTATGTTCCCTGGTGATGATTGTCGCCATGGTCAAAGTCCACAAAGTAGTGCTGCAGATGCTCGAGTATTTGAGCACCACAGAAGGCGCTCGCCCCAACCCGGCCGCTGCCTTGATCCCCATCCTGGTGGCCGCAGCCTATACCGCACCGGTAATGACCGTGGTCCTCGGAGTCCTCTTTACCGGTGAGAATGTGCGGATCGATGCCACCAGTGGCCGCGGGCAGATCTACCTGCTCCTTGCCGGCTCACTGGTCATTCTGGTCACAGCCCTCATCGGAGCACGTAAGGCCTGGTCTGACAGAAAACTCGCCTTCTGGGCTTCCGGTCGTCTTGTCATTCTTCTCCTCGCCGGCACAGTCGGAGTGCTATCGGCCTACAAGCACCTAACCTTTTTCAGCACTGACAATGACGGCATTGCCAACGTTGAACTTCTCCGCGATGAGGCCGAGCTGGGCGACATGAAAGCATGCGCAAGTGGGGTCGCCCTAGTGCAGTTCAGAGACACTGGCCCCCTCGCCTACCGTTGCCCCACTAGCGTTCTATTCAATCAGGATTCTCAGCAGCCCTTCACGCCATGGCCTGACTACGTTGAGGGCAGCAGTGAAGACCTCGCGGTCGCCGTGCGCGATATCAAAGCTGCCGTAGACCACGAGGCATCTCTTCAGCAGCTGGAGCGCTAGGCCCACACCTAACCCGGCTCGACGCCCATGACGACATTTCTCACTGCAGCTTCGAGGGTCAGCTGACTAGAAGCTGCTTGATGTCGTCATCGTTCAACATGAACACCGGGGCTGCCCCTTCGGCCCCAGGGCTCCCCATTAAGGCGAGATCAGCGTACATGTCCCTTGTGAGGGCAAAGCCTTGCTGTGCACTCGGGGGCGTGAAGCCGCCCTTGAACTCCAAGCCCGCACGCTCATAGAACGGAATCAGATCGTGGCTGCAGAGTAGGCAGGTGCCCTGCGAATAGTTCAGAACACCGCCCAGCAACTGACTGCCTATGCCGTGGCCTCTGTAGTCCTTGAAGACAAAGATCTTGTGTAAATATCGGGACATCGCAGGGTCTGGATGCACAAAAAACATTGCATAGCCGTAAAGACGGCCGTCTTCATGACTGATTGCAATCTTCAGGTGACCAGCTCGATAACACTCTTCAAGGATGCCAACGACTTGGCGGATCGCCCGCATCGTCTGGGCCTCTGTGAAGCCCATGAAGTGCATGGCGAGCCCAGGCTGCCCCAATAAATCAGACAAAATCCCTTTCGCATCATTTTCAAAGATCGTCGGAATGAAGGTCTCGACGATCTCCTGAGGTGCTTCTTCCAGTTGAGTCATATATTCCCTGTCAGTTTACGAGGACAAAATAGGGTGGGCCCTACTGATGTAGCCCAAGGCGGGCTGACGGTACCGACGGATCGTCTCGTTACGCGGGGCGAAATTGCACGCCACATGACCGCCAGCGAAGAGAACCATAATGGACAACTGCTTTAATCCGAACTACAGCTTTTCCTGACGGCATTCGGTGGAGCCAGAGGCGACGGGCGATTGGCATCATCGTCCGGGATCGTCAGCACCTCCTCAGAATCGTCAATGCGTTCGGCGGCATGGAGGCTGCATTGGACGCTATCCTGGTACTGGCTTGAACGTCTCGCGCGCCTAGATTTGTTCGCAGTCATGGCCACAGCGCGACAGCCCTTGATGAGCATCATTTCAGGGATACCGAGAATGCCTTTAAGCCGCTGTATAAAAGCGATTTTACTTTCGGCGGGATCCCTCGGCTCATTGCTACTGGTCCTGGTTGTCAATAATGGTCTCGACCTGATAAAGATCGGGTCGGCAAAGAGCTTGGCAGCTCCACGCATTAAAATTTCTGTCGAAGACTCATGTAACTCGATCATTGACGTGCAAGCAACGGTGAATGTGACTCCGGATCTGTTCTTTTTCACCATTGAGTCAACCCCATCTGGTCACGCCACGTGCAAGGAACCACCGATGGCAGGAGTCGAAATATCAAACCTGACGCTTCGGTTAGCGGATGGGACGACCCCACCTCAAGGCTATGTGTTCCCGTATACCCCTCCACTTCGAGCTCATGGGAAACTACATAAGGCCGAGGGAAATTATTCAAATTTTGTCGTTCATCTCACAGGAGACGGTACAACACCAGCCGGCAATTTCACCCTCTTCGACGACGCACTCGATGTCGGTTTCGGTGAGAGGGCGGCGCAAGTTGTGCTTTCAACTCGGAATTTGCAATGCCCTGACGTCTATTGGGATCCGCAATTCTGGCCTGACATCACTAGCGCTAACAGATGCCTGATTTCCTTGCGAGGCGTGCTGCTTTACGCAAATTCGGCTTTCGACCTGGCCTCAGCGATACCACCCGTTGACAGGCTGACGGAGGGGGGGAATCTGTCACGGATTGATAAACAAGACGATTCTTACGACACTACACGACTAGTGTGGTCAGGCCAGCCAAGGCCGCGGGATGGCTATATTCCGCAATCGATAACGGGATTCGAGTTTCATCTCGTTAATCGATTCAGGGTGGCTCAGCGACAGTTCATCACAGTGGCCTTCTCCGCCGTGTTCGGCACATTACTCTCAATGCTTTTTGCCCTACCTTTGGAAAAGCCCCGTTCGGATAGTGATCGGAGGTCCGGTGTATCCGATGGTCAATCTCCCAACCCCTCAGTTCAGGGAGAACCACCTCCTGAACCTCGACGTGATCCTGAACCTGAACCACCTAAGCCTCCTCCACCTGAACCACCCCTTAAAATCCAAACAGACCAGGTAGACGACCCAGAACCACCTAAAAACAAGCCGCACGCCACCACATCAACAGGAGGCGGTAAGCCAGACTAATTGGGCTTTAACGGATCCTGGCCACAATGTGCGGTGGTAACTCTGACACACCTACTTTGACAGACTGGCACCCCAACCGCATCGTAAATTGAGGCGGTTAGGAGTACTGGTTTTTGACCTCAAAGCCCCTTCAACGCTTCATGCAGTTCATCAGCCGATGACTTGCTTTCAGCCTCACACGTATGCAAACCATGGCGAACTCTTGCTAACGCCGTCGGCTGCCTTCAGCTCAAATTTCGCCGTGCACTTGAAATCGCCATTCTCGATTTCGGCGCCATACCCTTCAGTCATCGCCGTTACCTGATAGCCACGCTCCTGCGCGGACGAGTCGATATGACCGCGCAGACGTTGGAAGCAATTGTCACGCGGGGTCATCGCAGACGCGGTTGCTGGCATTCCAGGTGGAACACCTGCCAGGGCGTAACCAGCAGTCAACAACAAGGCGGCTGCAAAAATTATTTTCATGAATCGTTTCCTCGGCTTACCGTTGCACCCAGGCGCGAACGTCGCGCCCTTCCACTGATTCGGCCGCTGAAAGCCAGGCTTGAGTTGTTAATCATTTCCAGGTCTTGCTGCATTTGCCTGTACTGCTTTCAATCATGTCTCCGCCTCATTTCCCGGGTTTGAGGTCATCTGGCGTCCACCCATCTGGTCAGGGTGCTGGAACGGTCGCGGAGTGGTACATTAAACGGCAAATGAACCGGCAATTTTTTTTGTCGATCACTTGGTTAAGCCTCGAAATACAAGGCTCATGACATATGGATGAACCGGCAAATGGCATTATCACCTTTCATACCTCAAGACAAAGCCCCAGGCGCCCTGCAGGACGCCGTGGTTGAGCTCATGCAACTCGACGCTGCGCTTAATGCCAATATCCCTCAACCGCTGCGCCTCCCCATGATCAACCTACTGCGTCAGGTGAACTCGTTCTACAGCAACAAGATCGAGGGCAACCCGACGCTGCCCGCAGAGGTGCTGCGCGCCCAGGAAATACCTACCGGCGAAAAGGCACCCGAAGATCTGATGGAAATCAAACGCCACATTGAGGCCCAGCGCCGGCTGTCCATTGATCCAATAGACGAGGTTGCAATCTGCACTCGCGCGTCAATCGCGCGCATGCACCGCGAGTTCTACGTGGGGATGCCTGAGGAGCACATGGACATCAAGGTCAACGAAGAGGGCGAGACTGTTCGCCTTGTCCCGGGCGAATTCCGTACCCGTGGTGTGCAGGTTGGCCAGCACATCCCACCGTCCGCAGAGGCCATGGGCTCGTACCTGAATTGGTTTGAAGGCGCGTATCGCCTCGATTGGCTACACGGGATGACCCCAATTCTGGCTGCTGCAGGTGCGCACCACCGCCTGATGTGGATCCACCCGTTTATGGACGGCAACGGCCGTACCGGTCGCCTGTTCACGGATCAGTACCTGCGCGCTGCCGGCCTGGGGGGTTATGGCCTCTGGACGATCAGCCGTGGCTTCGGGCGAGACGTCGACGCGTACTATGCCGCTCTCAAAGCTGCCGACCACGTCCGCAAAGGCGACCTCGACGGCCGTGGCGAACTCTCCGATAGCGGGCTGCTCAAATTCACCGAGTACTTCATCGCGACAGCACTGGAGCAGGTGCGTTACTTCAGCTCGCTTCTGGAGCCTCGCATGCTTAGCCAACGCATCGACTATTACTTCGAGATGCGTAAGCGGGGCGCATTCCCGACCGCCAACGGCGTGGATTTGCCAATTCTGCGCATCGAGGCCAGGGATGTTTACCGTGACCTGCTGTACCACGGCCCGATGCAACGGTCGGACATCCAGGCCAAGCTGGACATGAGCGAGCGCACCACCCGGAATCTGCTGAGTCAGATGGCGGACGAGGGCTTGATTAACCTCGACGGGCGTAAACCGGTATCGCTGAAACTCTCCAGGCACTCCATCGAGTTCCTGTTCCCCTCCCTGTTTTAACCCAGGACCAACCAAAAAGCCCGGCTATTAGCCGGGCTTTTTGGGGTGTTCAAATCATCATTTAGACCAAATATTAGACTAAGCTTCGACGATCCTTATAACTCATGAACCGGAGTTGGTGCATGCAACGAGCATCCTCCCGCCTGCCTAAGCGAATCACGCTTATTTGGGGCTCAGATCGACTCGAAGTTGATGATCCCGTCTGGATCGCGAAGATTGTGCACGAGATGGGGCAAAACAGTCAGTCAGACGAGGACGGCAGGATAGACCTATTCGAGCCTCGCTCCCGCATGGTCGAAAGAATGGAAGTGAACCTAGGGTTTGCCCCGCGCTCCATGGATTCCAAAGCTCTCCCAAATCAGGCGGGGTATCAAGCTCCCGAGCAGCAGGGGCCCGTTGCAGCAGAAGCACTCAGGGTGTTTTTGGGACTGGAATTGCCCGTAGCATTGAACTTTAAAAGTCTCGGGAACCGCTCCGCACATCGCATGTCTGCCGTGCACACTGCATTCAGGCGGAGCCGATTCCACTACAACACGCCCGATGAGCTCAACCTGTGCTGGATGTTCAGCGGCTACCAACTCTACGCCACTCATCAAATCGGCACGGCGCAAGTTCGGCCCTTTCCCACTGAAGGTTCAGATCACATCGAGCGCCGTCTGTTGAACGGCCAGTGGATTCGCTGGAGTTTCGACGGTGGCTCGCCCCATCCCCATGATCGACTTTGGTCGGACCGGCGCACATTCATCTTGGCGGCCAACGGCACCCAACGAGTAGGTTCCGACGACTCGGACCTAAAGCTCGAGTATCACGACCTCAAAGCCGACGACGATGCTGTGGGCGGAATACCTCCGTCGCAGGAGGCCAGATGACGCTGCTCTTGCCCTACGGGCCTTACGCTGGCGTGAACGGTCCCTTGCTGCGTGCGGCCGCAGCCAAGCTCGCCGACATGCAGTCCGCAAAGCTCTACGACTTGGCAGTCGTGCTTGGGGTGAGCCTCGCTGAAGCTCGGCTAACGTGGGAGCAACTTGTCGCGGAGGGATTCATCGAAACGACACCTGAGGGGGACCGACCCACCGACCGCATGGATGAGCTGGCGCGCGCCAGGTTCGGCAAGCCCCTGCCTCGAAAGAAGGCAGATACCCTAGTTAGCAAAACGGTGGCAGCGGCGGCGGCCTTGAATGCTCTGCCTCCTGAAGCCCCTTACTACTGGGTTACGCGCCTCGCAGTGTTCGGCTCCTACCTTGATGCTCAGAAGTTAGAACTGGGCGATCTAGACCTGGCATGGGAGGTGGTTGAACGCCCTGGCGTCAGGGGTCATGCGCACATGGCCATTATGTACAACCTTGATGGCCTGCAGACGACACGCGCTCAAGTTTGTCCGAAGGGGCCCTATGTCCGATTGACCAGCTTGGGTGAAATGCTGGACCTGAAGTGCCCATACCAAGTGGTTTACTCATTCGAATCTGAAGAGTTGACTAAGGCCCGCGCAGAATGGGCAGCGGAACTCGATGGGGATCGGAGTGGGTATGCCGAGCTATTCCAGCAGATTTATGGGAGTTACCGGTGAACCCTGCTCAAGGTGCAAGGCGGCTGGGCGCCACTTGCGCCCCGTTCCTCGCGGGCGAAATCCGCGATCACCATTGACGTTCTTTTAGCCCACTATTCCGGATTGCCGATTTTGTTGCGTCGCAGCGGCAAGGTTATTGCGGTGGCTATCCAGAATTGGCCGATTTCACTTAGCTGCTCGCAGTCTTGCGATTGGCCACAGCATTTGTCATCCCCCCCCATGCACGCGTAGGTAATTCAGCAACTGCTCGTAGCGTGGATCCTCCTCCACCGCAGGCGCAGCGGTTCGGATGGCTTCCAGACACTTGGAAAGATCGGTGGGTGGCCACTGGGTTTGCTCGCCAATCGCCAAGCTCAAAAAATCCAAGGCGTGTTCAGGGAAAATCCTGCAGAGGTCCGCTTTATGAAGCATACGCACCGCGGTGTCTGGGTGGCCCAATGGCTGTAGCCACGCACGAAGCATCTCCATAGCCTCAGGGAATGCGCTGCCCGCCGCTACACACAAGCGGGCCAGGGTTTCGGCAATCACCGGCGTCATAACGTCCTGGCCTTTTGGCCAGAGGTTGTTGATAAAGGGAGCCACCCGGTTCGCCCAGTAGTCCGCACGTTGATCGCCCGCTCCTTCCTGAGCATTTACCAACGTATTTGCTTCTGGAGGAAGTGCGCGGACAGCGCCAGCAAGCTCGGAGGACGTGAATGTATCGCCCGGATCCAGTGCGGCATAGGTCAAAAGTGAGGCGTATTGCACGCGATGTTTGCCCAACGCTTCATAGTGATGAGCGGAATCCAGAAACGAGCGCTTCAGCACCTCCATCAGAGGGCGGTATAGACGGGGTGACCACAAAAATCCCTCCCAAGCCGCGCGAGCTTCATGCTCGGAGAGCTGCCATTCAAAGTGAGACAGCAAGTGTTCCGTGGCCCAGTCAGGGTCAACCCGGAACAATGCAATAACATGGGCCGCGAGCAAGACACGCCCATGCCGATATTTTTCAATCCTGTCATCGCAGAGTTCGGTAAACGTGGGCTTAAGTTCGACAGGCAACCCTTTGCCGTCCTCCAGTGACTGCCGGTACCACCATTGGAGCAGCGCCTCAGTAACGTGCCCCACGGGATGATTGATGGCTCGTCCAACGGGGTCGTCCGTCTCACTGCCGTCGCGGCTGTGCAGTTCCAGGACGCGATGCCCGAGCGTGAAGAATTCCTCCTCGTGCCCAACAAAGGTTTTAGCGATGGTCCTCAGCCAAGAGCTCACACCGTGAGTTAGGGACGCCATGGCCTCATCCGGTGCCCCAGCCAATATGGGTGCCATATATCGCCAGGCGCGTGAGACGTGCTTGCCCTCTGACCATGCCTGCAGCGCCTCGCGCCAGCGGCTTGCCGGCCAAAAATTCTCTTGCGCCAAGGCCCACAGGGCGCAGGCCGTAGTTGCAAAGTTGTCGCGGCAACGCTCCCGCCAATCATCCTGCTGGAAGTAATCGGCATCTGGATGTTGCTTTAGCCATTGGATCAATTCACCGCGTCGGCGTGGTGTGGCAGTGAATTTTCGCCAGTCATCGCCGCTTCCGCTCCAGTATGGAAACTCATCGCTTTGATCTTGCGTCAACTCCCACTCCGGGTACTGCCGGCTGAGCCTGCGCAACCGCGCTCAACGTGGCGCCGGCGCCGGCGACCTTAGCCAGCCGCTGCCATACCTCCCTATCCAGAACACGAGCCAGCCGGTCGGGATCGGCGCCGTCATCAAACATCGTGAGAGACGGGCCGGCAAGAATGGCGCGTTCAAGCTCCAGGACCATCTCAGGATCGCACTTCTCCGCTAGGGCAACGAGCAAGCGTGTGGATTCACGCTCAGTCTCCAACGACCAAAGCCACCAATGATCATCCGCTAACAGCCAGTCAAGAGCACGGCGACTGCCTATGACATCCCCTTTCGTTGCAGCAAAAAAAGCCAGGCGCTTGAAAAGAGGATATTGGATGGTCCACCAGAGCTCCGCCTCGAGGGCTGCGCGCTCTGGGGAAACCGCAGCCGTGGCCAGCCAGGCATCCCGCGTCAGCTCGATGAGCGCTGTCCAGTCGTTGTAGTCGTTGTTCTGTGGGTGCACATCGATAGATGGCTGCTGCGTGTACGAGTTGTCACGCCGATCATCAGCGCCCCCCAGCTCCCTCATCAGGTCGAGCGCGTCTCGCAACAAACCCGTGGAGTCGGTGAGCAGACCAGGAAGTGCTCCATTCCAGCGTTCGTTACCCGAAAGATCCTTCAGGTTGGAATGGACGTCATCCGCCACCAAGACGATCTCCCATCCAACCAAATCCCTGAGTCGTTGTTGCTCGTGGCCTTCAGACTCGTCGGATGAGCCGTACGGCGCACGCAACGAAACACGTGGCGACAGTAACTCCCTGAGCTCCAGACGCAGGGAAGATGTAAGCCCATCACGATTGAATCGGTTTCGCCAACGGTAAAAATCGAGTGCCCGCGGACCGACTTTGACGCGGCCACCGAGCAGCAGCCGCCAAAGCGTACGCATCAGAGGCCCGGGTACCGCATTGGGAGCACCGGCTCGCATGCGGGCCAGTTCGTCGGTTTTACCTTCGCGCTCGAGTGTGGCCAGCTGTTCTAAGCTGTGCTCGATCCCTGAGGAAAAATTGACGTGCAAACGGCCGCCCCAATTGATGATCCAAAGCAACAATGCAGGATCATCCAGGTGGCGAGTCATCCACCGCGCCAAATGCCCCATCACCGCATCCCATTGACCGCTGACACCGTCGCTTTCTACCACGCTCATGAAGGGCGCCAGCGGGTAAGGCAAGGGCCTACGCATCAAGCTGAAGGCAAGCTTTTTATCCAAGCGGGTATTCGGAGGAACGCCATACCGGGCCAGGTCGATATGGCCGAAGCGGGCCTCACTCAACGGCGTTAGCCAATCCAGGGAAGGCACCGGCTCCAGATCGGCAAAACGCTTGGCAGGTAGGCCGAGTCGGTCACTCAACGCCCAAAGCAGGCGGCCCACGAAATCATCCTCCTTGGTACTTGCCAGAGGGCGAGCAATCGCGCTTTCAACAACGATGCGCTCCTTGCCGCGTACGCCGTCGCGGTAGGTTTCCGCCCATGCCTGCAGAGTCTTGTGCAGGTACGCATGACGGCGGTGTTCCTTGTAGAGTATCGGCGTGACGTTCTTGGCCTCCCACTCGTTGGCGCGATCTTCCTCCCCGCCTTGAGAGTAACTGCCAAACGCGAACATCTCCGGGGAGGATTCACCGAGCAGGCGATCGGCAGCGAGAGCATCCATCATGTAACGAAGAACTGGGTCGGTGATGCTATAACCCACGAAACAGACGGTGTAATTGCGGAACAGCTCGCTGACGAATCCTGCGGCCCATCGCTCAGTGAGGTACGCCAGACCAAAATCACCGCTGGAAATCACCAGGTGATCCAGTTCACTTGCTGTGGGTGCTTCGCTCAGTAGGCCATGAAGATACACCAACCCGTCCCACCGATTTTTTGGCACGGGTAACAGGGGGGCTTGAAAGACATGGACCGGAAATGACGCCGCCGGCTTCGCCTCTTCAAACAAACGGTCGAAGTTGGTAGTGATCAACCGAGTGCGCCCATCACGAGTCCTGCCAAGGTTCAACAAGGCCTTGTGGGTTGCGGTTGCCTTGGGCGAGCTCAGGTCTGGCGTGAGAATGCTCGCCATAGTCCGCCGAACTCTCTCACGCCCTACTACTGCCTCCAGCAGTCCGACGGCGGTGTCGTATTGCTTGGACTTGATTGCCAGTTTCTGCACCCCGCTCGCATTGGGTTCAAGGCGTCGATACAGCTCCTCCACAAGGCCGCGGAACCCTGGCAGGCGTGCAGGGTAGGAGATGCCTGCCCCACAGAAGAACACCACGCGCCCTTCCTCGTGTGCCTGCAGCAAACGCTCGGGAATGTAGGGGCCATTTTGGACGAATTGCGGCATTCAGCGGACCTCGGAAATCAGCCGCACCCGGGCAACTGGCAGCAGCGGGCGGCCAGTTTCAGTGATGGCGGGGTGCGTGACCTTAAGAGAGACGACATCGCCGGGCAGGCGGTCGATGGTTTTTCGGTAGGCCGTCAATGCCGCGGGAGCTGCGCCTGCATCAGGCTGGGTGATCAGTCCATCTCGCATTGGCTCTTCCTGAGTACTTTCCGGACCGCATAAACAACGAATCCAGTAGTCTGGCACAACAGTCAGTTGTATGTGCAGCCGGCGCCGCCGGTATCGGCCCGCGCGCGACCGCTGCGGATTCATCGTCTCGCCGAGGGCGCTCTCGTTTGAGCAGCGCCGATCAGTCGATTAATCCTCTGTCTCCAGGAAGATGCGCCACATCCCATACTGTTGGCCCTCCTTCCAACTGCCTTCCAGTCGGCGACCATCCGCCAGGTGCAGTGTGCCGCTCGCCTCGAACCCTTTACCCCTGATGAGGTAATGCCCCTCTCCCTCCATTTCTCCGATGTACTCAACGAGCTCGCCGTCGTTCATGTATTTGACGATCAGCTGCTGGGGCGACATCTCGACGATGCACTCCGTTTGCAACTCTGCAGGTGCTTGAGGATAGAAGGTGTCCATCTGTGACTTTGCGAAACGCTGAGTGGTCATCTTTCTGGCGTCCTGTTTACTTTGTCTGGTCGAGTGCGCATCGAGGCGCAGATCAGGATAGTAGAGGTGCGCCCGGGGCTCAGGCAAAAAGTGTTTGCACGGATGGAGTCATCGGCGAATGATTCGGGGCATCCAATAGCATAGTGACTCGGCGAGCCGGCCAAAGATCAGTTTCGGCATCGCCAGCAGAGCGGGTCCTTCTCAACGAGCAGGGACGCTTCGATCGAAGCCAACGGCGTCGTCGATTCGCTGACTGAAACACCGCAGCCAGGGCAGCTCCAGACCAAGGCAAGCTTTTGTCCAGCGTCCATTGCCATCAGCCAGACCCATGTTTGCCGAATAGCTTTCGCAGCCTTGGCACTTCTCGCATACCGTGCTTTGGGAAGTAGGCCAGCCGCTACTGTCAATGGCTTTACCTGCCAATAGAACCACTTGGCAGTGATGGCGGCTCACGCAACCACCTCGCAACTCAGAAAGAGCTGTTCCGCGCGTTCACGGCGTTTGAATCTGCCGAACGTTTCGAGTCGGGTGCGGACGCGATACCAGTGACCGTCGAAGGTTAGAAACAGGGCAAGGGTGCTACCGGTCAAATTTGGGGTACGTCCAGTTTTGATGATTTCTTGGTTGTCGATTGCACTCATCAGCGTTACTCGGGGTTCAAACAATGCTTCGGGAATCGGTGGTGAATGCAATGCCCTGTTCGCGAGAGGCAGGGCCTCTGCCCTTCCTCACGCTCACCGCCATTGAAAACATCGCGCTCTTTACCAGGTCCCCAAATCTGATGTGTGCTGCATGGGGATTGGCAGAGCGCCGGGGCTCATTGCATTCGTTCCTAGTGTCTCACCACTCTTCAAAATGCAAGGGGTCTCCCTCGGGCTCGAAAGCGACTCAAGCCGCTTATGGCATGGGGTAATAGGGTGTTGGGATTTTTGACGGGGATCGAGCACCCGTTCAGTGTTCTAAATGGACAATGAGGGGGCTTCGCCACCCCGTTGCCAATGCACTGATAATGCTTAATTGAGGTTGTATCCGTGCGATCTGGTCAGCAGGATTTCCTTCCAATGGCTCTCGCGCGCATCAATTTCCCCCGGCATCGCGTGCAGGTCTGCGATCTCCAGCAATGAGAATCGAAGATCCTTTTCGCGTTCGGGCGGAGCATCAATTCCAAACTCCCGCTTGAGCGCCACGTTGTGGCCATGGCTGGTCGTCGAATATGTACACCAGCGCCCCCAAATACCGGTCTCCCCGTCGGCCTTGCCCACGTATAGCTTCCCGGTATGGGTATCGGTGATCAGGTAGATGCCCTTGACACTCGAAAGGGCTGAGCGCCAGGAATCAACGTTCTGCTGGACCACCACATCGAGTTGGCTTTTGGTCAGGTTGACCTTTTTGAAGCCAGGAAAATGGCCAATGCTGAGGCGTTCGGCCAGCAGTTCAGTCACTGCCAAGTCCCCTGCCAGCGTTTGACCATACGGGTAGGAGTTACGTTTGGTGTAGCTGCTGCTCAGATACAGCCGCCCTACCCACTCCTCGGCCGCCGGCACACGCTCCAGGGTGTAGATGTAGTCAGGCTTTTCGACACAATCCATTGTCCGAAACAGACCCGCAAACAACCAGCGGGTTGGACTGCCCGCCTGAATCAGCGAAACCACGTAGGGCAGCTTAAAATTGCGATTGCTTTGCCGACTCTGCCATACGTCGAAGCCGCCCTGTATGAACACGTCGAGCGGATGATCCTCGCCGTTGTACCTGGCCAGGTGGACCTTGGTCTGTTCCGGCGAAAACGTCGGCTCCCACAGTTTCAACAGATCGAACAGGTTCAATGCAACGCTCCCCAGGTAGTCAGGATCGCGAGTGTATTCGTTGTAGGTGAGGTGTGCATCGACGGCTTGCACTCTGCCCGGAGCTGATAATATCAGCGTGATAATGGCGAATTGCCCACGGGCTTTGGCCGCGGCTTATGCGGATGACCACCTTCGGTGCTGATGGTAGCAAGACCCTCACTGACACCGTATTTCTGTAGAAAATTTTCACCCGGAACACTCAAGCCCTGCGATCGTGGGGCTTTGGCAGTAGCGGAATTCTACTTTTGGAGCTCCGCTGTTCAACCTTCACGACATAAGGGCAAGATCACCGTCCCATCTGAATATGCCGAATCCGTGTTGGGTCTGATCGAGCATCGCATTCGCGAGATCGGCAAGACCTACCAGGGAGCCAAGAGCAACCTAGACGATGAAGAGATCACTGCGTTCCGAGCTATGGCTCGGCAGCTCGGGTACGATTTCGAGGTTCTGTCAGAGGGTGATGGTTTCGCGATTACTCGGTATGAGTTCAAGCCGGTCGAGTAATTTTGACGAGGTCGCTCCGGCTCGCCGGAGCTTCTAGGATAAGGAAAGAACAGTGAACATCTGCACAGACTGGCTACATGGGACACCTTCTACCATCACTCAGTGGACCTTGACTGAACGTGGCGTCCTAAAGGGGCGCTCACCGCTCCACAAAGGCTTATTTTTCACGAAAAATCGTGAGTTCGCTGTGGGGAGCGCTGGAGGGCCCAATGCTAGGCCCAACGTGTATCAGGCAACTCTTAAACCGGGGGCACATGTGCTTGATATCTCTGACCCAGGAGTGACGTGCACACCTCAGGAATCGGAACAACTGCGTCAGCTCGTTGTAAGCCGCCGTCCGGGTAAGGGCAATATCCAAGCTGAGTACCAGGAGTACTGGGAAAATGGCTGGAGGACAGGTGAGATCATGAAGTATGCGGTTCGGCCCGGAGACCTGCAGATGGCACAGATGGCGCATCTCGCTCTTTATCAGCGTGAAACTGCTGCCGGCTTGCGTGCATGGAATCTAATGCAGCAGACGACGCGGGACTGCATTGAAGATATCGTCGATGCTTCGATTGCAGCTGGCTATCAAGCTGTTGCTGGCAACGAACGGCAGTATGGGGTGACTTATCCGATCTTGATCGTGCTCGATCCGAACATTCTGACATCCCCAGTGAAGGTCTGACCCTGCCCAGGTACACACCAGGCCCGGCAGTCAAACGTTGGGCCGATAGAGGTATGGCGAAGTGGAAACCCCCGCCGGCAAGGCCGTCTCACAGTATCAACTGTTGCGCGACAACCCGGCGCGACACCATCAAGGCGGCATTGCGGGCAGTTGAAGACAAATAGGATTTGTGGTCAAGGAGGTAGGAGCAACGTGACATCCGTATTGTTCATCCAATCAGTGATATGGACTCTGTGCGCAACAGCACTTGGGATTTCGTACTGGAACTATTCACGCTACGTTGAGGCGAAGCGGGACCCTGAAAAATCCAGGCGCAATCTCCAAAGCGCTTTGTACGCGAGAAGCGATGCAGGCATCGGAGAAGCCGATTTTTCGAAGATTGAAAGCGCCCACTATCGTCCTTACCAGACGCGCTTCAGAGTTGCGCTCCTCGTAGGTCTGAGCTTTACGGTTGCGGGTCTGGCTCACCTGTTCGCATAGTCGCGAGTACCCTCCGACTGGACCTCAAACTGATCCAGTGAGCGAGACCTCGGCGGCGCATTTTTCAACGCATTTCTACCCCACTCAGAGTAGTTGACGGATGTCTAAGTCACGACGTGTCAATTTTTTACAGGCCACGCGCATTATCCTTGCGGGCAACGCGGGCCATATGTGTTCTTTCTATGATTGCCCCAAGGTCACCATTGGTCCCGAAGTCAAAAGCGACGGTTCCGTTGGTGTGAAAGGGGTAGCGATCGCTGCGCACATCTACGCAGCTTCTCCCGGGGGCCCAAGACCACCAGTTGGCCTTACTGACAAGGAGATCAGAGCAGAATCGAACGGCATTTGGCTCTGTCCCGATGACGCGCTGAAAGTCGATACTTTTCAGTTTGAGTATCCTCCTGAGCTCCTGCTGCAGATGAAGCAAGTTCGAGTCTTCGCGCAAAGCCTGGCACTGCAAAATCCGACCGTCAGCTTTATGGCCCACTCCATAGGCATGAAGCGACTCGACAGTATTGTGCGCAAACACCTGCCTGATCTGGATAAGGAGAAGATCATTGACGCAGTCAAAGCGGCCTACATCCGAACAGAAATCGCTCATTCGACGGCCGAGATCCCCTTTCCAACTGCATCATTCGCGCTCTCGAGCGTCCAAACGCTCAGTCGTGTTATTCGGGAGGTGATGGTTTGCGCGAACCACAGGCTGCAGATCGAGGACCAGGTCTGGAGAGACGTGATTGCTGAGTGGTCCGTCCACTTCGGGAAATTTCAGCGCCCTCCGCACAAGCGCTGCTCGATATCTGGTAGTGGCTTCGCCAAGATCAGCGCCCGCAATCCCCAGACTGGGGAAATTCTGAAAGGCGGCGTCAAGGCTGGTGCCTTTGTGATGCTCACTGACGGGGAGGCCCCCTCCAATCCGATGAGCAAGCACCTCCTGCTCCAACACACATTCAAACCCTTCAGCCCGCTTGAATGGAAATTGAATGTGAAGCCTGCCTTTGGCACATTCGAGGTCGAGAGTGTGCTCACCTTCTACAAGGATGTGAGCCCTCGCAATAGCGTGCTTAACAATGACCGCAAGTCGTTCGAGTCATACGCGGCAGTGCTCGAGAAACTCACACAGGGCTGGGAACCAATTGGGTACGTTGGCTTGTCGTTGGGTGAAGGAAACGAGGGTGGTAACTACCATCCAACCCCTGTCAGCATCGCCTGCGAAATTGAACCTGAACAGTTCGAGTCAAGGACTCGCCGAAGCGAACGCGTCAAACTGGGATATGAGATTGCGGACACATTTGACTCGACCATGAGCTTCACACCAGCTTTCTTCAATCAGTCCATCACTGATGCGGCGCTATCAGCGGCCGCGGCAGATTTTCTGACTGCGCTGGGGCCAAAGCCATGGCATTTGCTTTGCACCTCAAAGCCGATCATGCGAGTAGATGATCGCTTCGAGATGTACTTTCAACTCAAGCATATGGTGCTGAGCGTAGAGACACGTTTCGTGAGGCGTCACACCTGACTTGGTGTTGATCCACTCTACAAACAGGCCTAACTATTCGAGATAAGTGGCGGCATTAGCCAACTGATCGAACACAACATCCAGTTTTGAAGGGGAGATGTCATGCCCTCAAATTTCTCAATCAGCTTGCCGACGCTATCGAGCAGCATCATGGCAAATGCAAGGTTGAGCGCGACGTGTTCCTGTTCTGGTTAGACGATATGGTTCGCCATGGCCTTGCAACCGGTGCCGATGAAGAAGCAGTCGTGGCAGCAATATTTAAAACCTACCCGTCATGGCAAAACGAGTTGTTCAAAACCGATAGCGATGACTAAAGAGAACATCGAGGGTTTGCCCCCCAGGCACACCCCAACCCCCGCCCTCCAGCCCGGGTAAGGTCAGTAAAATAGGATCACTTTCGGCCACAGGAACGAGCAGGTGACAATCATGAGCGAACATGAATTCACACAGTCCGAAATTAACGAGGCGCTGGCCGAGGTCTCTGCCGCCGACAAGCGCGTGTGGAACTGTTCGACAGGCACCAGACTCAAGTGCATCAAGAATCTTCTGATGGACGATAGCGGCGAGCAAGCGTTCACCCAGGGTCAGAACTACCGCGTGGAGTCCATGCACCCAATCGCCAGGCCTGCCTTTGTTCGGGTGATCGATGACCAGGGTGAGCCGCACGAGCTTGATGGTGATCACCTGCGTGAATACTTCGGACGATAGGATAAGCAGCCATGGTCATGATCGAGCGAGGACGAAGCTCGTTACTTTCAGGTGATGAACGACTACAACGACCTGATGCGTAGCCTCGACGTTGGGCCGGTGCCCATGTGCCACTTCACCCCTATGGAGTTCCACGAATGCGAATCCGATCCGAGCGGGCGCAGTGACGGCTATCAGTGTCGGCATTGCGGCCACAGCGAGGACAGCACCGAAGCCTGGGCTAAGGTGCGAGCCCGCGAAGCCAAGTCGCCCTCTCCCACCAATCTCCAAACCATGCCTGTGCTCGACAGCGCACCGTTCTAGGAATGTCCCATGCGCGCCGATCTGCTTGAACGCTACGTTGCCCGAATGCGCGCCGAGGGTGCCGGGCACCACTCGATCAATGTTGATATACCGTACATGGTCGGTCGCAAGCGGCACGATGCAGGCGTCCCATGGAGCAATGCACACGGCCTGACCTATCGCGCCCAGCGCCTGGCCCGTCTTGGCTATGCTGACGCCGCTCATGGTCGGCCAGTACGACCTACCGCAGAGTGCTGGCCGAACATCGACACCTGAAAGGAAAAAATCATGGAATTTGATGATATGGCAGCCGCGGTTGCGAAGTGGGCCGGCACCCAACCTCTCGTTCGCAAGGCCTACCTCTTTGGCAGTCGGGTTCGTGGCACCCATCGACCAGATAGCGACCTTGATGTTGCGGTCGAGATTTTCACCCTGCCAGGTGATAGCAGTCCATTTACAACTTGGACCGGTGAAGCGCAGAGGCTCAAAGCCTCGATAGCCGGCGTTGTTCCTGCAGCCATCGATCTTGATTGGTACGGAGATGAGGTTGAGACGCCTCGCATCCATGCCGCGTTAGAGCAATCTAGTGTCGTGGTCTATGACGTTGAAAATACTACCTCAACCACCCCGACCAGCTGATCCAGTAAAGGGCACGAAACTGCCGTCCAGAAACACCCAAGCCCCGGCCGAAACCCGGGGCCGAGGCCGTAGAAAGATGCGATTTTCGCATTTACCGAACGATAGGAATGCTTTCGTGAGCGTGTATACAGGCCCAATTGAATTAACCCTTATTTACGGTCAGCCTGGCGGACTTGGCCGAACTGCAGAGCCGAAAACCGTCAAAGTGGTCCTGCAGCGCATGCATGGATTTATCTCGGTTGTCATTCCCGAAATTGGGGTCGCCCTGCTAAAGGCTCCAGGACTGACCCGCGCGCACATAAAGTTGAGTGACGGTACGGGGATCGAAGGAACTGTACGCGCCGTTCAACACGATTATTTCGAGTTAATCGAGGACCTACAGCCAGCACAGGTATAGGAGTTAGCAGCCATGCATAAGGCAGCAAAATGGCGCGGTATTGGAATCGCGGCCGTTGTGATCGTAATCACCGGCATCGCAGCTTTTTCGATTGAGTGGTGGGTGAAAAGCTTGGGTCATTAAGACCGCCACTGTCAGATTGGAACTCCCAGGTAATGCCCAAGCCCAGCCATCAACGTTGGGCTAATCTGCAATTTTCAGCGGCTTCATTTGGCGCCCGATTTGGCTTTGCATCTTCCGGATGTGTGGGAAAATGCCAGCATCGAGTTGGGATTGCGCCACAAGTCATCCTAGCCACGAGCATTAGTGGAATCGGTCATCGAGACAGTAAGGGCAAAATCTCCAATGAAACACCCGACTCACAAAGATTTTTTCTGGTCATATGGATTCTGCGGAGTATTGGCCTCCGGCTTAGTTGTGTATTGGATGCTGGGCTATGAAGGTGATTCCCTTTCTGAAACCATCGCGGCGAGTGTGCTTAGCATTCTCGCCGGTTTGTGCATCCTGCAAGTTGGCGTGGCCGGCATAGTCGTTGAACTCGGCCAGCGTAACTCTGATTCGTCGTTTACCGTTGTTCGGCGTCTCGCGAGCCTTGTCCCCAAAGGGCGTAGCCGCTCCGACCAGGCCAAGTCCGCAAGTCCGCAAGTCCGCAAGTCAGGGTAATTATCCATGAACTCGAGAACCGCGCTGATAGCAGCGGTGCCAGTGTTGGCTCTTGCAGCAGGAATCGCCATAGGCATCGCCTATGCCCGCCCAGGTGAAACGGATGTTGTTCCGGCACCTTCGTTTAGTGATCAAGGGGCACAGATGCTGCAATACGTGTGTACGCACAACAAGGCATTTTCTGACCTTTCGAAAGCAGAGCGAAACGAACAGAAATCGCTGGAGCGCTTCAACATCCATGCGGCGCCGCTATCTGATCGTGGCGTCATCTGCACCGTAGATGGTGTGATGTTAACCAGGCACAACGCAACCACAGTAACGTCAGAGCCATTGCAGGCGACGATCCTTGTGGCGACGACAGGTGATGCCGAGGTAGTGACCCGTGAGTTTGCGGAAGCCTTGAGGCGTTCGATAGCGGTAAAGGCAATGGCGTCAAACGTGGGTAATGACGGGACCGTCGTACCCAAGCTAAAACTCAGCCATTAACGTCGGAAATCAGTCATGAAGTTGCGGCGAAGTCTGTATGCAGCATTTCTGCTATGGCCATTCGGGGTCGGCGCACTTTTGGCCGGTATTGTGCCGTTTATGTTCGGTGAAAGCGGGCCTGCACAGCTGTTGTCCGCGGCTTGTATCGCAATAGGTATTTTGTCCAACGGACTCTGGGCGTACTACATCAACCGGAGCGGACTGGTGCAGCGAGCACACGATTTTTTGGGACTCGCCCGAAACCCGTTTACTGGTCGATATGGTGCCACCCAAAAAGATATTGAGGCGGCTGGCCGGCGGGGTCGGGATTCAGAACGTGACAAGAAATCGGAATGAAGAGAGATTCGCACCAATGCCGCCATTGGCAGCCTTGCAGGTCACATTCTCAAAGAGCGACCAGTAAACAGCCGTGTGGGCGTCACGAAATCCAAAGCCTCGCGCCGGGCTGCGCGTCACGCCCGACGCACAACCCGGCGCGGAAAAAAAATCGCACCAGGTACACCCAAGCCCTGCCGTGTTCGTGTTGTTCGCCCAAGGGAAATCCCGATATGGCTAGCCGCCGTCAGCCCTTCACCCCCTGCAAGTTGTACATCGACGGCGCAGACGGCCTGAGCGCCGGCGATTACATCGTCACATCTGGTGGATCAGCCTATCTGGTGCAAGCAACCCGGCGCAGTCCGAGCAAGCCCGAACGCTTGTACCTGGACTGCCTGCGCTGGGTGCCGGACCAGATACCCGCGGATGCCAGATGCTACAGGCTAAATTGGTATCGCCGTTAAAATTGGGCAGCAGGAGGATGTAGACGATGTCTTGGGCAGATGCAGCGGCGCCGATCGTCGCAGAAGTGATTCGTAGCGTTGGGCGCAGCGACATGAAGGCGTTGCGTAAGGCTTTGACCGAGGCCTACCCATGGGGCGAACGTGAGAACACTCCGTACAAAGCTTGGCTGGCCGAGATTCGCCGCCAATTGGGCCATCCGCTGAACGCACCTAAGATAGATCCTGCGGACAAGCAAACAGACATGTTTAACCAGCGCTAACCAAAGAAGCCATGAACAAGCCCGCCCCAAAACATCTCGACCCACTGGGCGGGCTGTACGCGGCGGCTATCGTCTATCTCGCCCTCGTCAACTGCGGGTGCTGCCCTGGCGCCCTGGAGGTGCAGTTGTACGCCATGATGAGTGCCCCGGTCTGCTAATTACTCTGGCTGTTGTTACTCAACTGAGTGACGCCGGTACGACCCGTCGGCCTCGCTTTCTAGCGACGGTTCGGCTGCTAAGCCGTCCCAGATCACGACTTAGCCTCTTCAAATGCGCCCTGTGCTCGCCTGATGGCACGACCTCCAGTTTGGCAATGCCGGCGATGTACTTCTGGAAAAGCCTGTCAATTAAGACCCCGAAATCACGACGCATTGTTGCTTCGTGGTAACGGACATAAAACTCATGATCGTGATCATGCTCACCTAGTGTCCCATCGTGATGCGCGTACTCGTGAATGAGCAGGGCAATCAGTTTGGCCGAGCTACCACCAGCTTTCTGCCCGCGGATTCCACTCAGCATTCGCCGATTGATTGCAATGTAGGTAGCCCCATCGGTCCAACCGTTCATACAATCCGATACGCCGGCAATAAGTTTCCGCGTCGGGCACCGCTTACCGTTCGTTATTTGCGCCAACTCTCGGTTCATCGAGCGCAGCAATTTCAGCACCAGCAGCTCCTCTGGTGGTAGATCCTTGTCGGCAACGAACGATGATGTATCGCTAAGGCCTTTCACCAGTTGAGCGAACGGTATAAACGCAAAGGGAATGTGCTTCGAAACACCCAGGCGTTCCCTCAGCTGCGGGATGATACGTTGAGCGTTGTCCTCTGAAAGTTGCGCGCGAGACAGGTGGAACAAATCCGGCATAATGACCGTAGCCATGCCCTCCCGCTGTACACGTTCAGCTATCCCCATGTGTACGCCATCAAAAAGGGTGTATTTCTCTTGCGCGAGGAAGTCCTTCGGCGCCTTCAACTCACCAAACACGTCTGGAATAAACCGGATGCAGCAAGCCAGGTGTTGAGTCAGTGGCGCAAGCTCCACCTCCGAAAAAAGCAGTTCATGAAGCAGCGTCATGGCCTCCACGCCCTTGAGCTTGGTTACCTGACTCAGCCTTCGCGAAAACTCTTCACGAATGGTCCGGGCGATTTCCCTCCAAGTCTCGCATTTGTGGGTGATGACGGAGTTGCGTGCCAGATTTACGTGCAGGGCACTTTTGGATGTTACCACTCCACCGACACCTACCTCACGAGCAGGGAGATTGCACACATGGACGCCTCGATTGAAAACCCGTAACTCGAATGCCTGATTGTCGAAGCTGTACCAAGCGAGGTCATCTTCGTAATCCCAGGATTGCTGGCCCGGCACCTTATTGACCTGCACCCCATTAAGCATTACCGGAATAGGAACGTAACGGATCGTACTTGATAGTTCCGAGCGCTTAAGAATCCCCGCCCACTCCCAAGAGTCGTTGTCATAAACCCTCCCGGTAATGGTGCATCCTGGGGCCTCCTCCACATGCTCAATCAGTTGGTAGCCAAAAAACTGCTCATCACCCTTCAAATCCACTCGCATTTCAAAGCGACCGCTGCGCCAAACCGTACTCGCGTAGGACATGATTTGCCCGCGGCCAATTCGAAAGCGCCCATAGTGGGCGTCATCCTCATCATGGGGTGTCCCAAACGTCTCGAAGAATCTTTCGATCTCGTTCTTCGAGGTAAAGCCGTGTCCGTTGTCACGAACGACGAAGTTACCAGCATCGCTCACCTCGATTTCAATCAGGCTGGCTTCAGCGTCGACGGAGTTCATCACTAGCTCAGCAACTGCTTTAGTCAGCGAGCCAGCCTGTTCGTGAATCAGTGTCTTGATGATAGAGGGATGAACCGAAAAACTGCGTTGCTCAGGTTGTTCAGAAGAGGTTTGCGACATGGGGAATACCAGCGGGAAGGGGACGTAAGCGCGATGCGCCATGATTCGTGGCACTTACTATCCCGCCCCTTTAAGAGGAATGGAGTCTCAATTCGCCCCAGGAATGCGCCCGATATCGCTGCTGGCCCGATTACGCCTTGCCCTGCGCCGGCTCCGACTCGGCGATGAGCCGGTCGGCGGGATACGGCCGCATAAACTGCATGCTCTCCTCCGCCGGCGCCCGCAACCAATCCTGATGTACGCCATTCGGCAAGATAACCACCATGCGCTTTTCGTCATTAGGTTTGTGAAAATTGCGCATTAACTCGTGTTGAGAGGCGTTAATCGTGAGCATGCTGTAGCTGTGCACCACCTCTCCGCCCGCAGGATCAACCCAGCGTTCCCATAGGCCGGCAATGCCAATCAGGCCACCATCCGCACGGGTGATGCGGGTTGGCACAGCCTTGCCAGAACGCCAGTCCGGCTCGTAGAAAGCAGTGCACGGGATAATGCAATGCTGGGCCTTGGCCCAGGCCGATCGAAATGACGGTTTGGTCGCGGCCGTTTCACTTCTTGAGTTGTAGGTGCTCCGCGCCAGCTTGGTGTCCTTCGCCCAGAACGGTAGCAGACCGAACATCCCGACCAGTGCCTCCACAGGGCCCTCTCCCTCCTCGGCCTCTTCGGCTCCTCGAGCACGCAGGAAAGGCCCGATGTACCCCGGCCACAGGGCTGTTTTGAAAGGCTGGTCCGGTGCTGCACCGAACCCGGCCAGGAGCCTCTCTGTCGTTGGCGCTTCGTATCGGCTGCACATCGCCGTACCTCCGGAACAAAATCACATCATAGGCCATAGCCCGCCATTCTCACCGGTCGTTTAGCGGCTAGTCAGGGCGCGAAAGTATTCCTTGTAGGTCGGGAATGCATCGACGCAGTTTTCCTAAACAGGAAAACGAAACTACATTCAATCCTGAAAAGAACCGTAGGCCGGGGGGTGATGTGTTATGGCAAGACTGCTCTGGGTCGCTGCAGTATTTTTGCTGATCGCTGGCTGTCGTTCGAGTTCCCAGAACGCAGCAATGTTCGATTATGGAAATGCTTATAACCCACCCTATACCGCCGAAGGAGTGATCAATCCCCTATCCGGCGTACGCGAGGCGCCTTGCTCACAGTTTTCGTCCAGCTATGCAATGAAGTGCATGGAACGATATGAAGAACAATATGGAAAGGCCGCTTACGAGAAGGCTTTTGGAATTCCGCAAAAGGCTAATCAGCCAACTGCACTTTTCACAAATCCAATGGGGTGTGAAAAGCCATTAACGGCAGCCGAAGTGCGCTCAATAATGGTGGAGGTTATTCAGCAGTACGGCCTTCAGCAGAGCGGCGTGGTCCAGTGTAGTGGTCTAATTTCCCCGGACACCTCGATAGGTGGAAAATGCATCTATCGAGGAGTTTTTCATGACCACCAAACGCAGGACATTCGACGACAGCTT